>Ga0129311_1000707_pt1 | contig 27264 bp, 26 predicted proteins | sample Go1ome_FD_94435 | JGI IMG/M metagenome (GOLD analysis project Ga0129311, IMG submission 94435) | Western lowland gorrila individual fecal microbial communities from Wisconsin, USA - Go1022B metagenome | ecosystem: Host-associated > Mammals > Digestive system > Large intestine > Fecal | place... | reverse complement strand
TATAAGTATAATATACGCTCCGGTAATGCTTATCATTTCATATGTTTATTGTCTGGCAATCGGATATATTTTGGAGAGATTAAAACAAAAAAAGGTGATTAAGGCATTTAAGAAATATGTTGCACCTGAAGTTGTAGATGAAATTTCTAAAAAGGGTGAATTTCATATTACGCTCGGCGGCGAAAATCGTGATATTGCAGTTCTGTTTGTAGATATCAGAGGATTTACAACAATGTCTGAAATCTTAGAGCCAGAGCAGGTTGTAGAGATTTTGAACAATTATTTGGAACTCACAACTAAGTGTATATTTAAAAACAAAGGCACCTTAGATAAGTTTGTTGGAGATGCCACAATGGCGGTATTTAATTCACCATTTGATTTAGATGATTATGTGTATCGTGCTGTATGTGCAGCATGGGATATAGTTCAGGGTGGAATTGAATTAGAAGGAAAATTGCTGGAACGTTTTGGAAGAAGTGTTGGATTTGGAGTAGGTGTAAATTGTGGACCGGCTGTTGTTGGAAATATAGGATGTGAATTCCGTATGGATTTTACAGCAATTGGAGATACGGTTAATACGGCCGCACGATTAGAGGCAAATGCAAAAAAAGGTCAGGTACTAATAAGCGATGTAGTGTATGAGCGTGTTAAGGATAGAATTTTGGTTGATGATGTTGGTGCAATTCCTTTAAAGGGAAAATCAAATGAAGTGTTTGTATATTCGGTAATTGGATTAAAGGGAGAAAAACCAGCTTAAAATGTAAATATGAAATTGACATATATAGTGTCAAGGCAAGGAGGAGAAAATGGAAATTAAAAATGAAAGAGATGGCAGCAAGATGACAGTGAGCATAATGGGAAGATTAGATACAATTTCGGCTTCTGTTATGCAGAGTAAGTTAGATGAGCTTTTGGATGATTCTATAAAAGAATTTGTTTTAGATATGGCAGAGTGCGATTATGTAGCCAGTTCAGGACTCAGGGTAATACTCGGGGCTCAGAAGACAATGAATAGCCTTGGGGGAACAATGGTTGTGAGAAACGTAATAGGAGATGTGATGGAAGTGTTTGAAATGACGGGATTTGCAGATATCTTAAGTTTCGAATAGTTATAGAGAGGGGAATATTATGGATTTCAGTAACGAGATTATACAGTTTATAACAGATAAGGTCGGTGGATTAGTAATTGTTGCAGATGGTTCTGCAGAGATTGTTTATGCTGATGTGTATTTTACCAAAAAATATGGCAGTGATATAGTTGGCATGGATGCTGAGGAGACGTTTGTGTGGAATGACGAATGTCCTATGCTTGAAATGGGTGGCAATGCTGTTGAATGGGAGTACATAGATACAAATACAAGAAAATATTATAAGTTTAACTCTGCAATTTTTGAGAAGGAAGGCAAAGCATACAAAATACATCAGATAACTGATATTACGGAATATATGGGATTAAACCATGATATTACAAAATATATGGCATTTTTTAAGAAGCTGTCAAGTTTTCAGACAGCAGTTCTTGAAAAACTATCTGAAACATATTATGAGCTGCTTCCTATGCTGGCTGATTATTTTAAGACCAGCAAGGCATATTTTATGATTCAACGTGATGATATAGTTGATATTATCACATATAACAAGATGGGAAGCTCATATAGTAACGATAGAATAGATTATAACGATTGCGTAAAAACAGCATTTGACAATAATCATGATGATGATGTTTTGCTTAGAAGCTTTGATAAGCAGATACAGGATGTCCTTATTATGAATGGCGGAAATCAGGATAGTGCGTACAGACTGTTGGTGAGTGGGGATATTTCAGGACAGAAATATGCACTTTATCTCGGGGTATGGCCTAATATGAATTGGGATGCCATGAATGAATCTACTCTCAAAAGCGTACTTAACCTCTATATTGAGAATGGTGTAATGCGTGAAAAACTGGTATATGAGAGTGAACATGATGGGTTGACAGGTTTGTATAATAAGGGAAAATATCTACAGATGGCAGAAAAGAATTTTACCGGTCTTAACTCTATTGCAGTATTTAATTTTGATGTCAATAATCTTAAGAAGATGAATGACCAGTTTGGACATGAAGCTGGTGACAAGCTTATCATTAAGGCATCTAACAGCTTGAGAAAAGTAGTAAGTAATCGTGTCCACGCTTTTAGAATGGGCGGTGACGAATTCCTGATTGTTGCAGAGAATGTGACCAAGGAGGAGATGGACAACATTAAGAAGCGTTGGGAGGAAGAGCTGGCACGCCTTAATACAGCGGATGATGGAATAGAGTGTATAATCGCTGTTGGTGTGGCATATGGTGAAAAGGGATATGATTATTCTGATTTATTAAAATTGGCAGATGACAGAATGTACGAGGATAAAAAGGCAAAGAAGAAACCAGGTGAGGAGATAAGATAATAGAAGGAGGAATATAATTATATGAATTTTTATGAGTTGATTGAGCATGCAAAGAGAGAAGAGGCTTCGGATGTACATATTACTGTAGGTACTGCAATTGCACTTAGAAGATTTGGCAATCTTGAAATAATGAAACCTGCTCCGACAGCTGATGAGTCTACAGAGCTTATATTTAGCGAACTTTCAGAAGAACAGATTGAAAAAGTAAAAAATGGTGAGGATTTAGACCTTGCATTAATGCTTAAGGATGGAACAAGACTTCGTGCAAATATATATCACCAGAGAAACAATATTGCTGCAACATACAGAATATTGCGTAATAAGATTCCTACATTTCAGGAGCTTGACATACCGGAGGCAGTCAGAAAATTAATTAATGAGCCTCGTGGACTTGTCCTTATCACTGGACCTACTGGAAGCGGTAAGACTACAACTCTTGCGTCTATGGTAGATTATGTAAATAATAAACAGGCTAAGCATGTTATGACCATAGAGGATCCGATTGAGTATGTTTATTATCATGCAAAGTCAATGATACATCAGCGTGAGGTTGGACGTGATGTTGATTCATTTGCTACTGCTCTGCGTTCATCTTTGCGTGAAGATCCTGATATAATTCTTGTTGGTGAGATGAGAGATTTTGAGACAATTAGTGCTGCGATTACAGCGGCTGAAACGGGACATCTGGTGTTATCTACACTTCATACTACAAGTACGGCACAGACTATTGAAAGAATTATAGATTCGTATCCGTCACATGGACAATCACAGGCTCGTACGCAGCTTGCAAATGTTCTTCGAGGCATTGTAACCCAGCAGTTAGTACCGCTTCAGGATGGAACAGGTATGACTATTGCGACTGAGGTACTTATTAATACGGATGCAATAGCGAACCAGATTCGAGATAATAAGACGCATCAGATTACTTCATCTTTACAGGCTGGTGCAACATTTGGAATGCATACATTGAATTCGGATTTGAAGAGACTTGTCCGTGAGCGTAAGATAAGCGAGGAAACTGCTAAGAAGTATTGCTCTAACGTGAAGGATTATGAGAACCAGAGATAAATGGAAGTATTTTTGATACAAGCTTTTTGTCTATTCCATAATAGAATATAATACACAGGCAAAATACACTTGCAAACTGTGCCCTATACGTAAAGAAATAATGTACAAAGGAATGGTTTGCAAGTGTAATATACCTTATATAAGGAATACAATAAATTATTGCAAAAAGTCCGGTGATAAAGTTCTTGTTTTTAATTTTTCTGAATAAATAATATATCATAAGTATAACTAAAAAGCTTAAAATTGCATAAACATAACTGTATTTTTGTATGAAGTTAAATGGAAGAAGGCAGGAAATATTTCTTATTAATGCATGTACAGATAGTTTAATTTCTGTCATATTGCCTGCATTGCCATATATACGTGAGGATGCAGAAGATAACGCTTCTGAAAATATATTTTTGTGAAGTACAATTGATGATATAGTCCATTTTATAATCCATGATGAAATGTAGCCTGTACCCCATGCAAGGGAGTGCGAGATTATTACTTTCATTCCTTCTTTAAAGTTCTCAAGCTTATTCTTTTCGTACATTACAATAATCAGAATTGATAGAGGAGCTAAGAGAGTTAAGGTCTCGGTTGTAAGAAAATCAAAGTAAGCGGTAACATTACCTATGATTAAGAAAAATATGGGAGTTACTATGTTATATTGGTTATATATATACAGTATAATCAATATGGAAATAAGCATAATAAGGAAGCACCATATATATTCAAGACTCATTGGAATATACCATGGAGATATTGCTATCAGTGCAATAAGAAACGAAATCATACACGCCTTATAGCCATTGCGGTATAATATAATTAATACGACAATGGTAAGTGCTATAAGTAATAATGCAAATAAGTTATATATCTGTTTTATGTTTAATATAGTAAGTAGAGGTCTGATCAATATTGCCGAACCATGCCAATAGCGTGAATATTCATATGTAGGAGCAACGTTGCATGATACAGCAGTGAGCAGATTATCATTTTCATTATAATTATCTGAATGATAATATGCTGCCTTCAATGTTGAGGAAAGTGGGGCGTTATCATCATAATTATATAAAATATTTATAAGTATTGCATCCGCGTAGTGGTCAACACGGGAGGCGGTATCTGACTCAGATATGTTATAAAATACATCTCTTTGCATGAAATATTGCGCAGATTCTCTGGTGTTATTTTTAATTGCTGAGCGTGGAATCTTTGAAATGGCAATAAGCAAAAAAATTTCAATTATAGTTAAAATAATAATTGTTATACCCCATAAAATGGGATTAGGGATATGCAGTTTTTGGTTTGTGTGTTTTTTCATGCTATTATCCTGTTTGTTGTTTGTATAGTATCTGATATTTACTCTATGCGTGTGGCTGGAAGAGCTTTGGCAAGGTCATCTGCCGGAGTTATAAGGCATGCACAAAAGCCTTCAATTGGCTGAAAACAACGCACAAATATTTCCTTGTTGATTTCAGGACTGAAGTCTCTTATGTAACGGAAACTACCATTTAAGGCGACATCGGTATATGCTGTAAGCCACTTCTTATCAGCATTTGGAAATACCTTATAAAAAGAATGATCCAGCATTTCATAAATAGTTTTCCCTTCAATGATTTCCATTTCCTTGTTGCAGTAGCGAAATATAAAATCTATGCCGTGACCATCTTCATTAAAGACTAATTCAATAATGCAAAATGCAATAGGCATATTGTCAAGAATGGAAAATTTTCTGCGTATGTTGTTAATTGTGAGAAGCTTATCGGCGAAATTTTCATGTAAGGCTTCGTTTAAATGCTTGTGCTCTGCAATGGTTCTTTTCCTGCCCTGAAAGGTTTGTCCATCAATCATATGATATACGCCATTATTGATATAATCAATCTGTTTTTTGCATACAATTATACCCTTATTAATACAGATAAAGTCATATGCCTCTAAGAAGCTTAGGAATTCCTTTACTGTTATATATGTAAAAAAAATCTTATCGTTTGATAGATAAATACAGGTTTTTTTATCCTTACGGATTATATACTTAATTTCCTCAGTGTTAATTGAATGTTTTGAAAAGAAATTCAAGATTTTATCATTCATAGCTAGCCTCCAATAACAAGTATAATATAGTAAAGTTTATCAGATGGAACAATTAAAGTCAAATGGTGTATAGCTGTAAATTTGAGTAATATGGACATATTTATTATTATGTGATATTGTTTTGTCTGTATAATTATTATTTATATGTAAAATGCTTGTGGAGGTATATTAGTGTGTCAGATGTAAGCAGCGCATTTATTAAAGCATATGAAAAGCTAGAGGGTAACATAGTAGATATAATGGTTGAGGAGCAGGCGAAGCTTGGATATAGAAAAGAATCTGTGAGGTTATATTATCCGTTAAGCTCGCTTAGTCATTTTTTTGAAGAAACTGATGCGACAACTGAGAGAATGAACGCCTTATTGTCAGGGTTCCCTGAGTACATGAGTAACAAGTATGGGGATGTAGGTATAACTAATAAGGGTGATAGGTTTTGTTTTACTATGTCAGAGCTTGCATCAGAGTATGTGCATAATAAGAGAGAGGATAATAAATTTATACAGCAGTTAGTGGATCTTGTTGGAAGACACGGAACTACTATGCAGCAGATTACAGAATTGTTTAAAAATGAGGATGAGAGCTGCATAATTGACAATGTTGATAATGGCGAGTTTGATATATTAATTAAATTTTCTAATTCCAAGGACAGATATTTTTACTGCTTCAAGGATGAAGGCTGTCATATCATATATCACAGATTCCTGCCAGAGGATTATTATGATTTAGGATTTTAAAAAATAGGGAGCCTTTCCTTAGAATGAGAAAGGATATGGAAGAGGTTGTGGAATATATGAGGAGCTGTTAAAATAATTTAAGGGAAATTACAGTGCGGAGGAATAAATTATATGATGACAAGAGAGGAAATACTTTGCTTTGGAATGTCATTTCCTGCTACATACACTGAAGCTCCGTTTCGCGATACCAACTGGCAGCTTGTAAGAGTTAAGGGAAGTAAGAAAGTATTTTTGTGGACATATATGAGAGAAGGTTATCTGAATATTAATATTAAGGTCAATCCTGAATGGAGAGATTTCTGGAGAAATGCGTATGAGTCAGTTATACCTGGGTGGCATCAGAATAAGGAGCATTGGAACACAGTTATAATAGATGGAACCATACCAGATGATGATATTAAGAGGATGATATCTGAAAGCTATGAGATAATCACAGATAGTCCTACGAAGAGAATATATGAGGCTGTGAAGAAGATTCCAAAGGGAAAGGTTGCTACATATGGACAGGTTGCAGAGTTAGCAGGCAACAAAAAAATGTCAAGGGCAGTAGGTAATGCACTGCATAAAAATCCCGAGCCGGGAGTAATACCATGTCATCGTGTTGTCAGTTCAAAGGGCGAATTGGCAGGAGATTTTGCATTTGGAGGTTTGGGAGTTCAGGCAAAGCTGCTTTTTGAAGAAGGGGTAGAGACTGTAGATGGAAAGGTCGACCTTGAGAAGTATGGGATTGTGATAGATGAGGGGGAATAAGGGTTGAGTGAAGAAAAAAGATATGCACTGCTTATAGATTCAGATAATATATCGTCTAAGTATATTGATGTTATATTTGATGAGTTATCTAATATAGGCTTGATTACGGTAAGAAGAATATATGGGGATTGGACGCGGAATGTAAATGGCTGGAATAGAGATGTAATGCTCAAATACTCCATAGTCCCTATCCAGCAATATGCATATACAACAGGAAAAAATGCGACAGATTCAGCTATGATAATAGATGCAATGGATTTGCTTTACACAGGCAATATAGAAGGTTTTTGTCTTGTATCAAGTGATAGTGATTTTACAAGGCTGGCTACTAGATTAAGGGAGTCTGGAAAAATTGTCATAGGAATGGGCGAAAATAAAACTCCTGAGGCTTTTGTGAATTCATGTACAAGTTTTAAAATGTTGGACTCTTTATATAAAGAGGAAAATGTGGCAGCAGATGATATACACATAAACGAGGCAGACTTTTATGCCATAGAAACGGATGATGAAAAATCAGAAAATGTTAATATATCAAGTATAACCGATATTAAGTTAATTCAAAAAGCGATATATGATATTATAGATGCCAACTCAGATAAAGGCAAAAAGACACATTTAGGCGAAATCGGAAGCAGATTGCAAAATAGATATCCTGATTTTGACGTAAGAAATTATGGCTATTCTAAGCTGACTACATTTGTAAGTGAGGCATTTGAAAATTTTGAACTTACATCTAACGGACATCAGAATTACGTTAATATAAAGGATGAGATAGTATCTAAAGAGGTAATAAGAGAACAAATAACAAGAATATTAAAATCCTGCAAAAAAAATGAATGTAATATAGGTCAATTAAATAAAGTATTAAAGCAGAATAATGTTTCATTTAGTATAAAGAAATATGGATATAGTAAATGGTCAAGTTTTTTAAAAAGCTTTGGATGCTTCAAAGTTAATGGCAGCAATGTAACAATTCTTTAAGTATGGGTTTGCAATAAAGTAAAAGGGAATGTCTGACTGACACTCCCTTTTGTTATTTTATCTTGATATTATCTTGAACACTTAAATAATAATTCTTCCCATCTTCTGTCAACCTCTTCCTGATACTGAACAAGAAGCTGCTCATTTTCAGGCTTGAAGAGATGCTTAAATCTTCCCTGTGGTCTTAAGAAATCCTCAATAGGCAGCTTTTTCTTAGGCTCGTAGTTGAGAATCCATTTGCCCTCGACAACCTCAAATAAAGGCCAATAGCAGGTTTCTACAGCAAGCTTGCATATCTTCATGATATCAGGAGTATCATATCTCCAGCCTCTTGGACATGGTGACATAACATTTAGGAAAGCTGCACCAGGGGTGTAGATTGCCTTCTCTGCCTTCTCGTAGAGATCTTTCATTGTTCCTATAAGTGTTGACTGGGCAACATAAGGAATATCATGGTTGGCAATTATAGATGCGAGGTCCTTTCTGTTCTGCATCTTACCATTTGAATTCTTACCGACAGGAGTTGTTGTTGTGTCAGCATACATAGGAGTAGCTGATGAACGCTGTATACCTGTGTTCATGTATGCACCGTTGTCATAACATACATATACCATGTCGTGGTTACGCTCCATAGCACCTGAGAGTGACTGGAGACCTATATCATATGTACCGCCATCACCACCAAATGTGATGAACTTGTAGTTATCCTTTACTTTACCCTTTTTCTTTAATGCATAGTAAGCAGTTTCGACACCTGAGAGAGTAGAACCTGCATTCTCAAATGCATTATGTATGTAGCTGTCCTCCCATGCTGTATAAGGGTACATAAAGCTTGATACCTCAAGACAGCCTGTAGCATTACCTATAACTGCCTTATCCTCCGGCTTGAGAGCACGGAGAACTGTTCTGACTGTGATTGTACCGCCACAACCGGCACACATTCTATGTCCCGGAGCAAGACGTTCCGGTTTACTCATAACTTCTTTAAAATTAAATGCCATCTTGTTTTCCCTCCGTTACTTTCTAAGTCCGATATACTTGAACTGTTCAGGCTTTGCCTTTCCGTCTGCAATATCGATAAGATCCTGATATACATTTAATGCCTCTGTGACAGTGTAATCACGTCCGCCGATACCATAGAAGTAGTTGACAGTGGAAGCAGTTGACTTTGCATCAAAGAGGGCAGCCTTTAATTCTGAACCTACAGGACCACCACATGCAGAAAAGCTTTCTGCTCTGTCCATAATTGCTATAGCCTTTGCGTTTGATAATGCTGCTGCTATTTCTTCACCAGGGAACGGACGGAATACTCTTATCTTAAGTAAGCCTGCCTTTACGCCCTGCTCGCGAAGATGGTCAACAGCGTCCTTTGTAGTACCTGCCGCTGAACCCATGATAACTATTACATAATCAGCATCATCAAGCATATATTCTTCAAAGAGACCATATTTTCTGCCTGAAATCTTCTCAAACTCAGCCGCAACCTCAAGAATTACCTTCTTGGCATTCTTCATTGCAAGTCTCTGGTTCATCTTAGTTTCCATATAGAAAGGAGAGTTTGCGTAAGGTCCTATAGCCATAGGCATCTCCGCATCTAACAGGAAATGCTCAGGGTTATAGTCGCCAACGAATTCCTTTACCTTATCAGTCTCTATAAGCTCTATGTTCTCGACAGCGTGGCTTGTTATGAAACCATCCTGACATGCCATAAATGGAAGTCTTACATCCGGATGTTCAGCAATTCTGAAAGACTGTATGTAGTTGTCATATGCCTCCTGATTATTCTCAGCATATATCTGAATCCATCCTGAATCCCTTGCACCCATACTATCTGAATGGTCACAGTTAATATTTATAGGACCTGTCAAGGCTCTGTTTACGACAGCCATAACTATTGGAAGTCTGTCAGAAGCTGCTACATACAGAACCTCCCACATAAATGCAAGACCGCAGGATGATGTAGCTGTTATAGCTCTTGCTCCGGCAGCACATGCACCCATGGTAGCACTCATTGAGCTGTGTTCTGACTCAACAGGAATAAATTCTGTATCGATATCTCCGTTTGCAATAAATGTAGATACCATCTGAGGTATCTCTGTAGATGGTGTGATAGGAAATGCAGCCATGACATCAGGATTAATCTGTTTTATTGCGTGAGCCACTGCTTCATTACCAGACATTCTTTCACGAATAGACATATTATAATCCCTCCTTCATAGTGATTGCTCCAAAGCTGCATACACGCTCGCATATACCACAGCCTTTACAGTGATCGTAATCAAAATCCTCACGCTTGCCATCCTTTACAGGAATTGAGCTGTCAGGACATACGGGTGTACATAGGAGACACTGTGTACACTTATCCCAGTCTATAACAGGTGTCTGTGTACGCCATTCACCTGTATTGAACTTGCGAGAACCGCCACCACCATAAATCTGGTTACCAGGGGTGATGTCATAATATGGGCTCTGCTCATTAATCTTAGTAATATCTGTTGCCTGTGACATAGATTATTTCACCTCCTGAAATGCCATTTTAAGTGCGTTCATATTTCCTTCGATAACCTCAGGCTTCTTAGCAAACTTGTGCTTATATGAAGCCTCCATCTGTGAAAGAAAGGTATCCTTATCCATTATGTTTGCAACCTTAATTATGGAAGCAAGCATAGGTGAATTAGGGAAATACTTGCCAAGTGTAGCCATAGAAACCTTATGGGCATCTATAGTGTATACTGCACCTGTGTAACCTTTTAGTAGAGGTATAATCTCATTTTTGTCTTTTGCTGTATTGATAATGATGGCACCCTCAGGATTTAAACCCTTTGTGACATCTACAGAATGTAGAAGTGTTTCATCAACTACTACAACGTAATCAGGATTATAAATGTTAGAATGAACTCTTATTGGTGAACTGCCTATTCTGTTGTAGGCTGTAATTGGTGCACCCATACGCTCAGGACCATATTCTGGGAAACCCTGAACATGCATACCTGTATTGAATGCAACATCAGCCAGCAGCAGAGCTGCTGTTTTGGCACCCTGACCTCCACGTCCATGCCATCTTATCTCGATGTTTCTTTCCATAAAATACTCCTCTTCCTGACAGCACGGTTAATTAAACCGGCTTCAAATATGAATGTTGTAAAAAAATGCATAATTCATTTAATTATAACATTATGGTATAAAATGTAAAGTGGATATTGGGTGTTATTAACATATTTATTGACAATTTATATTATTTCTTGAACAATTATAGTGAAATTGTTATAATTACATGGATTAATGTTTTGAAGCAGGTAAGGAGTCTTATTATGAGCAAGAAATGTTGTGGAATAACATATACAGACGACGAGACAGTATGTAAGATATGTGGCAGGTCACTTGTCGAAGATGTACAGGATGAAGAATATAAGAGAATGCTTGAGGAGACAAATAAGGTAGTGGAAGATGTTCTGCGTATGCAGAAGGAGGGTGGAGATGTTCCGCCAGATGAAGCTGCCGGTGTTACAGAAGAAGATGATATAGAAACTAAAGGTAACGAAGATGTTACAGATAATAATGAAACTATAGAAGATACAGAAATATCAGGTGATTCAGATGTAGTGGATGATGTAGTGGATGATGAAGAAATCACAGATAATGAAGCTATAGATGATTTGGAAGAAGCTGATGCCAAAGAGAAAATATCTGCGGATAGAGCAGGCGGTGGAACAAAAGCATTTGGAATTATTTCACTTATCGTTGCAGTGCTTGGATTAGCATTTATTACATTATGTGTGATATTTTTAATTGTATTTCCTATATATGATAAATCAGGTATGGAAGGAAAGAAACTTGAGTATCCGGAGATTGCAACATCCGCTGATGCTGCACAGCAGAGAGCATTGCTCACACCTACTGATATAGAGCTTGATACATTCTTTGATGATGTAACAGCGACAGCCACAGATGCAGGGAAGGCAGCAGAAGACACGACAGAGACAGCAGATACAACTGAGCAGGCTGAATAGGAGGTGATATGCATGAAAAAGACATGGAGAAATATTATAATCGTATCACTTATATTTATTGCACTTGAGGCAGCAGCGTTTTTCTTTGTGGTAATGCCATATTATAGAACATATGAGATATTTAAGGGTATAGAAGATGGCAGATGGCAGAGTGTATCGGAACATTATGATAAGCTTAATGATAAGCAAAAAGCTGGTGTTCAGGACAAATTAGAGGATTATGGAATTTATATATGTGAGAAGTATATAGAGGGCGATATGAAGTATGCTAATGTTGCAGCTTCGTTTGATGCGATAAATGCTATTGATGAGACAGGACTTATAATGGACAAGTATATGTCCGAGTTAAGCTACAACGAATACAAGTCGCTTGTTAAGAGTATGAATATTGCGGGTGCAACCTATGACAATAATACTCTTTACAGCATGATGGACAGTCTGCGTTTAGTTCAGCAGAGAATGAAGAACGAGGATAGAGAGCGGGCATTAATAGAACTTATTAATGATGAATATGACATATACCTTAATGAAGAAATAACAGCGGATCAGATGAGAACATTTGCATCAACTATCTCTGGCTTATCACAGTATGAGGCATATAATTATTCGGCAGTTATTTCTAATAATATCTCATGTGTTGAGACATACAGAGGTTATTATCAGGAAGCACAGAATCGCATGGAAAGCCAGAAATATTTTGACGTTATGAAGATATGTCAGAGCGTTGTGCTTGATGAGAATGATACCTTATATAGCAGTAGATTTGACAGCCTGTATAATGATGCTAAGGAAACAGGTAAAACATATTATGGAGCTTTGCTTGAGAATTATATTGCAAGTGGAGATAAGAACAATGCCATAAGCCTCATGAATAGCATAACAGAGTGTTATGGAGACGAGTTTGATATGACAGATATTAAGCAGAGACTTGCAGAGGACTGGCAGCTGGCATATATTGATTGCATTGAAAATATAGAGACAACGCTTCCGAGTGAACTTAATAAATTTGAGACAGGACAGTATATCATGCAGTATGAGTATGATAATCTTAAGCCGGACAGCGTTGTGCTACATGATATAGATGGTGATGGTGTGCCTGAGATGTTTTTGTATAACAGCAGATATACGGATGATGATTATATAGGATGCTTTATCTACACCTACTCAGATGGAAAATGCAAATTCTTAAACTTTGTCAATGTAAAAAGCTTTTGCCGCGACAGTAATCTGATTGGATTCCCTATCGCATTTGGCAGAGGAACAGGTGATGAGTGCAGTCTTGTACAGTATGACGGAAACAGTCTTACACAGGTTTCATATTGTCAGGAAATGGGTGGAACTTACTATGTTAATGGAGCTGAGAGCAATGATGTTGACTATCTTTCAGCCAGAACATCTATATTGTCACACGCAGATGCTTACAATGTTGGTAACTCCAAGGGTGCGAGCCTTGACGATGGAGAGACATATATATTGACATTCAAATAAAGAGATGGAGGAAACAAAATGATTAAACTTTATGACACAGGTGCCTATCTTCTTAATGGTACAGAGCTTGTTGCAGACACAGAAGAGGCTGCAAAGATTCTCGCCTCAAAAGGTATTACAGCTACTAAGGATGAGGCTTCAAAGAATACTATGGCTTATGGAATCTTAGAAAAGCACAATACTTCCGGCAACATGGAGCAGTTAAAAATTAAATTCGACAAAATGACATCGCATGATATTACATTTGTAGGTATCATACAGACTGCCAGAGCATCAGGACTTACTGAGTTCCCAATTCCTTATGTGCTCACTAACTGCCATAATTCACTCTGTGCGGTTGGTGGAACTATAAATGAGGATGACCATGTATTTGGACTTTCTTGTGCAAAGAAGTATGGCGGTGTATACGTACCTCCTCATCAGGCAGTTATCCATCAGTATGCAAGAGAGATGCTTGCGGAGTGTGGTGCCATGATTCTTGGTTCAGACAGCCATACACGTTACGGAGCACTCGGTACCATGGCTATCGGAGAAGGTGGCGGAGAGCTCGCTAAGCAGCTCCTTAAGAGAACCTATGACGTAGCTAAGCCGGGAGTTGTTGCCATTTACCTTGACGGAGAGGTCACAAAGGGCGTAGGACCACAGGACGTTGCACTTGCAATAATCGGAGCAACATTCGGATGTGGATATGTTAAGAATAAGGTTATGGAGTTCGTTGGACCAGGCGTTGATAAGCTTTCTGCAGACTTCAGAATTGGTATAGACGTAATGACAACAGAGACAACCTGCTTGTCATCTATATGGAAAACTGATGATGAGATAAAGAACTGGTATGACGTACACTACAGACCGGAGGCATACAAGGAGATGAATCCTGGTGCAGTTGCCTACTATGATGGAGTAGTATATGTAGACTTATCTAAGATTAAGCCTATGATTGCAATGCCATTCCACCCAAGCAACGTATATACAATAGATGAGTTAAAGGCTAATATTATGGATATTCTTGATGACGTTGAGAAGCGTGCTCTTGTATCACTTGACGGTAAGGTAGACTTTACACTCAAGGATAAAGTTAGAGACGGAAAGCTCTATGTTGAGCAGGGAATTATAGCCGGATGTGCCGGTGGTGGATATGAGAATATTGTTGATGCGGCAGATATTCTCAGAGGTCATTACATAGGTGCAGACGAGTTCACACTTTCTGTATATCCTGCAAGTACACCTATCTATATGCAGATAGCTAAGAATGGTCGACTTGCAGACATAATGGAGACAGGTGCTATTGTAAAGACTGCATTCTGCGGACCTTGCTTTGGTGCTGGAGATACTCCTGCAAACAATGCATTTAGTATAAGACACTCTACAAGAAACTTCCCTAACAGAGAGGGCTCTAAGATACAGAATGGTCAGATATCATCAGTTGCACTTATGGATGCACGTTCGATAGCTGCAACAGCTATTAATAAGGGATATCTTACATCTGCAACAGAGGTTGATGTTGAATATACATCACCTAAGTACTTCTTTGATAAGAGCATATATGAGAACAGAGTATATAATGGTGTAGGCAAGGCAGATCCTGCAGCAGAGATTAAGTTTGGCCCTAATATTAAGGACTGGCCTGATATGATAGCACTTACAGATAATTTACTTCTTAAGGTTGCATCAGTTATAAATGATCCTGTCACAACTACAGATGAGTTGATTCCTTCGGGTGAGACATCATCATACCGCTCTAATCCTCTTGGACTTGCAGAGTTCACACTCTCAAGAAAAGACCCTGAATATGTTGGAAGAGCAAAGGCAATCCAGCAGGTTGAGAGAACAAGAGAGGCTGGCAGCTGTCTGTGTGAGACAAGCGATGAGATGAAAAATATAATTGAGACAATCAAGAATAGCTATCCAAATGTAAAGGGTAAGAATCTTGGTTATGGAAGCACAATATTTGCAGTTAAGCCAGGTGATGGTTCGGCGAGAGAACAGGCTGCATCATGTCAGAAGGTTCTTGGTGGCTGGGCTAACATAGCTAAGGAATATGCAACAAAGCGTTATCGTTCAAATCTTATTAATTGGGGTATGCTTCCATTTGTTATGGATGAGGATTACGCATTTGATGTAAATGACTATGTATTTGTGCCTGATATAGTAGCTGCTATAAAGGAGAAGAAAGATATCATCAAGGCATATGTCGTAAACAAGGATATGCATGAGATTTCTCTTACACTTGGTGCACTTACAGATGATGAGAGAGATATAATACTTGCAGGATGCCTTATCAATTATTATAAAGAAAACTAATATTTAACTAACAAGATACCGGGGGGCAAAATGTATTTTGTACCTCGGTATTTTGTTAATAAGCTACAGGGGGATGAAAATGGGGAGAAGAAATATAGCTGTTGTTGATGATGACGATGGGGCGAGATTTATAATAAGCAAATATCTTGAATCTGAGCCTGATTATGATATAAAGCTTTATGCATCAGGTGAAGAATTTATAGAGCAGCTTAAGGTTAAGATACCTGATTTAGTGCTGCTTGATATATCTATGCCTGGAATGAGTGGTATAGATGTATTTGAAATTATGAAGGATAGTAACCTGTGGAAGAATATTCCTGTTATATTTTTTACAGGCATGGAAGATAAAACGACAGTCCTAAAATGTATAGGCAAGGGAGCGGATGCATATCTTGTCAAGCCTGTTCTGAAAAAACGTCTTATTTCTAAGATTAAAGAAATACTTGGTAAATATGAGGAATACAAAAGTAATAAAACTATACTTATGATAGATGACGATGTGGAATTTTTGAAAATAGCCAAGGTGAAGTTATCAAAGTATTACAAGATACTTACAGTCAATTCGGCAAAAACTGCAATAGATTATATGGCAACTCATGTTGTTGACCTTATAATATCAGATTATTTCATGCCTTTATATGATGGAAGAAGTGTTTTAAATATCCTAAAGAAGCGTGAAGGGACTAAGAATATACCGATAATAATAGTTTCTGCACTTCCAAGAGAGGAAGTTACGATGGCGTGTGCCAAGGTTCCTCCGGATGGCATCATAAATAAACCGGTTGATGTTGATGAACTGCTTACCATGATACACACATTAATTGGCTGCAGTGAAACAAAATAGGAGGTGAATGATGCTTACTACTGTAATAGGAATTCAGAGCGCTGCTGCTTTGATAGGATTAATAACAATATATGTAATTGCCATACAGAAACCATCATTTTATCAAAAAATATTGCTGCTGACAATCATATGTGGATTTATAGGGCTTGTGTCCTATATGTTTGAGATGATTTCGATAACTAAAGAGGAGGCATTTCTTGCTGCAAGATTTGGGTACATAGGTAAAAGCTATGTAATGGTGCTGTTTTTGATATTTATAACAAGATACTGCGATTTGCGTATGCCTAGAGTTGTCATAAATGCTCTTCTTTTACTATGTACAATAATGCTTGTAGTGATAATAACAAGCCCATATCACAGACTGTATTATACTTCTGTAAGCTTTGTGAAGGATGCGTCTATACCGCATTTGGAGCTTGGAAAGGGAATACTTTATTATATATTTATAGGAATGACAATAATATTGATGATAACCTTTCTTGCTATAGCTGTCCACAAGCTGTTAAAATACCGTGGTACAGAAAAAAGAAGAATGATACTTCTTTGCTTGTCAGGTGGTGCACCTGTTATTGGCCTGATAATTAATTTCTTCCCATGCTTTGAAGGCTTTGATCCCACACCTATTGGAATTATGTTTGCGTGTCTGCTTATAAGTTTAAATGTTATGAAATTCGGATTGCTTGATATAATGCAGATAGCAGGCGAAAACGCTATGGATTATACTGGCGAGGGTTTGATAGTAGTGACTAAAAATATGAATTTTGTATATGCAAATCAGAAGGCATACGAAATCTTTCCTGAGCTCGCTGAACGAAATGATGAATATCCATTTATTGCGGACATATTCAACATAAATGAAAATGAAAACTTAGATACAAGACCATACAATAAAAATGGAAGAATATATGAGCTGCATTATTCAAAATTAAGTGAGTATGAGAAAAATAATGATTCAAATGTCGGCACAACGGGATATATGGCATGGATATTTGATAAGACGGATGAGTATAATAACACGAGGGAATTAGTAAGATTAAGAGATGAGGCCGAGGCTGCTAACAAGGCAAAAACTATGTTTCTTGCTAATATGTCACATGAAATACGTACACCTATGAATGGAATAATCGGATTTGCAGATTTGGCACTTGAAAATAAATTAGATGATGAGACAGGTGAATACTTAAACTATATAAAAACATCTGCAGATTCACTATTGAAAATAATAAACGACGTGCTGGATATATCTAAGATTGAGTCAGGTAAGCTGCAGATAGTGGATGTTCTGTACAGCCCTGTCGCAATTATTGAGGAAATATCTGTGCTTATACAGTCACAGGCTATGAGTAAAGGCTTGAGGTATGAGTTAAATATGCCATCTGACATGCCCAAACAGTTGTATGGTGATAGTATAAGAATAAAGGAAATACTTATAAATATTCTTGGAAATGCTATAAAGTATACAAATTCGGGAAGCGTGAATATGACAATAAATCTGGAAAAATATGAGGATGGCGCATGCTATGATATACATGTGAAGGACACAGGAGTTGGAATTAAGCCTGAGAAGCTGGAGACTATCTTTGAAACCTTTGAGCAGGCTGACAATGTTGGGAATTACCATGTGGAAGGAACCGGGCTTGGACTTTCGATAGCTAAGAAGCTTGCTGTTATGATGGGTGGAAATATAAGCGTAAGCAGTGTATATGGTGAGGGAAGCGATTTCCATGTGCGAATACCACAGAAATATGCTGATAGAGAATGTGTTGCTGAGAGCGAAAGTACCGCAGGAGTTATAATGGATGATTTTTCATTAAAAGTAGATGGTGTCTGCGCACTGATTGTTGATGATAATCAGGTTAATTTAAAGGTTGAGAAAAAAATTCTTGAGCGTTACGGAATCGAGGTTGATACTGCCTGCTCTGGAAAGGAAAGCTTTGCTTTACTTGGCGAAAAGGATTATGATGTCATACTTATGGATCATATGATGCCTGAGATGGATGGTGTCTGTACATTTCATAAGATAAGACAGGAAAGGGGGAGAAATTACACAACCCCGGTGCTTCTTGTAACTGCTAATGCTATCGTGGGCGTGAAGCAGGAAATGCTTAACGAAGGCTTCGATGGTTATATATCAAAGCCTATAGATATAAAGCTGTTGGAAAAGGAATTGTTAAAAGTTCTTCCAAGGGAGAAAACACATATAGTTTCCTGTGGCGTGGAGAATGTGAAAGAAGTGACGAAAAAACAGCTTGAATATGAAGATAAGACTAATATTTTGCTTCTTGAGTCTCTTAAGGACCAGGGAGTTGATACAGAGCTTGGAATGAAATATTGCGGCGGCGTTGAGGGTTATATGGATGTGCTTGATATAATGGTTTCTACATCTATTGAAAAGCTTGATAAGCTCCTTGTATGTATGGATACTAAGGATTGGAGCAATTATACCATATTGGTACATTCCATGAAAAGTGGTACGGCAAATATTGGCGCAACCAGATTAAGCATGCTTGCAAAACAGTTAGAATATGCAGGACGTGAGGGCGATCTTGATTATATACATTCAAATACTATGGCATTTGTGGAGCAATATAGAAAATTATTAGACATTATAGCTGATTTTAGGAAGATAGCAGAAACTACAGCTGATGATAAAAAAACAGCCTTAATGGAAAAAGAAGAATATGATTGGGATGGGAAGCTTAAAGAACTTGCATATCTTATTGATGAACTTGAGACAGAACAGGCAGCGGAACTCGTCAGTGACATGATGCGGTATATGGATGATGAATGTATATGGAAAGAGGCTCAAAGCTTATGCAGGTATTTGGATGAGTATAATCTGGAGGATGCAAAAACAACTCTACAGAATATAGTTCGCAGTATGAACGTTAATACTGTGTAAGGCACTTGTTAAAAGAGATATTGTTGCGTCTGAAAGGTGGTAAATGGATGAAGAATATGATATACTTTATCTATCTGTAGAAAACGGAGGTGTGGTATATGGACGTGGTTATATGGTTAGCGATTGCAGCGGCAATGATAATAGTTGAGATTGCAACCTTAGGTCTTACCTCAATATGGTTTGCCGGAGGTGCTCTTGTATCAGCGGCTGTTGCCTGCTTTTGCGATAACTGGCTTATTCAGCTAATAGTATTCGCCATTGTTTCACTGGTATTATTGTTATTTACAAAGCCTATTGCACAAAAACGTCTTATGAAGGAACCTGAGAAAACTAATGTTGAAGGTCTGATTGGAGAAAAGGCATATGTGACAGAGGAGATTAACAATATAAAATCCAAGGGAGCAGTGAAGCTTAAAGGACTGGAATGGTCTGCCCGCTCTGAAAATGATGAGATAATAGAGGCGGATACAGAGGTTGTAGTCAAGGCAGTAAGTGGGGTTAAGCTTATTGTTTGCAAAGCAGAATAAATATAATTCAGGAGGAGTTAATTATGAATACTACTATTTTAACAGGATTGTCAGGAGGACAGTGGTTTATAATATTTATAGCATTTTTAGCTATTGTTATAATACTGAGCTCTATAAGAATTGTTCCACAGGCGCATGCATATGTAATCGAGAGACTTGGAACCTACAGAGCCACATGGTCTGTTGGATTTCATGCTAAGATGCCACTTGTTGATAAGGTTGCACAGAGTGTATCACTTAAGGAACAGGTAGTAGATTTTGCACCACAGCCTGTTATTACTAAGGATAATGTTACAATGAGAATTGATACAGTTGTATTTTTCCAGATTACAGATCCTAAGCTTTTTGCTTATGGAGTTGAGAAACCTATCATGGCTATAGAGAACCTTACAGCTACAACACTTCGTAATATAATAGGTGATATGGAGATTGACCAGACACTTACATCGAGAGAGGTAATAAACACAAGAATGCGTTCTACACTTGATGAAGCGACGGATCCATGGGGAATTAAGGTAAACAGAGTTGAGCTTAAGAATATTATACCACCGGCAGCTATTCAGGATGCCATGGAGAAGCAGATGAAGGCTGAGCGTGAGAGAAGAGAACAGATTCTTATTGCAGAGGGTGAGAAGAAGTCAGCTATTCTTCGTGCCGAAGGACAGAAAGAATCTCTTATCCTTGCTGCTGAGGCAGAGAAGCAGTCAGCTATTCTTAAGGCTGAGGCTGCAAAGGAAGCAACTATACGTCGTGCAGAAGGTGAGGCTGAGGCTATCCTTACTGTACAGAAAGCTAACGCAGATGGTATTAAGTTCCTTAATGAGGCTTCGCCAGAGCAGGCAGTTTTAACACTTAAGAGCCTTGATGCATTTGCAAAGGCAGCAGACGGAAAGGCAACAAAGCTTATTATTCCGTCGGATATAGCAGGCATAGCAGGACTTGCATCATCTCTTACCGAGATAGTTAAAAAAGACGAAAATTAAAAAAACAGATATATGGGCATTGTTAATCAATGCCCATTGTTTTGGATAAAGGCAGAAAGGAAGGACAAAAATATGCACAGCGTTGTTGGGTTGCAGAAGGAGGCATTAAGAGAGCTTGTTGTGTACAGCGGGAATATAATCAAAGGCACAGAGACTGTTATAGAGGAACTGAGAGGGGAACGAAAGGAAGATACGGATGAGCTGTTTAATCTGATTATTCAGGGGATTAATTGGGAGATAGAGGTCTTTAATAATTGCGCAGGGCTTATTAATCAGGATGAAGTAAAAATCGATAAGAATAAGATGGCAGATGCAGTTTCACGATTAGGCAGGGTATTGCAGGAGAAGGATGATATCAAGATAGCTGCATGTTTGGAAGTGGATTTTTTACCATTTCTGCGTACTATGGAGTTTGCAGGAATGTCTGTTGAAGAGTAGTTTGTGGTAAATTATTATAAATAATAGTAACGAAGGACTATAAATTTAGTATTATTTACTATTTGCACGATTTTTATAAAAGATAATTTATAAAAAATGCATAAAAGTGTTTAAATTTTTTTATATTAATGATATAATAAATTCATATTATGCTAAAAGGGGTGACATTATGATCAAGAAAGAAATGATAGCTATGCTTTTAGCAGGTGGACAGGGAAGTCGTTTGGGCGTTCTCACATCTAAGCTTGCTAAACCAGCGGTTGCATTTGGTGGTAAATACAAAATTATAGATTTTCCACTTAGTAACTGCATCAATTCCGGCATAGATACAGTCGGTGTACTTACACAGTATAGACCGCTAAGACTTAATCAGCATATCGGTATCGGTATTCCATGGGATTTGGATAGAAGCAGAGGTGGTGTTACAGTACTTCCACCTTATGAGACAAGTACTAACAGCCAGTGGTATACAGGAACAGCTAATGCAATATATCAGAATATAGAGTATATTGATTACTACAATCCTGATTATGTATTGATTTTGTCAGGTGATCATATTTATAAGATGGATTATGAGGTTATGCTTGATTTCCATAAGTCAAGCAAAGCAGACATAACATTGGCTACATACCAGGTGCCTATGGAGGAGGCAAGTCGTTTCGGTGTTGTAATTACAGATGAGACAGGCTGCATTCAGGAGTTTGAGGAGAAACCTGAGCATCCAAGAAGCAATAAGGCATCTATGGGTATATACATATTTAATTGGAAGATATTAAAAGAGGCTCTTACGGTTATGAAGGATCAGCCTTCTTGCGATTTTGGTAAGCATATCATCCCGTACTGCCATGAAAAGGGAAGTAAGATCTGTGCATATGAGTATAAGGGCTATTGGAAAGATGTCGGAACACTCGGTTCATATTGGGAAGCTAATATGGAGCTTGTGGATATTATTCCTGAATTTAATTTGTATGAAGAATTTTGGAGAATATACACTAAGAGTGATATGCTGCCACCTCAGTATATTGATCCGGAAGGTTCAGTTACAGAGAGTATTGTAGGTGAAGGAACAGAGGTTTATGGTACGATACAGCATTCTGTTATAGGTGCTGGTGTTACTATAGGCAAGGGTGCTGTAGTCAAGGATTCTATCATTATGAATGGTGCTGTAATTGGGGATGGAGCACAGATAGACAAAGCGATTATAGCTGAAGGCGTTAAGATTGGAGCTAATACTGTTCTTGGTGTCGGAGAAGAAGAACCAAATGAGTTTGCTCCTCATATATATTCATACGGCCTTGTTACAATAGGTGAGAATTCAGTTGTACCTGATGGCGTTAAGGTTGGAAAGAACGTAGCAATATTCGGAGAGACAACCATAGACGAGTATCCTGATGGATTGCTGAAGAGCGGTTCAAGTATAATAAAGGTAGGTGAATAGTATGAGAGCAATAGGTATTATTTTAGCTGGTGGAAATAGCAACAGGATGGGTGAATTGTCGGCAAAGAGAGCAGTCGCAGCTATGCCTATCGTTGGAAGCTACAGAGCAATAGACTTTACACTTTCTAATATGACTAATTCGCATATTCAGAAGGTGGCTGTATTTACACAGTATAACTCACGTTCACTGAATGAGCATTTGAATTCATCAAAGTGGTGGGACTTCGGTAGAAAGCAGGGAGGATTATATCTTTTCACTCCTACCATAACAGCTACAAACAGTTATTGGTATAAGGGAACGGCTGATGCTTTGTATCAGAATATAAATTTCCTTAAGTCAGCACATGAACCATATGTAGTAATTGCATCAGGAGATGGTGTATATAAGTTAGACTACAATAAGGTTCTTGAGGAGCATATTGCTACAGGTGCAGATATCACTGTTGTGTGCAAGGATATACCGGCAGGCGACGATGATATTAACAGATTCGGTGTCGTTAAGCTAGGTTCTGACAACAGAATAGTAAGCTTTGAGGAAAAACCACTTGTTGCAGAGACTAATACAGCATCTATAGGTGTATATGTTGTAAGACGTCGTCAGCTTATCGAGCTGCTTGAGGCATGTGCAGCAGAGGGAAGAAGCGATTTTGTTAATGATATTCTGGTAAGATATAAGAACGTCAAGAAGATATATGCTTATAAGCTTGATTCATATTGGAGAAATATAGGAACGGTTGAATCATATTTCAAGACCAATATGGATTTCCTTAAGAAGGACATCAGGGATTATTTCTTCAGACAACATCCGGATGTGTACTCAAAGGTAGAGGATTTACCACCTGCAAAGTATAATGGGGATGCAGCTGTGAGCAACAGCTTGATTGCGAGCGGTTGTATTATAAATGGAACAGTTGAGGATTCAATCCTGTTTAAGAAGGTATATATTGGCAATAATTGTGTAATAAAGAACTCTATCATATTGAATGATGTTCATATAGGAGATAATTGCTACATTGAAAATTGTATTGTTGAGAGCAGAGATACACTCAGAGCTAATACAGTTCATACAGGAGATCCTAATCAGATTAAAGTTATTGTGGAGAAAAATTTTAGATATTCCATATAAGCATTAATAATAAAAGCATAAAAGGGGGATTATGATGCAGATTACTGACGTAAGAGTAAGGAAGGTTACAAAAGAGGGAAAGATGCGTGCAGTCGTTTCTATAACGATTGACAATGAATTTGTTGTACACGACATCAAGGTTATCGAAGGTGAGAAGGGCTTGTTTATTGCAATGCCTAGTCGTAAGGCATCTGATGGAGAATATAGAGATATAGCACATCCAATTAATTCAGAGACCAGAGACAGAATACAGGCACTTATTTTAGAAAAGTATAAGGAAGCTGCTTCCGAGACCACAGAATAATCTGATATAAAATGGGGCTGCCGTATGACAGCCCTATTTTTAATGGTCGTGAAGTTAAATATGCCATAATAACGGAGGATTGTGCATGGAAGAAGAATACAGTGTTACCGTCACTGAGTTGATAAAGGCTATGAATCTTGTTAATCATACACCTGATATTGACACGGACAAGATATTGATTAAAGATCCTAATATGAACAGACCGGCAGTACAGCTGGCTGGTTTCTTCGAGCATTTTGATGCAGCGCGTATACAGATATGCGGTAATGTAGAATATGCTTATATTGCAAATATGCATACAGAACAGGAAAATATAGAGATATTTGATAAGCTGTTTGCTTACAAGATACCTTGTCTCATCTTCTGTAGAAGTATAGTTCCATATGATTTTATTATAGAGGCAGGAAGGAGACATGGAATTCCTGTGCTTACCGATAATTGTGAAACTACTTCCGAGTTTGTACATGAAGTTGTTAGATGGCTGCACGTTGAGCTTGCCCCAAGAATATCCATTCATGCTGTATTGGTTGATGTATATGGTGAAGGTGTACTGATTATGGGTGACAGCGGGATTGGTAAGAGTGAGGCTGCCCTTGAGCTTATAAGACGTGGACATAGACTTGTTTCAGATGATGTGGTTGAGATAAAAAAGGTAAGTGATGTAACCCTTGTTGGCTCAGCACCTGATATAACAAGACATTTTATAGAACTTAGAGGTATAGGAATTATAGACGTAAAGACTATGTTTGGTGTAGAATGTGTAAAGGATACCCAGACTATAGATCTTGTAATCAATCTTGAAGAGTGGGATAAAGAAGCCAATTATGACAGACTGGGACTTGAAGATCAGTATACAGAATTCCTTGGCAATAAGATTGTAAGCCATTCAATTCCTATCAGACCGGGACGTAATATAGCAGTCATCGTTGAGTCTGCAGCTGTAAACCACAGACAGAAGAAGATGGGTTATAATGCGGCACAGGAATTGTACAAGAGGGTAACAGAGAACATAGCAAAGAATATGGAAAAATAGAGAGGAGAAAGACATGGCAGAGTATGTATTTGGTGTAGATATAGGTGGAACTACAGTCAAACTGGGACTTTTTACAGTAGCAGGAGAGCTTCTTGAAAAGTGGGAGATAACAACCAGAACAGATGAAGGTGGAAAGTATATATTAGGTGATATAGCTGAAACACTTCAAAATAAGATGGCTGAGAGAAAGCTTAGCAAGGAGCAGGTAGCTGGTATAGGAATGGGTGTTCCTGGACCTGTAAAGGAAGATGGAACAGTTTTGAGATGCGTAAATCTTGGCTGGGGCATTTTTAATGTATCTGATGAGTTAAATAAGATTATTGGACTCCCTGTTAAGGTTGGTAACGATGCTAACATGGCTGCATTAGGAGAAATGTGGCAGGGTGGCGGAAAAGGTTATAAGAACATTGTCATGGTTACACTTGGCACTGGTGTAGGTGGAGGAATCATCCTTAACGGAAAAATGCTTTTCGGTGTAAATGGTGCAGGCGGAGAAATTGGGCATATTCAGGTTAACGATACTGAAACTGAAGTGTGCGGATGTGGAAGAAAGGGCTGTCTTGAGCAGTATACATCAGCTACAGGTATAGTAAGAATGGCTAATCAGGCACTTAATAACACTGACAGACCATCATCGCTAAGAAATGTTCAGTATGTATCAGCTAAGGAAATTTTCGATGCAGCAAAGAATGGCGATGATCTGGCTATTGAGCTTGTAGAAAATCATGGAAGATGCCTTGGCAAGGCTTTGGCACAGATTGCCTGTGTTGTCGATCCGGAAATATTTGTTATCGGTGGTGGAGTATCGAGAGCAGGTAATATAATTACAGATACTACATCTAAGTATTTTCAGGAGTATTGTTTCCATGCATGCAAAAAAACACAATTCACTCTTGCAACACTTGGAAATGACGCAGGAATTTACGGAGGAGCCTGCTCTATATTAGAGTAGTTATATAATATACATAATTGGATAGAACAAGATGATAATATTAATGGCGGTCTTTTTGATATATTATACATTGCAGGTAAGCAGTTGTATATATGAGAGAAGGTCGCCGTTATTATTGAATTAATAGTTAAAATTGAACAATGAAACGCCATAAATGTGATAAAATTGTACATTTTTTAATATTGAATAAATAAAAATCATACTGTATATTAAATGTATCGTGGGTTATATTATATTTCCGGGGGAAATGATATGCAGAACATATTAAATGATATTGAATGTAGAAAAGACGAACCGATGAAGAAACATACCACTTTTAGAATAGGTGGACCGGCACGTTTTTTTTATGTACCTAAAAATATAGAAGAATTAAAGCTAATTATACAGTACTGCAAGAATGAGAAGCTTAAGTATATGATTATTGGCAATGGAAGTAATATGCTTTTCTTGGATGAGGGCTTTGATGGAGCTGTAATATGTGTAGGCAGCAGCATGGGTAATATCAATGTGGATAATATCAGTATTTATGCGGAAGCGGGAGCGCTATTGTCTAAGGTGGCTTCAAGTGCAAGAGATGCAGGCCTTACAGGAATGGAATTTGCTGCCGGAATACCTGGTACAATAGGTGGAGCCATTGTCATGAATGCAGGAGCTTATGGTGGAGAAATGAAAGATATTGTAAGCTTTGTTGATATTTTAGAAGCTGATGGAAATTTGAGAAGATATTCTAATGAGGAGATGCAGTTCGGGTATAGAAGAAGTATAGTTGATGCTGATAAGGTTGTTGTTGGCGTAGGACTTAAACTTGCTTGTGGAAATATTGATGATATAAATGCAAGAATGGATGAGTTAAAGACAGCCAGAGTTTCAAAACAGCCT
>Ga0129311_1000705_pt1 | contig 27300 bp, 23 predicted proteins | sample Go1ome_FD_94435 | JGI IMG/M metagenome (GOLD analysis project Ga0129311, IMG submission 94435) | Western lowland gorrila individual fecal microbial communities from Wisconsin, USA - Go1022B metagenome | ecosystem: Host-associated > Mammals > Digestive system > Large intestine > Fecal | place... | reverse complement strand
TGATCTGCTACCGCAATTTTCAGATCGCCGTCATAGATGCCGCCTCCGGAGAACTCCGTAATCGCAAGATTCAAAGACTGTAACCCATGTCCCTTCCCTGGTGTTACCTATGTGCTCTTGACACACAGGCCGCCCCTACGGATTTCAACGGTAGTACGACCGTAGGGGGCGCTGTCCTCAGCGCCCCGCGACAACCGGGGCATCATCGAAACGGGCCGCTGGGGACAGCGGCCCCTACGTGCTCACCTTATCCGCCTTTTCCTCAAATCACGATCCCATACTTCCTGATCCGATATTGCAGGCTCTGCCGCAGAATGCCCAGGGTCTGGGCGGTGCGGGAGATGTTGTAGCCGCAGTAGTCCAGGGCCTGGAGGAGGATTTTGTGCTCATAGTCGTCCAGCAGGCTTTGCAGGGTCTCGGCGGAGAAGTCCACCGGCTCGTCGCCGCCGATGCGGGCGGGGCGAGCGGTCTCCCCCTTCAGCAGGTAGGAGGGCAGGTGCTCGGGGAGCATCACGCTGGAGTTGGCCACGTTCTGGGCGTAGTCCAGCACATGGAACAGCTCCCGGACGTTGCCCGGCCAGTTGTGGCGGCGGAGGATCTGATACACCCGGGGGTCCACCTCGGTGATGCCGTTGACATACTGGAAGGAGGTGGAGCCCAGGTGATAGCGGATGAGCTCCTCCAGGTCCTCTAAGTGCTCCCGGAGGGGGGGCAGCTCGATCATGACGGTGGACAGGCGGTAGAACAGGTCCCGGCGGAACTTATTTTCTGCGATGGCGCGGGTGGGGTCCTCGTTGCAGGAGGAGATGATGCGGACGTCCAGGGGCAGATCCTTGTGTCCGCCCACCCGGCGGAAGGTGTTCTCCTGAATGACCCGGAGGAGCTTGGACTGCATACTCAGGCTCATGGAGTTCAGCTCATCCAGGAACAGGGTGCCGCCGTTGGCCTCCTCCAGGTAGCCGGCCTTGTCTTCACTGCCGGTGAAGCTGCCCTTCTGGGTGCCGAACAGCAGGCTCTCGATGAGGGTGTCGGGGATGGCGGCGCAGTTGATGGCCAGGAATTTTTTGCTGCTCCGGGGGCTGGCCCGGTGAATGCTCTGGGCAAAAATCTCTTTGCCTGTGCCCGTCTCCCCCACCAGCAGGACGGAGCTGCTCTGGGACGCCACCTTCTGCGCCAGGGCCACGGCGTTTTGCAGCTTCTCCCCCTGGCCGATCACATTGCCGAAGGTATAGCCGGAAAAGCTGATCTCCTTCGCCCGGGAGGCAAAGGAGTTCAGCGCCTGGCGGGAGGTCTCCATGGTCTGGATCATTTTGGTCAGAATGGCCTCGGTCTCCTCAAACACCACCGCACCCAGGAGCTTGCCGTCCTTCATAATGGGATAGGAGGTGTTGGCCGTGGTCAGGCTGGTGTCGTTGCTCACCTTGAAGTGGTCCACCCGGTTGATGACCGGCGACTGGGTCCGCAGGGCGGTCATGGTGGTGCTGATCTCCTCGTCCAGGTTATACAGGTCCAGCAGATGACTGCCCTCCACCTGGATTTCGTCGGGAATGTGGGATATTCCCCGGCTGGCCCGGTTAAAATAGACCGCCTGGGCGTTTTTGTCATAGATCTGAACGCCCTCTGACAGGAAGTTCAGGGTCTGGGTATACAGCTCCTCCCGGTGGTCCTCCCGGGCCAGGAGCAGGTAGCTGTTCTGGTCCGGCGCGGGGAGAAGCTGAAAGAAAAAGGTGTCCTCGTCCCAGGTGAAGGAGCCGGACTCCTTCCCCTCCGGCAGGGGGAACACCGTGCCCACCTTCTGCTGCCGGGCGATCCAGCTTTCGAACAGAAGGTGATACAGCTGCCGGGCCGTCTCGTTCCCCCAGGTGACGGAGAGCATCCGCCCCGTGGGCCCCAGGGTCAGCATGGCGTCGAAAAACGACATAGAACCACCGCCTTTTGCAAATTTCGTCCCCTTCAGCATAGCCGAAGCGGCGCAAAAAGTCAAGGCAAAGCAGCAATACAGTTTTGCAGTATGCAAAATTGTATTGCAGTATATCCCCATCATATGGGCGAATGTCCGCGAGGAGCTGCCGCCCCCGCCGTGGGAATATCGTCAAACTGCACGGTTTTAGTGTGTTGAAGTTGTGCAATATAAACAGAAAAAAGGTTTTCCCCGCGAAAACCAAAGCGTTGGCACGAAATATGCTATATCTGTAAAGTGAATCCAAAAGAAAGGAGCGTGTGCCGCCCTGGAGGGAGCGCGGCACACAAGACGAGAAATGAAGCATGAAACCAACAACAAGCCGATCCGCTGGGATGTATTCATCCCCTGCTTCGCGGTCATCGGCGGCGCTGCCATTCTCGGCATCGTCAACAACGAGTGGCTCACCAGCGTGACCAACGCCATCTTTGGCTGGTCCCTGAGCACCTTCGGCTGGCTGTATCAGATGGTGGCCATGGTCACCCTGGTGCTGGCCTTCCTGCTGACCTTTACGAAGGTCGGTAAGATCCGCTTCGGCGGCCCCGAGGCCAAGGCCAAGTATTCCTTCGGCTCCTGGTTCGCCATGACGCTCACCGGCGGCATCGCCACCGGCCTGATCACCTACGGCGTGAACGAGGTCCTGATCTACTTCGGCAACATCTATGGCGAGCTGGACGGCTACGGCATCCAGGCCCTGTCCGACGAGGCATCCTGGTTCGCAATGGGCCGCTGCTTCTATAACTGGACCGTTATTCCCTATGCCATGTACGCCCTGTCCGGCGTGCTCATCGCTTATGTCTACTTCAACCGCGGCAAGGAGCTGACCGTCGCCGCCTCGCTGACCCCTCTGTTCGGCGATAAGGTCACCAAGGGCATCTGGGTGGTGCTCATCGACGTGCTGTCCGTTCTGGCCATCGCGCTGGGTCTGGCCGCCTCTCTGGGCGCCGGTCTGGCTCTGATCGGCACCGGCCTGTATGCCGCCTACGGCGTGGCGCAGGGTCCTGTCGTCTGGGTCGCTCTGACCGCCATCATCACCGCTACCTTCACCATCGCCTCCGTCACCGGCATGGACAAGGGCATCAAGTGGCTGGCCGGTCTGACCTCTAAGATCTTCTACGTTCTGCTGATCCTGCTGTTCGTCATCGGCCCCACCGTGTATATCCTGAACATGGCCAACATCGGCCTGGGCTACTGGCTGGACCGCTTCTGGATGTGGGGCTTTGATCCCTACGTCGTCGGCGGCTCCGCTCTGGTCACCTGGTGGACCATGTACGACTGGGCCATCTGGATCGCCTACGCGCCTCTGATGGGCATCTTCTTCGCCATGATCGCCTATGGCCGCACCGTCCGTCAGTTCATGACCGTCAACTTCCTGCTGCCCGCCGGCTTCGGCTTTGTGTGGTTCTCCGTCTGGGGCAGCACCGCGCTGGATTGGCAGATCAGCGGCAAGGCCGACATCATTGCCGCCATCCAGGACGGCGGCGCTGTGGCCGGTATCTGGGAGTTCCTGAAGCACGTTCCTCTGGGCTTTATCATCATCCCCGTGGTCATTATCTCCCTGATCGCCGCCTTCTCCACCACGGCTGACACCATGTCCACCACCATCGCCGCCCTGTGCACCAAGGGTGCCCGGCACGACGAGGAGCCCGCCATGTGGCAGAAGATCGTCTGGGGCGTTTCCATCGGCGCTATCGCCTGCATCATGGTCGCCTTCGGCGGCGGCGCCCAGGGCGTGGACGGCGTGAAGTATCTGGCTGCCTGCGGCGGCGCTGTGGTCCTGGTGGTGTTCATCCTCCAGGTGGCCGCTGCCATCAAGGTCTTCTTCCTGGACCCCGCTACCTCCAAGGACATTGTGGACAGCGTGGACCACATCGAAGGCAAGGACTAATTTAGGAGGCACATCAACATTATGGAAGGTAAGATGAAGGTCACCCTGGGCAAGCCCATTACCCTGGAAGACTTTGTAGCCGTGGCCCGGTTTGGGGCCGAGGTCGCCTTCGCCCCGGAGTACGAGACCCGCGTGTCTCGCTCCCGGGCGCTGGTGGAAAGCTGGGTGGACGAGGGCAAGGTCATGTACGGCGTGACCACCGGCTTCGGTGCGCTGTGCACCCAGGCCATCGACAAGGACCAGACCGCCCAACTCCAGGAGAATATCATTCTGTCCCACTCCGTTTCTGTGGGCGAGCCCTTGAGCATCGAGCGGGTTCGTGGTATCATGTTGATGGTCCTGCAAAACCTGGGCCAGGGATACAGCGGCGTCCGGCTGCTGGTGCTGGAGCAGTACCGCAAGTTCCTGAACTGCGGGCTGACCCCCTGGGCCCCCGGCGACGGCAGCGTGGGCTACCTCTCCCCCGAGGCCCACATGGCCCTGGTGCTCATCGGCCGGGGCAAGGCCTACTACAAGGGCGAGCTGCTCCCCGGCGCGGAGGCTCTGGCCAAGGCCGGTCTGGAGCCCATCACCCTGAGCTCCAAGGAGGGCCTGGCCCTGGTGTCCGGAACTACCTCCGCCACCGCCATGGCCGCTCTGGCCCTGTGGGACCTGGAGCAGGCCGCCAAGTCCGCCGACATCATCGGCGCCATGTCTGTCGAGGCCCTGAAGGGTGTGATGAACGCCTTTGACCCCCGGGTGCAGGCGGTCCGTCCTCACCCCGACCAGACCAACACCGCCAGCAACGTCCGCCGTCTGCTGGAGGGCTCCGGCATCATCGAAAAGTACCGCGGCAGCCGCGTGCAGGACGCCCTGTCCCTGCGCTGCATCCCCCAGCTCCACGGCGCTGCCAAGAAGCAGCTGGCCGACGCACGGAAGACCATCGAGATCGAGATGAACTCCTGCTGCGACAACCCCATCATCTGGCCCGAGGAGGGGCAGCAGGACGTGATCTCCGCCTGCAACCCCGACTCCTCCTATGTGGGCATGGAGATGGACAGCGCCGGCATCGCCGCCGTGGCCCTGGCCAAGATGTCCGAGCGGCGGAACAATCGCCTGGTAGACGGCTCTCTGTCCGGCTACCCCTGGTTCTGCATCAAGAACCCCGGGCTGAACTCCGGCCTGATGATCCCCCAGTACACCCAGGCCGGCCTCATCAACGAGATGCGCGGCCTGGCCACCCCCGCCACCATCGACAACACCCCCACCTGCGGCAACCAGGAGGACTACGTCGCCATGGGCTACTACGCCTGTAAAAAGGCGGGCAATCTGGCGGACAAGCTGGAGTATGTGCTGGCCATCGAGCTGCTGTCTGACTACGAGGTGCAGCAGTTTGTGGACCCGGAGGTCCACCGCGCCCCCGCCACCGCCGCCGTGCTGGCCGAGATCGGCAAGCACATCCCCGTGATGGAGGAGGATATGCAGCTGTATCCCCACATCGAGTATCTGAAGGAACTGATTCATTCCGGCGAGCTTATCAAGCTGGCCGAGCAGGTAATTGGAGGTTTGGATTAACATGAAAAAGCAGGTGGAGATCGATCTGAAAAAGATTTTCCTGACGCCGCCCAACACCAACCGGGAACGGATCACCCTGGTGGTCATGATGGTGGTGGTGTTCGTGATGTTCTTCGGCCCCATCTGCTTTACAGACATCCCCCCGGTGAAGGCCGTCCTTCTGGCCTGCCTTCCCACTCTGTCCATCTCCTGGGGCTGGATCGTCCTGCTGCGGTCCCTGTTCCGCAAGTCGGAGTTCTGCCGCTGACACGGCGGTCCGTCTCAGACACACTCTCTATTCTCTCTTCACTTTCTCAGCCCCCGGGGTGCCTCTGCCCTGGGGGCTCTTTTTAGTGTGGAGGTAGGAGTTAGGAGTTAGGAGTTTGCAAGCCCTTTGGTGAAAGCCTCTTGTACGGGGGCATCCGCCCCCTGATAGGGCAAAGCCTTCCACCCTGTGGGGCCGATTCCCCCTATCAGGGGGAAATGTCCCGAAGGGACAAAAGGGGTAGGGAGAAGGTGGCCCGCTCCGCGGGCCGGATGAGGGGGACCAAAGGTCTTTGAGCCCTTGCGCCGGAAGGATTTCCCACAGGGCTGACCGTAGGGGCGGATACCATCCGCCCGCCGTTGGCCGGGTGGTTATCGTGCGGGCGGATAGTATCCGCCCCTACGAGAGACCACCGAACCCGTCCGTAGGGGCCGATGTCCTCATCGGCCCGTTTCGGGGTGCCTCCGTTGTCGCGGGCCGCTGGGGACAGCGGCCCCTACGGGTGGACCCCTCGGGAATCATAGGAGTGCGATGAAAAAAATGGTCCCGGCTCGGGATAGCCGGGACTCATTCACCCGAAATAAGACCAGTTCATCCAAGGCGGCGCGGGCAAAAGCTCTGTCACAACCAGCAGGACTACGACCGCAATTCGAAGGACCGCCCGCCCGGTATTTTTCGGCGTATCCATCAGCAAGGAAAACCGCTCCAGCGGCTGCCAGGAAAAGTGCCGATCCGGCCCCGCAAAATACCGCACAGAGGACAGCAGCAAAAGGATACCCAACGCCGCGTACTCCACCTGCCACACAATGTAGGTTGCCGCCAACGCGGCCATTGCAAGCCCCTGCGGGGCGTAGCTGGTATGGCTCAAAATCTGGCTGCGAATCGTCCACGCAAGCGCCATGGGCAGAAAGAGGTACACACTAACATAATAATTCGAGCTGTGCTTCATAGATAAGCCTCCTTTCTGTTGTTACTCACCCAGTTCAAACCGCCGCGCAGAAGAAAGGTCAAAATCATCTTCCGGCAGTTCGTCTATGGTGGTCACGGACCCAACCATCGAAGAGTGATACACTCCAAATCGCCAGCCCAGGAAAAACACGCCGGTCAAACATAAGACACCGAGCACCGCCGCCGCGACCCAGCGATATACCTTGCGGGGCGTTTTACGCGTTTTTTCTTCCTTGGTGAGCAGCGTTTCGCAGGACAGCACCTCCGCTTGGATTTGAGCCGGTCCCGCCTCCGGGGGTGGGGCGGGCTGTTCCTTCTCCGAATCAAGGGGAGCGTCGGCATTCGTCAGACTTTCGACTGAAATCTGATAGAACCTCGATAACTGCACCATCTTATCAAAACCGGGAACTGTTTCTCCGCGTTCCCACTTATAGATGGTCTGCCGCGAAACGTTCAGCATTTCTGCCAGTCGTTCTTGGGTCACGCCCCGCGTCTTTCTCAGCTGTACCAACTTTTCGTGCAAAATCAAGTCCGCCCTCTCCTTTGGTTGTGGTTTGAGTATACAGAGTTTTCCGACAAATTGGAACCAATTTTGCGTTACATTCCCCCAAATTCGATGTAACTTTTGGTTTACATCGTGTAATTTTTAGTTGGCATTGGAACATTTTATCAAAATTCCCTGTAAATTTATATGCTGGAAATTTTAATACTTCTTCTCCCTCTCGTCAACGATCTGCCACAAAAATTTTCAATTTCCCTTCTCCGAGTGGGGAAAAATTCAGCCTACCCATGGGGGAAGGTGATCACGGGCGGCTGGGGACAGCGGCCCCTACGGGTTGCGGGTTCTGTCTTTCCTTCGTTGGCGTATGTAGGGGCGGCCCGCCGTTGGTGCGTCAGGTATCGCGGGCGGCACGAAGGCCGCCCCTACGAGAGAACAAGGCACCCGTTCGTAGGGGCCGATGTCCTCATCGGCCCGTTTCGGTAGTGCCTCCGTTGTCGCGGGCGGCTGGGGACAGCCGCCCCTACTGGTTGCGGGTTCTGCCTTTCCTTCGTTGGCGGGTGTAGGGCCGATTCCCCCTGTCAGGGGGAAATGTCCCGAAGGGACAAAAGGGGTAGGGGCCGCTGTCCCCATCGGCCCGTTTCGGTGGTGCGGTTGGTTGGTGATCACGCCCGCAGTCCCCTAAGTTTCGAAAAAGTTTCGAATTTCCTCCCCCGCAATTTCAAATTTTGTGGTATGCTGTTACCAAGAAAGGGGGCGGGGGGATGTTCCGCAAGAAGATATTCTTCTTTTACGCCGTCACGCTCATCGCCGCGCTGGTGACGCTGCTGGCCATCAACGGCGGGGTGGTGCACGGGATCACCCGGTTTTATCAGCGGAGCATGACGCCCTCGGCGGACGACCGCTCCCAGCAGGTGCAGGAGATCATGGCCGACTGGCAGGACAACTCCGGCGACTGGGAGCGGCTGGACCGGCGGCTGAAGCGGCTGGACTATGACCTGGTGGTCAGTCTGGGGGACCGGGTAATCTACTCCGGGCTGGACCGGTTCCAGAGCGACCTGTATCAGCGGGTAATGCGGGGGGCCAGCTGGCCGGAATCGGGCACGCTGACGGTGCAGAACGAGGGGCTGCTGCTGGTGGGCCGCCGGGTGGGACCCTTTGCGGCGGTGGCCATGCCCCGGCCCGACCTGCCCAAGGTGCTGGGCAGCCAGCGGCCCCAGGCGGAGGGGGTGATGCTGTCTATGCTGGTCAGCGGCGTGGCGGCCATCGGCATTATCGTGGTGCTGAGCCTGGCCTTTGCCCGGTATCAGATGAAGCAGCTCATGGCCCCGGTGCAGGCCCTGACCCAGGCCGCCCGGCGGGTGGAGGGCGGCGACCTGTCCACCCCCGTGGGCTACGGGGGCAGCGACGAGTTTGCCGCCGTCTGCGCCGCCTTTGACCAGATGCAGCGGCACCTGCTGGACGAGCGGGAGAAAACCGCCGCCTATCAGCGGGCCCGCACCGATTTAGTCGCCGGAATCTCCCACGACCTGCGGACCCCCCTCACCTCGGTGAAGGGCTATCTCAAGGGCATGAAGGACGGCGTGGCCAACACCCCGGAGAAGCGCCAGCAGTATCTGGAAATCGCCTACCGCAAGTCCTGCGACATGGAGCGGCTGCTCCAGCGGCTGTTCTACTTTTCGAAATTAGAGACGGGGGAGATGCCCATCTTCCCCACGGACACCGACCTGGGCGATTTTATCGCCGCCTTCGCCCGGGAGACCGGCGAGGAGCTGGCCGCCGCCGGGGGCCGGGTGGAGCTTCACCGCGCCCCCGGGCCTCACCGGGTGCGGGCCGACCAGGAGCAGCTCCTCCGGGTGCTGACCAATCTGAAGGAGAACGCCCTGCGCTACGGGGGCATAGACCCGCCGGTGCTCACCCTCACCGTCTGGCGGCAGCGGGACCGGGAGTGTATCCGCTTTGCCGACCACGGCGGGGGCGTGCCGGAGGACCAGCTCCCCCACCTGTTCGAGCAGTTCTGGCGGGGGGACCAGTCCCGCAGCAGCCGGGGCGGCGAGGGCAGCGGCCTGGGGCTGTATATCGTCCGGCACATCATCCAGGCCCACGGCGGCGACGTCCGGGCGGAGAACGACGGCGGCCTGGTCTTTACCATCGCCCTGCCCTGTCCGGAGCCGGACGCGACAACAGGAGGAGAAGCCAATGAGTAACATTCTCATCGCAGAGGACGATTTGGAAATCGCCATGCTGGAGCGGGACTACCTGGAAATCGAGGGGTTCCAGGTCCATGTGGTGGAAAACGGCCAGGAGGCGGTGACTCAGGCGCTGACGGGCCAGTACGACCTGATCCTGCTGGACCTGATGCTCCCCGGCTGCGGGGGGTACGACGTGTGCCGCCTGGTCCGGGACAAGATCGACATTCCCATTTTGATGGTCACCGCCCGGACGGAGTCGGTGGACAAGATCCGCGGCCTGGGCCTGGGGGCGGACGATTACATCCCCAAGCCCTTCGACCCCGCGGAGCTGGTGGCCCGGGTGAAGGCCCATCTCAGCCGCTACCAGCGCCTCACCCGGGGCGGCCGGGATCAGGACCAGGTCATCCCCGTGGCCGGGCTGGAGATCCACCCCCAGAGCTGGAAGGTGATGAAGCACGGCCAGGAGATCAAAATGCCCAACCGGGAATTTGAACTGCTGAAATTCCTGGCCGAGCACCCGGACATCGTCTTCTCCAAGGAAAAGCTGTTCGAGACCATCTGGGGCTATGACTATGTGGGGGACAGCGCCACCGTCACCGTCCACATCGGCCGCATCCGCGACAAGATCGAGGACGACCCCTCCAAGCCCACCATCATCGAAACCGTCTGGGGGGCGGGGTATCGGCTGAATAGTAAAGGATAATATATATAAAAGGAAGGACGCCCCGCAGGGCGTCCTTCCTTCGCATATTATACAATATTTAATTCTGCACCGGCATATTCCACGCCTTGTGGTCGGTGTGGAGCAGCTCCTCGGCCAGCTCGCTGCCGGGGGTGCCCAGGTATTCGGCGTAGAGGGCCTGGACCTGGGGGTTTTCGTGGGAGAAGCGGACGGGGCTGGCCTTGTCCAGGGCGTAGAGGCGGTCGCCGCGGGCGGCGTAGCGCTCCTCGTCCTCCAGGGGGATGGGCTGGCCGCCGCCGCCCACACAGCCGCCGGGACAGGCCATGACCTCCACAAAGTCATAGTGCACCCGGCCGGCCTTCAGATTCTGGATGAGCTGCCGGGCGTTACCCAGACCGCTGACCACGGCGCAGCGGACGGGGATGCCATCCAGCTCATACTCCGCCTCTCGCAGGCCGGGGCCGGTCCGCACCGCCGCAAAGGCGTCGGGGTCGGGATTTTCGCCGGTGACCAGATAGGCCGCCGTGCGGAGGGCGGCCTCCATCACGCCGCCGGTGGCGCCGAAGATCACGCCTGCGCCGGTGGCAGTGCCCAGGGGGTCGTCCAGGGGCTCCTCGGGCAGAAGGGCGGGCTCCAGGTGGTCGGCCCGGATCATCCGCACCAGCTCCCGGGTGGTGAGCACCAGGTCCACGTCGGGGCCGTGCTCCGTGGCCATGGTGGGCAGCTCGCACTCCGCCTTTTTGGCCACGCAGGGCATGACGGACACGCAGAAGATCTTCTCCGGCTCCACGCCCAGCTTTTTGGCAAACCAGCTCTTGGCCACGCTGCCGAACATCTGCTGGGGGGACTTGGCGGAGGAGAGCTGATTGGTCAGCTCAGGGAACTGGCCCTTCAAAAAGCGCACCCAGCCGGGGCAGCAGCTGGTGAACATGGGCCAGCGCACCAGACCGCCGGACTTGAGGCGGCGGAGGAACTCGCTGCCCTCCTCCATAATGGTCAGGTCGGCGGAAAAGTCGGTGTCGAACACATAGTCAAAGCCCAGGCGGCGCAGGGTGGCGGCCATGCGCTCCATGGTGGCCTGCTCCCGGGTCATGCCGAAGCTCTCGCCCCAGGCGGCGCGGACGGCGGGGGCCACCTGCACCACCGTGATCTTGTCCGGGTCGGCCAGGGCGCGGAAGGTCCGGCGGGTGTCGTCCCGCTCCCGCAGACCGCCCACGGGGCAGTGGGTGATGCACTGGCCGCACAGGGCGCAGTCCGAATCCTTGATGACCCGGTTGCCCGACACGTCGATGGTCGTCCGGCCGCCGGTGCCCGCCAGGTCCCAGATGCTCAGGGACTGGACCTTGTCGCAGATCTGGATGCAGCGCATACATTTGATGCACTTGCCGTAGTCGTGATACAGGGGGAAGGTGGTGGTCCAGGCCCCCCGGCGGCCCCGGGGCAGCTTGGTCTCATAGGGCACATTCAGAATGCCCAGGTCGTTGGCGATGGTCTGGAGCTGGCAGTTGCCGCTGCGGACGCAGGTGGTACACTTGCTGTCGTGCTGCGACAGGATCAGCTCCACATTGATCCGCCGGGTGCGGCGGGCCCGGGGGGAGTTGGTGTGGACCACCATGCCCTCCTTCACCCCGCTGTTGCAGGCGGTGACCATGGCCCGCTCGCCCTCTACCTCCACGCAGCACACGCGGCAGGCGGCGATCTCGTTGATGTCCTTCAGATAGCACAGGTGGGGAATGTGAATTCCCGCCTGCCGGGCGGCCTCCAGGATGGTAGCGCCCTCGTGGGTCTGGACGGTCTGGCCGTCGATGGTCAAGGTTACCATTCCGTGTTCCTCCCTCCCTTAAAGCTGCCGAAGCCATAGTGGTCGCAGCGCAGACAGCGGCTGGACTCCTGCTGGGCCTCCTCGGGGCTCATGCCCTCCTTCAGCAGGGTGAAGTCGCCGCAGTAGCTCTCTAAATGCCGGTTTTTCAGATTCACCCGGCCGCAGGGCGGCGTGTTGGTGAAGTGAACGGGAGGAATCTCCACATCACAGCTAATCTTGTGGTCAAAGCCCAGATAGTTGTCGATGTTGGCGGCCGCCACCTTGCCCGCAGCCACGGCGCGGATGACGGTGGCAGGACCGGAGACGGCGTCGCCGCCGGCGAAGACGTTGTCCACCCCGGGCACGGCGCTGGTCTGGTCGGCCTGGATGGCACCCCGGTTGGTGGAGACGCCGATGGCCTCGAAGGGCTGGGAGACGATGGACTGGCCAATGGCCACGATCACATAGTCGCAGGGGATACGGAACTCCCGTGTGTCGGCCTTGGCGGGGCGGGGGCGGCCGTCAGACCCATAATTGCCCACCATCTGGGGCTGGGTCCACAGGGCGCTGACCTTGCCCTCCTCGTCCTTTTCAATGCGGGCGGGGGCCTGGAGGGGCAGGATCTGGCAGCCCTCGGCCAGGGCCTCCTCGATCTCCTCCGCCAGGGCGGTCATGTCCTCCACCCGGCGGCGGTACACACAGGTCACACTCTCGGCCCCCAGGCGCAGGGCGGTGCGGGTGGCGTCCATGGACACGTTGCCGCCGCCCACCACGCACACCCGCTTGCCGGTGAAGTCGGGGCACTTCTCCTCGCCGATGTTCCGGAGGAACTCCACCGCGCTGATGACATTGGTAGCGTCCTCCCCCTCCAGGCCCAGCTTTTTGTCCGCATGGGCGCCGATGGAGATATACACCGCGTCGAAGCTCTTCTGAATGTCCTCCATGGTCAGGTCCTTGCCGATGGAGACCCCGGTGTGGACCCGGATACCGGTGGACAGAATGTGGTCGATGTCCCGGTCCAGCACAGGCTGGGGCAGGCGGTAGTCCGGGATACCATACCGCAGCATACCGCCCAGCTTGGGCCGCTGCTCATACACGGTGACCTTGTGGCCCATGAGAGACAGGTAATAGGCCGCCGTCAGTCCGCCGGGGCCGCCGCCGATGACGGCCACGGTCTTCCCCGTGGGCTCGGCCCCCAGGGGGGGCGCGACGGGGTCGGAGTGGTCCACGGCGTAGCGCTTCAGGCCGCAGATGTTGACGGAGTCGTCCACCATCCGGCGGCGGCAGTGGGCCTCGCAGGGGTGCTCGCACACATAGGCGCAGGCGCAGACGAAGGGATTGTCCTTGCGGATGAGACGCACCGCGTCGGCGTTGCGCCCCTCGCGGATGAGGGCCACATAGCCCGGCACGTCTACATGGGCGGGGCAGACGGACGCACAGGGCACCGGCTGGCTCAGGCCGCAGATACACCGGCCGTGGAGCACGTGCTCCTCATAGTCCTCCCGGAAGCCCCGCACGCCCTTGAGCACCATGTGGGCCGCCTCATAGCCGATGGCGCAGTCCGCCGAATCGGCAATGACCTGGGCCGTGGTCTCGATGAGGTCGATGATCTCCGGCCCGGCGGTCTGGTCCAGGACCTGCTCGATCAGGCTCTCCAGCTGGCCCAGGCCCACGCGGCAGGGCACGCATTTGCCGCAGGTCTGCGCGTGACACAGCCGCAGAAAGTTCAGGGACATATCCACCGGACACAGGCCCGGCGGGCTGGCGCTGATGCGCCGTCCCATGTCGCGATACAGTCCGCCCAGAACGGTTTGCGCCCGTCCCGGCGTTTCGATGGAAAGTCGGCTCAATGTAATTCCCCCTTGGATAGTCTCCCGCTCCGGCCCAGGCATCCGCCGGAACGGGGGAATCGGGCCCCCTCCTTCCAGGAGGACCCGGTTCAGCAATTTCCACACCAAAACCGCGTGTGGACTTCTCTATCTGTGAAAATATCACAACCCGGAGGAATTGTCAACCTGACGAAAGAGATTGCAGGAAATCTTTCATTGTTTGGCAGTATTTACGAAAAAATTTTCGGATCATGCCGGGGAATCCTGCACGATCCGAAAATAGAACTTTTAATTTTTGACCTTACTTAGGCGTAGCCACCAGGATGCGGATCTGGCCGCCCGCGCCGCCGTAATCGTCGTACCAGCCGGTGAGCTGGTAGTCGCTGGCGTTGATCTGGGACAGGGTGGTGGCGTAGAATTTGTCCTCATAGGCGCTGTCCTTCAGCAGGACCTGAACGGTCTCCGACACCTGGTATTCCCGGTTGTCCGCCGTGGCGGTGAGATTGGTCAGGGCGGTGACCTTCACCGATTTCAGCTGGCGCATACTCTTCAGCCGGCCGTCCTCATAGTTCAGGATGGCGCCCCCGGCCTTCACGCTGTACGCCTCGTTCACGTTGAGGGTGGTGCTCTGGCCGTCCCGCAGATAGGTATAGCTGCCGGACACGCTGTTTCCGCTGGAGTTCCGCTCCGCCGAGGTGACGTAGGCATAGACGGCGGTGTCGCCGGTGGCGTCCTCCAGGATCAGGCGGTCGATCTGCCCGGCGGAGTTCAGGGTGTAATACCGCACGTTCCCCGCCGTCAGGCTGGCCCCCGCCAGGCGGGAGAGGTAAATGCGGGCGTAGCCCCCCTGGTCGTCGGTGTCCAGGATCTCCGCCCCGTCTGCCAGGGTGTACCCCGCGAAGGTGCCCGAGGCGCTGACCGTTCCGGACAGGGAGCGGGCGGCCAGTCCGGTGAGCACCGTGCCCCCGGTGCCGGTGGACACGGAGACGATGCTGCCCACCGACCGGGTGGACCCGCTGTGATAGAAGGTGCGGACCGTGCCGTCGGTGCAGGCCACCTGGGTGACAGCCTGGAGGCTGGTGCCGGAGGAGGTGGAGGTGCTGCCCGTGGAGGCGGCCTTCTTGCTGGACACCACCACGCCGTAGTACACCGTCTCGCTGCTCTGGGCGGAGACCACGTCCGCCACGTCGCCGTCCATGCCCAGCAGCAGGGTGACCACGTCGCCCTGGGCGAACTGCCCCTGGCTGGACAGCTTATAGGCGGCGGCGGAGGTGCCGATGGAGTAGCTCACCCCAGCCACCGTGGCGGCGGTGGGGGCCGTCTTGCTGGGGGACACGCCGGTGAGAGTGCCGGTGACCCGGTCGGTGTATGCCCAGACGGTGCGGAGCTTGCTGTTGTAGTAGTAGACGTCGTACTCCTTCATGGCGGACAGGGAGGACGCCGTCCCGTCCCGGTAGACGGTGACGCCGGAGGTGGAGAAGGGCAGGCTCACGCTGCCGCCGGAGGAGGCCACATAGGGCCCCTTGGTGTCGGCGCTGACCAGGGCGGCGTAGTCCACCTCGCCGTTGCGGACGGTGTAGCCCAGGCTGGTGCCGTAGACGGCCCCGGTGCTGCTCTCCGCCGTCAGCAGGTCGTAGAACAGGTCCACGCAGCTCTGCCGGGTGAGGGTCTGGCCCTGCTTGGCGGACACGTCGTCCAGCAGCCCCAGGGCGCTGGCCTTGGACAGCTGGGCGGTGGGGAAGGAACCGGCCAGGTCCTTGCTGTCATACCCCAGCAGCCGCAGCAGGGCGGTGCAGGCCTCCTCCAGGGTGATGGTCTGCTCGGGGCGGAAGGTGCCGTCTACATAGCCGGTCATCCACCCCTGCTCCGTGGCCAGGCGGATATACTCGCTGGCCCAGTGGGTGCTCTTTACGTCCTTGAACAGAGACACCCCGCAGCCGCTGCCCACCGTGTCCTTGTAGGGGGAGGCCGCCGCCATCATGGTGACGAACTCCGCCCGGCTCACGGCCCGGCTCAGGTTCAGGTCTCCGCTGCTGTCCCCCGCCATGATGCCCAGGGCACGGATGGTCTCCGTCCGGGTGCTGTCGTCGGCGGCCGAGGCGGGCAGGGCCGTCAGGGACAGGGCCAGACACAGGGCGGTGGTCAGCGCGGCGATACGCTGCTTCTTCATTCTGATCGCTCCTTTTCCGGGGAGAGGTTCCCCGCTGTCAGTCATAATGCAGGGCGTCGATGGGGTTCAGCGCCGCCGCCTTTTTGGCGGGCAGATAGCCGAACAGCACGCCGATGCCCACCGAAATGCCAAAGGCCAGGGCCACCGCCCCCCAGGTGGGGGACACGGTGAGGCTCTCGTCCATCACCTGGGCGATGATCCGGGTGGCCAGCGCAGACAGGCCGTCCCCCAGCAGGATGCCCAGCACGCCGCCCAGGGCGCTGGTGGCCGCAGCCTCAATGACGAACTGCTGCATGATATACCGCTCCTTGGCCCCCAGCGACTTGCGGATGCCGATCTCCCGGGTGCGCTCCGTCACCGACACCAGCATGATATTCATGATGCCGATGCCCCCCACCACCAGTGAGATGGCGGCAATGCCCGCCAGCACATAGACCAGGATGTTGATCATGCTGGTCATGGTCTCCAGCATCTCCGCCATGCTGGACACGGTATAGTAGTCGTCGCTGGCAAAGACCTGATAGAGGCGGCTCTCCAGCACATCGATGCTCTCGTCCAGCTGGGTCTCATCCCGGACGGTGACCACATAGCTGCTCACCTCTCCGGCGATCCGGGCGGCGGTGGAGTAGGGCAGGAACAGGCAGTCGTCGGTGCCCCCCTCCTCCATAGAGGTATCCTGCTGGGCCAGCACCCCCACCACGGTGAGCGTCTGGCCCCGGACCCGAAGGGTCTGCCCCAGGGCGTTGCCGCCGAAGTAGGCCCGGTCCACATAGGCCCCCACCACGCACACCTTGCCCCGATAGGCAATGTCGCTGTATTGCAGGTTTCGGCCCTTGGCGATGTCGTAGTGCCTGATGGTGAGATAGTCCTCGCTGACGCCGGTGGCGCTGGTGCTGTCCGCCGTGTCCGAGCCGATCTTCACCTGGCCGGGCATCTGCACCGTGGGGGAGCAGAGGGCGAGGGTGCCGCTCTCCTCCTCCACGATGCTGTAAAAGTCGTCCACGCTCAGGGAGCGGGTGGAGCCGCGGGTCATCACCGTCACGTTCAGCGTGTCGGTGCCCAGGTCGGAAAAGCTGTCGGTGACATAGCCCTTCAGGCCGTTGCCCAGGCCCACGATGACGATCACCGCCGCCACGCCGATGATAATGCCCAGCATGGTCAGCAGGGTGCGGGTCTTGCTGGAGACAATGTTCTTGCCCGCCAGCTCCAACGATTCCAGGATATTCACAGCTGGCCCGCCCCCTTCCGCCCCCCGGCGAGGTCGGGGGTGACCACCGCCTCCGGGGCGTCGGCGGGGCCGTCGTAGACCACGCGGCCGTCCTCCAGGCGGATGATCCGCTGGGCCTGCACGGCGATGGAGTTGTCGTGGGTGATGAGCACCACGGTGTTCCCGGCGGCGTGGATGGCCTGGAGCAGGGAGAGCACCTCCCGCCCGGTGTGGGAGTCCAGCGCGCCGGTAGGCTCGTCGGCCAGGATCACCGAGGGGTCCCCCACCAGCGCCCGGGCGATGGACACCCGCTGCTGCTGGCCGCCGGACAGCTGGCTGGGCTTGTGCCGCCACTTCTCCTTCAGTCCCACCCGGTCCAGCGCCTCCAGGGCCCGGGCCCGGCGCGTCTTTTTGTTCACCCCGGCGTACATCAGGGGGACCTCCACATTCTCCGCCAGGTTCAGCTTGGGCAGCAGGTTGTACTGCTGAAAGATAAAGCCCAGCAGCTCGTTGCGGATCTCGGCCAGCTCGTTCTTATTCATCTGGCCCACATCCCGGCCGTCCAGCCGGTAGGTCCCCTCAGACGGGACGTCCAGACAGCCGATGATGTTCATGCAGGTGGATTTGCCCGAGCCGGAGGAGCCGACGATGGCCACAAACTCCCCCTTGTAGATCTGAAAGCAAATGTGGTCCGCCGCCACCACCGTGAAGTCGCCCATGTGGTAATATTTGCAGACGTTCTGAAATTCGATCAGTGCGTTCATCTCTGCCTCCTTAGAAGCCGCCGGGGCCGCCGCCGGGCGCTCCGCCGCCCCCGCCGCCGCTGGGCATTCCGCCACCGCCGCCGGGCATTCCGCCGCCGGGGCCGCCCATCATCATGGCATCCTGATTGCCGGAGCTGCTGGTCTTGATATAGGCCACGGTGTCCCCCTCCTGTAAGCCGGAGGTGATCTCCACATAGTTGTCGTCGGACACGCCGGTGGTCACCGACACGGAGACATAGTCGGAGCTGGTGCTGTCCTCCCCCTCCGGTCCGGCCACGGCGGTGCCGTTGACGGCGCTGGGGGAGTCGGCAGTGACCAGCACAGTGTTGCCCCGGTTCAGGGCCGCCGCCGGGATGGTGAGCACGTCGCTGGCGCTGTCCAGCTCGATGGTAGCGTCCACGCTCATGCCGGGCAGAAGGCCGTCGGTCTCGTCAATGCGGATGGTCACGGGGTAGGTGGTGGCGCTGCCGGTGGAGGTGCCCGCCACGCTGACCTTGGTGACGGTTCCGGTGTAGGTCCTGTCCTCCACCGCGTCGGCGGTGACGGACACCGTCTGGCCCACGGCGATGTTGGCGATGTCCAGCTCATCCACGCTGAGGGTCATGGTCAGGTAAGACAGGTCGTAGATGGTGCACAGGGTCTGGTTGGCCTCGGTGGTCTCACCGGCGTTATAGTTTTTATCAATGATGGTGCCGTCGATGGGGGAGGTGATGGTGTAGTCCTCCAGCCGCTCGGTCTGCTTCTCATAGGACAGCTCCGCATTGCGGACGTTGTCCGAGGCGCTCTGGAGCTGGTCGCTGAGGTCGTCGCTGGTGAGGGTCACCAGGGTCTGGCCCTTGCTCACCTTGTCCCCCTCGGCCACATTCAGCCGGGCCACGGTGCCGGATACCTTGGCGGTGACGGTCCGCTCCTCCTGATAGGCAAAGGTGCCGCTGGCCGTGCTGGTGGCGGAGCCCACGGCGGCGGTGGCGCTCTGCTGAGTGGACAGGCCGCCGGGGTTCGGAACGGCGATGGTCACATACCGGACCTGCACGTTGCCGGTAAGCACCTCCGTGCTGCCGTTCACGGCGGTGACGGTGCCGTTCAGCGTCTCAAAGGTGCTGTCCAGGGTGACGGCGGCGCTCTGGCCCACCGAGAGCTTGGCGGCCTCGTCGGCGGGGAAGGGCACCTTCAGCTCCATGGTGTCGCTGTCCCGCAGGGTGGCCACGGTCTGGCCGGCGTTCACCTCGTCCCCCGCCTCCACGTCCAGGGTGTACACCCGTCCGGCGGCGGGGGCGGTCACGCTGAGCTTGCTCTGGTCGTCCAGCTGATTCGCATAGCTCCGCTGGGCCTGAGAGAGGGACAGCTCCGACTGCTCCAGAGAGCTGGCCGCGTCGGAGTCGTCCAGCGTGTAGAGGACCGTGCCCTTCTGCACCGTGTCCCCCTCCTGAAAGTCGGCGGAGAGGATGGTCGCCTCCAGCAGGGTGGTCACGGAGTAGGAGTCCGCCGCCGCCAGCGTGCCGCTGCCGGTGATGGTGGAGGTCACGTCCCGCCGCTCCACCTGGGCGGTGGTATAGGTCAGGTCGGCCGCCGCCGCCTTGCTCCCGCCGCTCAGCGCGTGGATACCGAACCCCGCCGCCAGCACACACGCCAGGGCCAGCGCCGCCGCCCGGCGGTGTTTCAGCCTGGAGAGCAGTCCCTTCTTCCCGGTTTTGTCCGTCTTGGCCGGCACGGCGGCATTCTTCGGCTTGCGGCGCAGTGGTAATTTCATGTTCCTCATCCTTTCGTCCCGTTTGTTCGTGCCCCCTAGTATAGCGGCTGGAGAAAAACATTCCGGGGAGAGAATCGAAACATTCTCGAAACAAAGACAAAAGAAAAAATGCGGGAGCCGTGTTCCAATCACAGCTCCCGCACACCCAAACTCCTGACTCCTAACTTCTAACTCCTAACTCACCCTGCACCATCCATCCCAGGATAGCCCCCAACAACAGAACGTTCCCGCAGAAGTACAGCCACACCAGGCAGATCATCAGCGAGGCCAGGGACCCATAGACCAGCGCGTAGCGGGAGGACACCCCGATCAGCGCCGAGAACACCGCCGACCCCACCACCATTGCCAGCGCGGCGCACAGGGCGGACAGCAGCACCACCCGGTCCCCCACCAGCCGCCGGGGCGCGCCCGCCCGATAGATCACCAGCACCAGGAGCAGCACGAAGCAGAACAGCAGCAAATATCGCATCCAGCGCCACAGGGCGGACAGCTCCGGCAGTGCCACCAGCTCCAGCAGCGGGGCGGGCAGCCTCTGCCGCAGCAGCCGGAAGAACCAGTCGCCGGTGAAGATGACCACCACGGACAGATAGACGGTCAGCAGCAGCAGCACCGACAGCAGCAGGCTGAAGATCAGCCGCCGGACAGGGTGGCCGCCGGTGCGGCCATAGAGAACGTCCAGGGTGTCCAGCAGCGTCCGCAGCCCGGCGGAGGCGGACAGCACAATGGTCACCAGCCCCGCCCACAGCAGCGCCCCGGACTGCGCCTCCGACACATAGGCCAGGTAGCCCTCCGCCAGCTCAATGACCCCCGCCGGAAGAAACTGCCCCACCTGGGGCAGCAGCGGCTCCAGGCTCCCATGGAACTGCCCCGCAAACCCGCTGACGCACAGCAGCAGGGGAAACAGGGTCAAAATCAAAAAATAAGCCAGCGCCGCCGCCGACCGGGCCGCCCCGATTCGGGCGTAGTGGTCGGCAAAGGTGAAAATCAAGTCGATTTTAGAACGGTTTCGCTTCATAGGCCACCCCTTTGGTGAGTGTGGAGGTAGGAGTTAGGAGGGAGGAGTTAGCGCCAAAATCAGCCTACCCCTGGGGGAAGGTGGACCGGCGAAGCCGGGACGGATGAGGGGAACACCGAAGTGCATGGAGCATTTGGAAAAGAAGATCGCAGTTTCAAGGCCTCCCTTGTGTAAAGGGAGGTGGCTCGGCGAAGCCGAGACGGAGGGATTGTCGTAGGTCTTCCTAGCCCTAGAGGAGACAATCCCTCAGTCAGCCTGACGGCTGACAGCTCCCTTTACACAAGGGAGCCGAAAGAGCTGCATCCGTTTGGAATGACTGCTCCAAACCCTTCAGCGTTCCCCTCATCCGCCCCCTGCGGGGGCACCTTCCCCCAGGGGAAGGCTCTTTATAGGTAGAAAAAAGCCGTCTGAACAAAATCAGACGGCTTCTTACCTGTTTCGACCTTAGGCCAGCTTGTTCAGCTTGATGGTCATGGCGCTCTTCTTGTGAGCGGCATTGTTCTTGTGCAGCAGATTCTTAGCAGCGGCCTTGTCAACGGCCTTGACGGCCACCTTGTAAGCGACATCGGCCTCGCTGCGGTTGCCTTCCGCCACCGCGGCCTCAAACTTCTTGATCTCGGTCTTCAGCGCGGACTTCACGGCCTTGTTCTGCGCTGCTTTGGTCTGGGACACCAGCACGCGCTTCTTGGCAGACTTGATATTCGGCAAACCAAACACCTCCTCCGATAATAATAATTGTTTTCGGCGTTTCTACGCCTGTGCAGATATGTATTTTAGCATTGAACCCGAAAAAAAGCAATACTTTTTTTCGATTTTTTTCAATTCGACGGATAGTTTTTTTCAGCGGGCAAAAACTAGGGCAAAACGGTGCAAAATCCACAAGAAATCCGGACCTTTTCCGGAAAAGGGGGACCACTATGGGGAGCATACGGACGGACCTGGCGCTGGAGGCCCGGGAGCTGTGGCAGGAGCAGGCGGGGGCGGCGGCCCGTCTGCCGGGGGTGGAGGCGGAGGAGCGGCAGCGGAACGGTCTGCCCGTCACCGCCGTGCGGGTGCTGGACGAGGCGGGGGCGGCGGCCCTGGGCAAGCCCAAGGGGACCTATCTCACCCTCACCCTGGATGGGGTGGCCCGGCGGGAGGAGGACATCTTCCGCCGCAGCGTCCAGGCCGTGGCGGCGGAGGTGCGGGGGCTGCTGCCCGACCTGCCGCCCCAGGGGACGGTGCTGGTGGCGGGGCTGGGCAACCGGGCCATTACGCCGGATGCCATCGGGCCGGAGGTGCACCGGAATCTGCTGGTGACCCGCCACCTGGTGGAGCAGGTGCCGGAGCACTTCGGCGCCCTGCGCCCCGTGGCCGCTCTGACGGCGGAGGTGCTGGGCAACACGGGGATGGAGAGCGCCCGGGTGGTCGAGGCGGTGTGCCGCTGGCTGCGGCCCGCCTGCGTCATTGCGGTGGATGCCCTGGCCGCCCGGTCGGTCCGCCGCCTGTGCCGCACCGTGCAGCTCAGCGACACGGGCATCACCCCCGGCTCCGGGGTGGGCAATCACCGGGTGGGGCTGGACCAGGCGACCCTGGGCGTGCCGGTGCTGGCGGCGGGGGTGCCCACGGTGGTGGACGGTGCCACCCTGGCCGCCGACCTCACCGGTCAGCGCCCGGCAGACGGCGGGGAGCACACCGGCCTTCTGGTCACCCCCAAGGACATCGATGCCCAGGTGGCCGACCTGGGGCGCATCCTGGGCTGGGGCATCTCCCTGGCCCTTCAGCCCGCCCTCACCCTGGCGGAGCTGGAAATTTTGCTGGCCTGAGGGAATATCTGGGCGCCTCGCCGGGCATACTTGCTTCAAATCCCACCGTGCGGAAAGGAGCGAGCGCCCATGGTCAAGGGCATCACCCGCCAGGTGATCCTGGTCAAATCCCCCGACCCCAAGCTGTTTGAGGAGGCCATCTTCCTGGTCAAGGAGGAGGCCCTCACCGGCGACGAGGTCAGCGCCCAGCAGGTATTGAAGGAGGCCCGCCGGGCCGCCGACGGCTATCTGAAGCAGGAGCGGGCCTGGTCCCGCCGCCTGAACCGTCTGCCCGCCGCCCTGTGGGGCGCTCTAGGGGCCGGAGCGGCCTCCGCCCTGTGGGCGCTGTGGCTGTTCTGCCTCTAGGGTCTATTTTCCCGACCGTCGCATAGAATGCCACAGAGGGGAACCTCAATTCCCCCTCTCGGTTGCCTTTTTCTTGTCCTTTTCCTCCTTCTTGTCTGGCTGACGGGGCTTCCTGCTCCGTCAGCGTTCTTTTTGCCCCGCAGGAGAGCGGAAAAGAAAAAACTCCCGGAAAATCTCGTCAGAAATTGTGAAAAACTCCGCTAGGCAAGGGGGCGGCGGTTGATTATAATGGGACCCTGGTTTGAATCCCGCTCCTGCGGCGGGGGAAAGAGAGGCACTATGACCAAGGACCTTACCACCGGCAGCCCGCTGCGGCTGATTTTTCAATTTGCCCTGCCCACCCTGTTCGGAATGCTGTTCCAGCAGCTTTACAACCTGGTCGACGCCATGATCGTGGGCAAGCTGCTGGGTGCCCAGGCGCTGGCCGCCGTGGGCTCCACTGGCTCCATCAATTTATTCGTCATCGGCTTCTGCATGGGGGTGTGCAGCGGCTTCGCCATCCCCGTGGCCCAGAGAATGGGGGCCAGGGAATACGCCCAAATGCGGCAGTATGTGATGAACGCCGCCTATCTGTCCGCCCTTTTCGCCGGGGTGCTCACCGTGGTCACCGGTCTGCTGTGCCGGAACATCCTCACCCTCATACGGACCCCGGCAGACATCTTCCAGGGGGCCAACCAGTACATTTTTATTATCTTCCTGGGCATCCCCGCCACCTTTCTCTATAATCTGCTGGCGGGCATCATCCGCTCGCTGGGAGACAGCAAAACACCGGTGTACTTTCTGGCCCTGTCCTCGGTGCTGAACATCGGGCTGGACTTCGCCCTCATCCTCTGGGCCAGGATCGGCGTGGCCGGGGCGGCCCTGGCCACGGTGATCTCCCAGGGGGTGTCCGGCCTGGCCTGTCTGGTGTACATGAGGAAGAAATACCCCATCCTCCGCACCAGCAAAGAGGAGCGCCGCTTTCTCCGGAGCTGCTGCGGGCGGCTGTGTCTGATGGGGATTCCCATGGGGCTGCAATACTCCATCACCGCCATCGGCTCCATTGTGCTGCAATCGGCGGTGAACGCCCTGGGCAGCACCTATGTGGCCGCCCTCACCGCCGGGACCAAGCTCCAGCAGCTGCTGGCCTGCCCCTATGACGCTATGGGGGCCACCATGGCCACCTACTGCGGCCAGAACGTGGGGGCCTGCAAGCTGGACCGCCTGGGCCAGGGCATCCGCTCCTGCTCTCTCATGGGCCTGGGCTACTTCTTCCTGGCCTTCGGGGCCATGCTGCTGTTCGCCCCCCAGTGCGCCATGCTGTTCCTGGACCCCGCCGAGCCTCAGCTGGCCCTGCTGGTCCGGCTCACCAGCCAGTATGTGGTGACGCTGTGCGCCTTCTTCTTCCCCCTGGCCCTGGTGAACATCGTCCGCTTCTCTATCCAGGGCATGGGATACAGCGCCTTCGCCATCCTGGCCGGTGTGCTGGAAATGGCCGCCCGCACCGCCGTGGGCAGCGTCTTCGTCCCCCGCTTCGGCTACACCGCCGCCTGCTTCGCCTCCCCCGCCGCCTGGATCTGCGCCGATGCCTTCCTCATCCCAGCCAGCGTGCTGTGTATCCGGCGTTTGCGGAAATTCTACGCGTAACGGAATATCTTATGTTTCCTCCCGCTTGTAAACAAGATCGCTTTTCGGTATAATATAGGTGAGTGAGGTGATACGGTGTTCCTGCAATACTATGTAACAGAATCCGCCACAGGGAAGCGGGTCAACATTGAAGTCGAGGCCGCCACCCAGGCCGACCTGGACGCCACCCAAAGCGGCTGGCAGACGGTCTGGAACTCCGCGTTCATTCTCGACCCGCAAAAAGAAAAATATGCCGCCAAAACGGAAGACGGCGAGATCATTGCGCTGGGTGCCTATCGCGTCCGCGAGGGGAGCGTTGCCGTCTATATCGCCTATATCGAAAGTCAGCCGGAGAGCAACCCCACTCTGACCGCACAGAAAAAATATACCGGGATCGGAAAAGCGATGATCGCCTTCGGAATCCAGCTCTCTATCGACGCAAACTGCAACGGTGTGGTCGTGTTTGAAGCAAAAACGGACGAACTTGGGCAGCATTATATCCGTGACTTCGGCGCACACCCCGTAGCCACTCTCCATTCCGGCGGTCCTATGACCTTGATGATCGCCGACCAGGCGGCAAAGGACATCTTTTCTTCTTATCTATTTGACGAGGAGGCGACGCACGAATGACCAACAACACGGATATTTTCGTCTCTCCCATGTCGGATGAGACCATGGCCTGGCTGGACGAACTGTTCGCCGCCTGCCGACGCTTCGGCGTGGATTATTATAGCGCTTCAGACAAAGACCGCGCCTTTGTCGAGGCAGTGGCACGGAAAACGTACGGCTTGAAGCAGGCCCGGGCCAAGGGCGCTGCGCCGTCCAGTGTGGAGCCGTTTTTCGGGATTCGCAGAGCCGTGTGACCCCGCCAAAACGAGGCAGTTCCCTGTAAACTATAAAAACGATCCGCTGTACAGCTTTCCTGCACAGCGGATCATTTTTTACGCGGAGACCAGCTCCCGCAGCGGCTCATACGGTCCGCCGCCGGGGAGATGGTAGCATTTGTCATTTAGATAGAGGTAGGGCCGCCCGGCGCACAGCAGGCCCCGGGTCTCCCCCGCGTCGGACACAACGGTGAAGCGCACCATGGGGAAATCCTCCGGGCCGAACCGCTTCTCCGGCGGAAACAGCGCCCGGCGGTACTCCGCCCCGCCCATAATTCGGAAAAATTCCGCCGGGTCCACGGAGACCCGCGCGACAGGTGGGGCCGGTTCGCCCACTGCGCTCCATTCCTCCAGCTCCAACGACACCTCAGCAACACCAGACGGGACAGCGCCCGGGGCGAACAGGGTCTGTGCCGGGTTGACGCGGCGGTATAGGAGACACAGGGAGACGGCCAGCAAGAGGACCAGCAGAAGCTTCTTCCTGCGTGTCAGCACCCCGCTCACCCCTGCACCTCAATAAAGCTCTTAGACACATACCCCTGGCCCTTGCCGTAGTCCACCTTATACCAGCCGTTGCCGGCGTCCTCCAGGAGCTTGACCTGGGAGCCGTTCTGGGCGCTGGCGAGAATTTCATAGGTGGAGCCGGGGCCGGAGCGGATGTTCAGGCCGTCGCCGGCGTTGACCACGGTGCCCAGCTTGCCGCCGGAGATGGCGGTGCCGGTGGTGGGGGCCGTGGGCGTTACGGTGGTGGTATTGCTGGTGTCGGAATTGTTGTGATCGGCGGTGCTGGGGTCCTTGTAGTTGTCCGAGGGCTTGGACTCCGAGCCGCCGGGGACGGTGCCGTCCCCCTTACAGCGGACGATACAGGTGACGGTCTTGTCCCCGCAGGAGGCCACCAGGGTGGCGGTGCGGGTGGCGGTGTCGTGGTTCACGTTCTGCACGTTGCCATACTCGTCGATGGTGGCCACAGAGATGTCGCTGCAGCTCCATTCCAGGGCGGAGGCGGCGTCCGCCGGGTCCACGGTGGCCACCAGCTGGAACCGCTCTCCGGCGGTGAGGGAGAAGTCCGCCCGGTTCAGAGACAGGGCGTTCACCGTCACCTGGGGCACCTCAGGCTCCTGGGCGCTGCTCTGGCTGCCGCTGGCGCTGCTGGAGATAGCCCCATCGCTCTGCGAGGTGGACACGCTGGTCTCCCCCCGGCTCCCCCGGTTGCCGGAAATCAGGGGACCCACATAGCGAATCACGATAAACAGCGCCGCCACGATGAGCACCAGCGAGAGCACCAGCCCCACAATCTGGATGGGGTTGGCGGGACCGCCGTATTCGTTGACCCGCTTGCCGGTGATGCCGGTGCGGCCGGGCCGCTCGTCGCAGAAGGGACAGCGCTTATAGGTCACGGAATAATCCTCTCCGCACCGCTCGCAGCGAATCACGTCATTGCGGCGGGAGGGCTGCTGCTCAGGCTGCCCCCGGCGGGAGGTTTTCTTTTCGTCTGACATGGTCGATTCCTCCACAAATATATCCTCACTCGGGGCGGACAGACCGCCGCCGATGGTCACTTTTTTCTGGCGCCCCCGCCCTCCGCAGACGGAAGGCCGGGCTTAGTCTCATTGTACAAGGATTTCGCTCCCCCGTCAACGTATAAACCGCGAAAATCACAAAATGTTCATAATTCTGCCCATCCGTCCCGGTTCGATACGAATTTTATATCTCCCCGCCCGGTCTTTTTCCAGGTCGTCAGCTTGACCCATGGGAGGCTTTCCGTTATAATAAAAGTTCAAACATCGGCGATTCTGCCCAGGAAGGAGCGTGGACCAAATGCGGGAACCGTTATCCCCCGCCCAGGTGCATCAGCAGTATCAGGAGATGGTGGGGGCATTCCGCAGGCTCATCCCAGACCCCGCGCTCCGCATGACCTTTGCCCACCAGATCGACGGCTATCTCCGCCAGTACCTCCTGGGGGTGTGGCAGGCCGGGGGCACCCAGGCCCTCTCCCCCCGCCATGTGGACGTGTACAACGCGGTCTGGTCCCCGGGCAATCCGCCCCCCGCCGCCCTCTACTGGGAGATCGCCACCGGCGCGGCGGAGTTCGACCGGTTCCGTCCCCCGGCCTTCTACGCCGACCTGCGGCAGTATGACCGGCAGCACGGCACCCAGC
>Ga0129311_1000702_pt1 | contig 27341 bp, 24 predicted proteins | sample Go1ome_FD_94435 | JGI IMG/M metagenome (GOLD analysis project Ga0129311, IMG submission 94435) | Western lowland gorrila individual fecal microbial communities from Wisconsin, USA - Go1022B metagenome | ecosystem: Host-associated > Mammals > Digestive system > Large intestine > Fecal | place... | reverse complement strand
TTTGAGTACACAGGGTGCTGTCCGCGGCCAACATCCATGAATATGTACGTGAGTCATGTACAACACCCCTGTCATGGAGAAAAAGATATGTATATTTTGCAAAACAAGAGAATATTTCTGATTTTTATGGCGCAAAAGTTGTTTTGGTAGCCATTTGGTAGCCCAAGAGCAAAACCGGGCAAAATAAAACCCCGGAAACCCTTGCGGCACAAGAGTTTCCGGGGACGGCTTGGTAGCCATTTGGTAGCCACAGCCGGGCTACCAAGTCAAAGAGCAAAAAAGCGCACCCGCCCCGAAAGGCGGATGCGCTTAGGGCGACAAGGGGTTCAGGACTTGGCGGGCTGCGACTCGGCGCCGCGCTGGGCGGCGAAGTAGGCCCGCAGGGAGTTGACCACGATGATCAGGCCCAGCACCATCAGCAGGACGGCGATGATCAGCTGCAGGCCCTCCACCAGGAACACGGCGGAGCCGGCCTGATAGGCCTTCACCAGACCGATGGTCCGCTGGACCAGGGCGGTGCCGGTGACGCACAGCATGATGATCATAGGCGGGAACAGGGTTTTATTGGTGCGGCCGGTGACCTTCAGGAAGACGCACAGGGTGACCAGAACCAGAGCGGACAGCAGCTGGTTGGCGGAGCCGAACAGGGGCCAGATGTTGGCGTAGCCGATCTGAGTGAGGACATAGCCGAACAGCAGGGTGACCAGGGTGGAGAAATAGGTGTTGCAGAACAGCTTGCGCCAGCCGGAGGCGTGGGCCATGTCGTCCTCGGTGAACAGCTCCTGGAAGCTCATGCGGCCGATGCGGGCCACGGCGTCCAGGCTGGTCAGGGCCAGGGCGGAGACGCACATGGTCATGAACACGGTGGCCACATAGACGGGCACGCCGAACATCTCGAAGAAGCCGGCCACGCCGCGGCTGAAGATCTGGAAGGGGGTGCCGGCGGCGGGGGTGCCGTCAGCGGCGGCAGCGGCTCCGGCTACGCACAGGGCCAGGACGGCCAGCAGGCTCTCCAGCACCATAGCGCCGTAGCCGATCTTGAGCATATCCTTTTCGTTTTCCACGGTTTTGGAGGAGGTGCCGGAGGAGACCAGGCTATGGAAGCCGGACACGGCGCCGCAGGCCACGGTGACAAACAGGATGGGGAACATGGTGCCCATCTTCTCGTTGGTGAAGCCGGTAAAGACGGGCAGGTTCATGGCGGGATGGGCCACCAGCAGGCCCACCACAGCGCCGGCGATCATGCAGATGAACATGAAGGTGGTCATGTAATCCCGGGGCTGCTTCAGCAGCCACATGGGCAGCACGGCGGCGAAGAAGATGTAGACGAAGGTGATGTAGCTCCAGGTGGTTTTCGTGTAGATCAGGGGGCAGTTCATGCCGATGGCAAAGGAGAGGACGATACAGACGATGCCCAGGACGGCCTCCTTCCAGCCGGAGAGATTCAGCTTTTCCTGCATCAGGCCAAAGACCACGGCGAACACCATGAACATGATGGAGACCATACCGGCGGCGCCGTTGGTCTGGGAGGCGTCAGACAGCTGAGACACACCGTCCACCACAGTGTATGCATTGAATGTACCGGCGACCATATCGGCAAAGGCGGCGATGACGATGCAGCAGAACAGCCAGCAGAACAGCAGAAACAGCTTGCGGCCCAGTTTGCCGATATACTTTTCAATCAGCATACCCATAGACTTGCCTTCGTTCTTGACGGAGGCATACAGGGCGCCGAAATCGGTAACAGCACCAAAGAATACGCCGCCCAGCAGCACCCACAGCAGAACGGGCAGCCATCCAAAGGCGGCAGCCTGGATTGCGCCGGTAACAGGGCCGGCGCCTGCAATGGATGAGAACTGATGGCTGAATACGGTCCAGCCGTTGGTGGGAACAAAGTCTTTGCCATCGTTGTACTTGACGGCAGGGGTCTGCGCTTTGGGATCGATCCCCCATGTCTTGGCCAGCCAGCGGCCATACAACAGATATGCGGCAGACAGAAACACAGCGGCGATCAGTACGATTACAAGGGTATTCATGGGTAAGTTTCGCTTCCTCTCTGTTTTATCACTCTCATATGCATGAGAGACTCAACCGCTTCATTGCCGTGATTTGGGGATCAAAAAAGCCCTCGTCTTCCGCCAGACCAATATGGTCTCAGCTACGAAGACGAAGGCTGAACCCTCCGCGTTACCACTTCGCTTGCCGTAAAAACGGCCGCCTCTGTCGCAGCTTTTCCTTTTGATAGAAAGCACCGCGCTCCCCGTTAACGGTGGGATTCCGTTCCGGTATTACTGGGAGCTATACGCTCTGTTTACCCGGACTGCTTACAGGTGAGGGCCTTCGGGACCGCTGCCGTCTTGCACCACCGACGGCTCTCTGGGAGCGGTTTTTCCGCAGGTCATATCCTGATCACTGCATTGAAGTGTTGAATTTCCTATACTTTAGAACCGGAAAGCCCATTTGTCAATAGGCGACTTGACATTTTGTTGTTTTGGAGAAAGTGAATAAAGTACAGCGGATGTATGTAGACATTTTGACAAGAGCCACGGGTGGTTTCATCGATGTGCAGTGCCATAGTGTAATAACAGCAGGCAGGATTCCTGCTGTTCACAGGGCTATATACATCCGGGCTGGATGGCGGCCTCGGCTCCGGGGAAGGGGTTGAACTGCTGCTCCAGAATCAGAGCCGCGGCTCCCAAAGCTCCGATGTCCTCTCCAAAGGGAGAGGGGGAAAGCGTCAGATTTTGGAACACGGCGGGCAGGCATTGGGCCCGGACTGTCTGCTCCAGTGCTTGGAAGAACAACTCGCCCCCCTTGGCCAGTTGGCCGGAAATAATGATTTTCTGAGGGGCAAACAGGTTTGCGGCAGCGGCGATTCCCTCGCCCAGATAGTGGGCACATCGCCGGAGCAGGCGGATGCTCTCCTGATCTCCGGTCAATGCAGCTTGGACCAGCAAGGCGCTGCTGGGACGGCCTCCGTGGGATAGCTGCTGCACGGCGGTGTACTGCCCCTGGGCGAAGCCCTCCTCTAAAATATCCCTAATGCTGACGTCCGAAATCTCCGTATTCAAGCAGCCGGTCTGCCCACAGTCGCACACCCGACCGTTGTGAGCCACTTTTAAATGGCCAATCTCTCCCGTGGTGCTGATCCGACCGAAGTAGGGCTGGTGGTTCAAAACGGGGATGCAGCGGGCACCGGAACGGATGGAGACCAGAAGGAAATCCTCCTCCTCGTGGTACTCCTGTACCCACTTGAACACCAGACCCATGACACCGACGTTATTTCTAATGTAGCAGGGAAGAGAGAACCGCTCCTCCATCAGACGGACGATGGGTACGTTATCCCAGTCTGGTAAATGGGGGAAGGTGGTCACAATACCCCGAGTCCGGTCGATATAGCCGGGCAGACCCAGCCCGATACCCAAGACACGGCGGGCACGTTCTCCCAGAAAGTCCAGGCCCCGCTGGGTCTCCTTGTAAATCAGGGTCAAAACCTCATCACGGGTTCGGCGGAGGGGCATATCGGCGTGGCGGGAATAGACGGGGCGGCCGCTGAAATCCAAAATGGCGCAGTGCAGATGTTCGATATTGAACTCCACTCCGATCAGATAGCCTCCGTCCGAATTCAAACGCAGGGGCGTGGGACGGCGCCCCACCCGATTGGTATCTGCGCAGGGGTCCTCCAGCAGCAGGCCGTCTTTTACAAGATCGGCCACGGCGTTGGAGACGGTCGTCATGCTGTATCCTGTCAGTTTCTTCAGGGCGTATCGGGACAGGGGCTCTGGGCTGCGGCGGATCAGGTCCAGCATATGGTTACGCTTGAGCTGCTTTCTGGATTCCACCCAAGGGCTGGTATTCATGGCGGCCACCTCTTTCTGAGCAAGTCTGGCTCTATTATAAAGATCGTGTAATATTTTTCAAGTATTCGCCATCGAATTGGGCGATTACACCAAAAGTTGCTTGGAAATAGTATGCAATTTTACGGCTTGTTCTTTTTGAAAAGAGTTTGTATAATAATTTTATCGTTTTCGATAAAATGTATGTTATGAGGTGATTCTACTATGCTTACCACCATGCAGCCTATGTTGGCTCAGGCCAAGGCAGAGGGCAAAGGTGTGCCTGCGTTCAATATTCACGCCCTGGAAGTGGTACCTATGATGATCCATACGGCGGCGGAAAAACAGTCCCCCGTGATCATGCAGGTATCCGTGTCCACCGCAAAATATATCGGCTTTCAGCTACTGACCAACGTGGTCAAGACGGTCTCTGAAACCGTGGAAATCCCCGTGGCTCTCCACTTGGACCATGCCAACAAACTGGAGGATATTCAGGCCGCCTTGGACGGTGGATTTACCTCCGTAATGTACGATGGTTCCCGTCTGCCCCTGGATGAGAACATCCGCAACACCCAGGAGGCTGTGGCCCTGGCCCGGGCTGCCGGAGCTTCCATCGAAGCAGAACTGGGTATCGTGGGCCGTGGAAAGATTATTGAGGAATATCCTTATACCGACCCTCAGGATGCCCTGACCTTCGTGAAGGAGACCTGCGTGGACGCCCTGGCGGTGGGGATCGGTACCCACCACGGCCAGTATAAGGCAAAGACCAACATCAACCTGGATGTGCTGAAGAAAATTCACGAGACGGTGGATATCCCCCTGGTCCTGCACGGCGGCACCGGCGTGAAGGAGGAGGATGTACGCACCTGTGTCAAGTTGGGTATGTACAAGCTGAACTTCGGCACTGAGCTGAACGTAGCCTGGGTCCGCAAGGCCAAGGAAGCTTTTGGTGAAGCAGAGCCCGACACTTCCCTGCGGGAGCTGATGATCACCTGCAACAACGCCATGGCGGACGTGATCCGACGGAAGATCGACCTGGTCCGATTTTAAGCGCAGCCAGCGCTTGAAATATTCATCCTAAGACAAATTTTTAGGGGGTAACAAAATGAAAAGACTGATCGCAACATTCCTGTCTCTTGCTATGGTTCTGTCCCTGGCCGCCTGCGGCAGCAAGGAGACCAACAAGCCCGGGAACGTCTCCGGGTCCCAAAGCAGCGCCACTGATGGCAAGCGCACCGACCTGAAGCTGACCATCTACTCCGCAGTATTCGATGATGAGACCCAGGGCATCTGTGAGCGCTTCCAGGAGGAGACCGGTATCCAGACAAGCAATGTGGTGCTGGGCGGCGGTGAGATTTTGGCCCGTGTTCAGGCCGAGAAGGACAATCCCACAGCTTCCGTGTGGTTCGGTGGTCCTGCAGACCCCTTTATTTCTGCTAAGGATCAAGGCCTGCTGCTGCAGTATGAGTCTCCCAACTCCGCTGACATCGATGCTAAGTATAAGGATGCTGACAACTACTGGACCGGTATTTACATCGGCTATGTTGGCTTTGTAAGCAACAACGACCGCTTGGCCGAACTGGGCATCGAGGAAGCTCCCGACTCTTGGGAAGACCTGCTGGATGAGCGTTTGGAGGGCGAGATCATGATGGCCTCCCCCGCCGCCTCCTCCACCGGCTACGTGATCCTGGCCAGCGTTCTGCAGTTGATGGGTGAGAATGAGGGTTTTGACTACATGCAGAAGCTGGACAAGAACGTCCTGCAGTACACAGAGCGCGGCTCCGGCTGTATCGCATCCGTCATTTCTGGTGAGGTTGCCGTGGGCGTGTGCTTCTGCCACGACGCTATCAAGAACCAGCTGGAGGGCTATCAGGATTTGCTGACCGTTACCGTCCCCTCCGAGGGCACCGGCTACGAAACCGGCGCTATGGCCATTTTGGCCGATGGTCCCGACCAGGAGGCCGCCAAGATCTTCTATGACTGGGCTCTGACCGCTGACTGCCAGAATATGTTCAAGGATTACGGTGCGTTGCAGTTCCTTACCGCCAAGGGCGCTGAGGCTCCCGAGGCCGCTGCCGCTATCGCCGACGCCAAAACCATTAACTATGACACTGCTTGGGCCGGTTCTACCAGAGCCGATAACACCGCCAAGTGGGCTGAACTTACTGGCAACTAATTTGCTGAATCGGAAGACCTGCAAAAGATGGAGGACGCAATTTTTGCGTCCTCCATCCTGATAAATAGAGGAGTTACCTGCTTATGAAAGTAAACCCAAGCCTTATGGAGAAAAGGAACCGCGCCTTTCAGGATCCGGTGTTGCTGACAACCATTGTGCTGGTGGTGGCGCTGCTGTTGCTGTTTGTGCTGATGCCCCTGTTCTCCATCATGAAGGGCAGTTTCTTAGATAAGAACGGGACTATTTCCGTGTCCGCCTATATTTCCCTGTTTCACAACAAAAATTTCTTGACTGCCTTCAGAAACACCATGAAGCTGGGTATTATTGTGGGCATCACCTCCACCATCGTGGGCTTTCTGTTCGCCTATGTGCGCCAGTGCGTGAAAAGCCCCTTTAAAAAGCTGTTCAGCGTAATCGAGATCATGCCTATTATCTCTCCACCCTTCGTGTTGGCTCTGTCTGCCATCACCCTGCTGGGCCGCCGGGGTCTGATCACCTATCGACTGCTGGGCATCCGTGACTTTGACATCTATGGCCTGAAGGGTCTGATCGTGGTACAGACCATGGTGTTCTTCCCTATTGCCGCCATGACCTTGGACGGCTTGTTGGAAAACTTTGATGTGGCCCTGGAGGAGGCTGCCAGGAACCTGGGTGCCAGCCGATTGAAGGTATTCACCTCTGTGCGTATTCCCATGCTGGCCTCCGGTCTGGCCAACGTGTTCCTGCTGTCCTTTATCGAGTCGGTCACCGACTTTTCCAATCCTATGATCCTGGGCGGCGGATACAAGACCCTGGCCTCTCAGATCTATATTCAGGCCATCGGTAACTACGACACCCAAACAGGTACGGCCATCGCAGCTATTCTGCTGTTAGTTACGGTGGCGGTGTTCGTTGTGCAGAAGGCCGTATTGGATAAACGCTCCTACATCACCCTTACCGGCAAGGCCAGCCGGACTCGGGAGATGATTGACGACAAATCTATTATGATCCCTACTAACCTGATTTGTCTGCTGATCTCCTTCTGGGTGCTTCTCTTCTATGTGTTCCTGGTGCTCAGCGCCTTTTTCAAGACCTGGGGTGCGGATTACACCCTGGTGACCAAAAACTTTGCATATGTGTTCAAGTACAGCATGAAACCCGTGAAGGACACATTGCTCATCGCTGTGCTGGCCGCCCCCATTGGCGGTCTGCTATCTATGATTGTGGCTTATCTGGTAGTGCGGAAGCACTTTTTCGGCCGCCGCTTTGTGGAGTATGTGTCCATGCTCGGCATGGCCGTACCTGGAACAGTGTTCGGCTTAGGCTATATCTTGACCTTTAATACAAAACCTCTGGTATTGACTAATACCCTATGGATTCTGGTCATTGTCCTAGTGATGACCCGTCTGCCCGTTGGCGTGCGCTCCGGTATGTCCGCCCTGCGGCAGATAGACCCCAATATCGAGGAGGCTGCCACTGATCTGGGGGCCAGTACCACCAAGGTGTTTACTTCCATCACCCTGCCGCTGATCCGTCCGGCCTTCTATACCGGGCTGGTCTTCAGCTTTGTCAAGAGTATGACCGCCATCAGCGCCGTGATTTTCCTGGTCTCTGCCAACTACAACCTGCTGACCGTGCGTGTTATGCAGCATGTAGATAAGGGTCAGTTCGGCTATGCCGCGGCATTGTCCGTGATTTTGATGGTTATTGTGTTTGTGGCGGTGGGCATTATGAATCTGATTCTAAAACGTCTGGGCCACAGCAATGGCCGCACCAATATGTTGCAGTGAGCAGGGGGGAATTTCAAATGAAAGCAAAAGATGTAAAGCTTCAAAATCTGTCTAAGGTCTATCCTGCACGGAAGGGTACAGGAAAGGATGTCTATGCGGTGGATAATATTTCACTGGACATTCAGCCTGGCGAATTCGTAACCCTGTTGGGCCCCTCCGGCTGCGGCAAGACCACCACCCTGCGTATGATCGCGGGCTTCGAGCGGCCCACCGGTGGTGATATCCTGCTGGGGGACAAGTCCATCCGAAACCTGTCCCCGGACCGCCGGGACACGGCCATGGTCTTTCAGACCTATGCACTGTTCCCCAATCTGAACGTATACGACAACATCTCCTACGGACTGAAGATCAAAAAGTTGTCGGCGGAAGCGATCCGCAAAAAGGTGGGCGATATTCTGGATTTGACCGGCCTGACTGGGCTGCAAGACCGGCATACCAACGAACTGTCCGGTGGGCAACAGCAGCGGGTGGCTCTGGCTCGGGCGCTGGTGATGGAGCCAGGCGTGCTGCTGTTTGATGAGCCTCTGTCCAACCTGGACGCTAAATTGCGGATTCAGATGCGCACGGAGATCCGGAAGATTCAGCGAGCTGTGGGAATCACTGCGGTATACGTCACTCACGACCAGGCTGAAGCCATGAGTATGTCTGACCGCATCGTGATTATGAAGGATGGCCACATCGTTCAGGTAGGTACACCCAAGGAAATCTACTACTCCCCCGCCGACGAGTTTGCCTCTAATTTCATCGGTACCGCCAACATCCTCCACGGTACAGTGCAGGAGGTAGCGGCGAATGGGAACCTGACCGTATCTGTGCTGGACACGGTACTGAAGGGCGTGCCCTGCGCTACCGCCCACAAAGTAGGCGATCCCTGCACCCTGGTGGTTCGTCCGGAGGCGTGCAGTGTGCAGGAGAGCGGCCTATTTCCCGCCGAAGTCACCTTGTCTACCTTCATGGGTTCTTACCAGCTGTATGAACTGGATCTGCAGGGCAGCAAGTTTACCGTGCATGAGAACAACCCCAAGAACAAACATATCTACCAAGCGGGCGAGTACACCCACTTATCCATGGATATCGCTGATATCCACGTGATTTAATTAAGGAGGGCGCAGAATATGATGGACCTGATCTGTTCTTCTTTAGTGGACAGTATTCACACCAAGCAATCAATCTTAGACTCGCCTGCCCTGCTGGATGCCATCGAATCAGTGGCACAGCAGACGATCGATACCCTGAACGCCGGAGGCAAGGTGCTGCTGTGCGGCAATGGGGGCAGCGCCTCCGACGCCCAGCATCTGACCGGTGAATTTGTCAGCCGCTTCCGTTTTGACCGGCCCGCCCTGGCGGCGGTGGCTTTGAACTGCAACGCCACTATCCTCACAGCCATCGGCAATGACTATGCCTACGAGTTGATTTTCAAGCGTCAGGTGGAGGCCCTGGGCAAGTCTGGGGATATCCTATGGGGTTTCAGTACCACAGGCAACAGTAAGAACGTATCCCTGGCCCTGAAGGCTGCCAAGGCTGCGGGGATCAAGACCGTGGGTTTCCTGGGAGGCAGCGGAGGCTGCTGCCTGGAGGACTGCGACACAGCGCTGTTGGTGCCCAGCGCGGACACACCCCGGGTGCAGGAGTGTCACATCACCATGGGACACATCATCTGCGACTGTGTGGAGCGGGCGATGTTCGCCAAGCCCTGAGGGGCCAGTGTGAAAAGGAGACAGAGGAGCTTATATGGATTATAAGAATTATATCCAAGATTATCTGGACTTGGAGCGCAAGACCCTGGACAGCCTGGACCTGGAGGAGGTCGCCCAGGTGCTGGAGCTGTTCTTGGCCGCCTATCAGGCGGAAGGGACCATCTATGTGTTCGGCAACGGCGGCAGCGCCAGCACGGCCTCTCACATGGTGAACGACTTCAACAAGGGCATTTCCGAGTATGTGGACAAAAAGTTCCGCTTAGTGTGCCTGAATGACAATGTCTCTACCTTGATGTCCATTGCCAACGACATCAGCTATGACGAGGTGTTCCGTTTCCAGCTGCGCAATAAGCTGAAGCCTAACGACCTGGTGGTGGGCATCAGCGGCAGCGGCAACAGCAAAAACGTGGTCAACGCCATTTCCTATGCCAAGGAGCAGGGCGTCAAGACCGTGAGCCTGTGCGGCTTCAGCGGCGGAAAGCTGAAGGAGCTGGCGGACGTGAGCTTATATGTTCAGCTGAACAACATGCAGGTGGTGGAGGACATGCACCTGATCCTGAATCACCTGCTGATGAACGTGGTGGCCCGGGTGCTGGAGATCAGTCAGCTGGCCTGAGTCCGCCGAAAGGATACAATATATGACAAAGATCCTGATTATTGTAACAGGGTGTCCTGGCAGCGGAAAAAGCACCTTTGCCGCCCGGCTGAGCCACCGGTATCCTCAGTTGACCGCAGTGTCATATGATGGGGTAAAAGAGGAGTTCTTCGACCGCTACGGCTTTGACAACGCGAAAGAGAAGGACGAATTGAATGCCCGCAGCCTGCAGGAGTTCTACTGCCGGTTGGACCGGCTGATGGATGGCGGAACCCCCCTGCTCATCGAGTACCCCTTCTGCCGCAAGCACCGTCCGGCCCTGGAGCAGCTTCTGCTCCGTCACGGCTATCACGGGGTGACGATCCTGCTGACTGGGGATATACAAGTGCTGTATCAGCGGGGGATGGAGCGGGATCACGCTGCGGGGCGGCATCCTGGGCACCTGCTGAACACCTATCACAAGGGGATGCTCCTACCTCCCGTACTGGCGGCGGAGCCCATGGAGTTCCCACAGTTCCTGGACCAGTGTCGGGAGAAAGACTATAACATTGCCCTGGGCGAAACTATATCTGTAGATGTGACTGATCTTCAGCACCCCAATTATGCTCCAGTGTTCGCTCGCCTGGACCAGATACTGAGAGCGGACGGGCCGCTGCAGGGAAGCGAGAAACAGTATGCAGGTTGATTTATTTGACTTTGATGGGACGCTGGCCGACTCCATGCCCTACTGGCGGAAGATAGATATCCAGCTGTTCAACGAGTTCAATGCCCCCTACACCATTGAGCTGTTCCAGCGGCTCACCCCCCTGTCGGAGGAGGAGACGGCAGTGGAATTTCAGAACCAAGGCGTTCAACTGCCAGTGGAGGAGATCGTCCGTCGGAAAAACGACTTTATGGAGGACGCTTATCTTCACAAGATCACTTTGAAACCCCAGGTGCAGGAGTACATGGATCAACTGCAGCAGAAGGGTGCTGTATTGGCTATCTGTTCCAGCACAGCCAGCCGCCTGCTGAAGGCATGCGTACAGCGCCTAGGGGTAGCGGATTATTTCACAGCCATCTATTCTGCCTCTGAGATGGGTTTCAGCAAAGGGAATCCTGCCCTGTATCTGCACATCTGCAAGGAATTAGGAGTGCAGCCCCAGGAGGTGACCTTCTATGACGACAATGTGGAGGCCGTGCAGGGTGCGACAGGTGCGGGTGTCCACACCGTGGGCATTTACGACCCCGCCTCCGACCACCGCTGGACTCTGCTGCAGCAGTCGGCGGAGAGATCCATCCGCTCCTTCCAAGAGCTGATGGAACACAGATAAAAGAAACGCTGTCCGTTTCCTTATGGAAACGGACAGCGTTTTTACGCGTCCTGACTGCGGCGGAATCGGGAGAGAAACTCCCGGGTTTCCTGCCGTTGGGGGGCGCCGAACACCTGGTCCGGGGTGCCCTGCTCGCAGATGACACCCTGGTGCATGAACACCACCTGGGAGCTGACGTCCCGGGCGAAAGCCATCTCGTGGGTCACCACCAGCATGGTCATCCCCTCCTGGGCCAGCCCCTGCATGACATTCAGCACCTCCCCCACCATCTCGGGGTCCAGGGCGGAGGTGGGCTCGTCAAACAGCAGTACCTCCGGATCCATGGCCAGGGCCCGGGCGATGGCCACCCGCTGCTTCTGTCCCCCGGAGATCTGCCGGGGCCGGGCGTTGATGTAGGGGGCCATGCCCACCTTCTCCAGATACCCCATGGCCTGCTCCCGGGCCTGCTCTTTGCTGCGGCGGAGCACCTTCACCTGACCTACCATACAGTTTTCCAGCACGGTCATGTTGTTGAACAGGTTGAAGGATTGGAACACCATGCCCACGTGGGAGCGGTACTCCGGGGCGTTCACCCCCCGTCCGGCCACATCGGCTCCGTGGTAGAGGATCTGCCCGCTGCTGGGGGTCTCCAGCAAGTTGACACACCGCAGCAGGGTGGACTTGCCGGAGCCGGAGGCCCCGATGACGGAGATCACGTCCCCCTTCTGCACGGTGAAGTCGATGTCCCGCAGCACCTGATGGCTGCCGAAGGCCTTGCTCAGGTGGCGGATCTCCAGAATATTCTCTCCCATGTCAGCGGTCCCCCCTTGTATCCAAATTCCGGTCCCAGGCGGCCTGGCGCAGATTTTCCCGATACTCCGGGCTCTGCTCGTCAAAGGGAGTCCGGCGGCTGGGGTGGCTGTAGGTCCCCGCGGCCATGACCAGCTGATCCTCCTGCACCAGCTCATAGCTGTCCTCCCCGTCCAGCCGCTTCTCCAGCAGCCGCAGCAGGAAGGAGGCGGCCAGCGTCATGGTGAGGTAGCCGATCATCTCAATGACGGCGGAGGGGAAATACTTGTTGTTCACCCCCACGATGTACCGGTGGGCGGCGAAGAACTCCGTAAAGGTGATGATGAACATGACGGAGGTGTCCTTCACGTTGATGATGAAGTTGTTGCCGATCTGGGGCATGATATTCCGCAGGGCCTGGGGCATGATGACGCTGACCATGGTTTGCACATGGGTCATGCCGATGGCCTTGGCCCCCTCGGTCTGGCCGGGGTCGATGGAGATGATGCCCCCCCGGACGGATTCCGCCATATAGGCCCCGGTGTTGACGGACACCACCAGAATGGCGGCGGCCCAAACGCTGTCGAACCGCAGGGCGTTGCCGCTGAAATAGGGCAGGCCGTAATAGATGAACACCGCCTGCAGCACCATGGGGGTGCCCCGGAACACCTCCACATAGATCCGGATGACCACCCGCAGCAGCTTCAGCAGCAAGCGTTTGGGCAGGGGGTCGTTCCTGGTATAGGGGATGGTGTTCAAAACGCCGCACACCAGGCCGATGGCGCAGCCGATCACTGTGGCCACCAGCGCCAGGATCAGGGTGTTCTTCACTCCGTCCAGGTACATCCCGTGATATTTGCTCCACAGCAGGACCACGTCGTGGCACAGCTTGGCCAGCTTATCCATGGGTCACACTCCTTACATATCGTTTTCTGTGTGCTGCGGGCGTGTAGATGTCAGCAGCATACAAGAAGAAAACAGCTCCGCAGGGTTCCGCCGCCCGCAGGCGGCGGAATAAATCTAAAACCGTTTTCCCCGGCGACACACCCCAGGGTGGCTTCTCTTGCCCCTGCGGGGCAATTCACCTTCTGTGCGTCGGGAAAAACACATCTCAAGCAGGTCAGGCCGACTTTTCCGAGGGAAATGAGACCTGACCTGCTTGAAAACTCTTTTTCAAAAGTGGCTTTGCCACTTTTAAAAGTTAAACCTCCGGCTGGATGGCGATGGCCTGGTCCATCAGGGCGTTGAACTGGTCCTCGTTCAGGGCGGACAGCACCCGGTCGATGGCCTCTCTCAGCTGGTCGTTGCCCTTCTGTACGGCGATGCCGATGTTCACGTTCTCGGCCCGCTCCTCATCGGTGGCGAACTGGAAATCGCCGTCGGTGCCGGAGAAGTTCAGGATCACCAGCTCGTCGTTCTTGGCCGCGGCGGCCATGGCGGTGGGCATATCGGTGCAGACAAAGTCCACGGCGCCGGTCTCCAGCTGCATGATCATGGCGGGGGCACTCTCGGCGGGGGCCAGCAGCTGGGCGTTCTCGATCTGGGGCAGGCAGGAGTCATACCAGATGGTGCCGGACTGGGAGGTGCACTTGCCGCCGGCCAGGTCGGCGATGGACTGGGCGGAGGCGTACTGGCTGTTCTTGGTGGTCAGCACCACGATGGTGGCGTAGTAGTAGGGGCCGGCCATGTCCACCTCGGCCATGCGCTCAGCGGTCATGGACTGGCCGGCGATGTTGGCGTCCATGGTGCCCGACTGGACGGCGGGGGTCAGGGAGTCCCAGGCGGAGGAGACCACCTCCAGCTGCCAGCCGTAGGCCTCGCAGATGCGCTTGGCAATCATCACGTCATAGCCGTTGGCGTAGCCGCTGCCGCCGGAGACGGGTACGGCCCCGTTGGAATCGTCGGGCTGCAGCCAGTTATAGGGAGCGTAGGCGCACTCCATACCCACGGTGAGCACGCCGTCCTCCAGGCCGGGGATGGAGCTGGTGTCCACGCCGGTGAGATCCTCCACCGGGGGAATAGCTACCGTCTCCTGCTGAGAGGCGGACTGTCCGGCGGAGCCGGAGGGGGCGTCCTTGCTGCCGCAGGCGGTGAGGGACAGGGCCATACAGGCGGCCATACACAGGGCGATCATTCTTCTCATATTGTTTGCCTTCCTTTCTTTGTCTCCCGGATGACGGGAGTGTCGATGCGTCCCACAGGGACTGACTTCTGATCCAGACGCTCGATTTTCGGAGGGCATCAAAAAAGCGGACCGCTTTTTTGAAAGCGGTCCGCGGAATGACAAAACAACGGGGAATAAATGCCCCGCAGCAGGTCTCCGTCGATAGCGCTTCACAAAATAGCTTTGTGACAGTCCGGCAGATGTTCTCTGCCGACCCAGCGCCGGAGAAGCAGGCATTTCTCTGGTACTTCGGCGGTGGCCCCTTTCCTGTCCCACGGCTGCCTGGCCTTGCGGGACGGTACTGATGGATACCGCGCCTCTATCTGGATGTTGACACGATTATACAGGACAAATGAAGGACTTGTAAAGTCCACTCTTGGAGGAAATTCAGCCCAAATTGTCCGGAAATATTTGTCGGTTTTTCACAAAATTACAGGCGCACAGCCGCCCGCCGGGTGCTGGACCCGGCGGGCGGCTGCGGCCGTCAAGGAGGGAAGATTGGAAGGAAGCGGAGTTACTCCAGGACGGCGCCCTCCCAGGTGGGACCCACCAGGCGGGCATACCGGTCTAGATAATAGCTGTTCACCATGGGGGGATGGGGCGTCCAGGACTTGCGGCGCTGGGCCATCTCCTCATCACTTACGTCGATGGTCAGGGACTTCTGGTACAGGTCGATGTGGATGATGTCCCCGTCCTTCACCAGGGCGATGGGGCCGCCCAGGGCGGCCTCCGGGGACACGTGGCCGATACAGGGGCCGCGGCTGGCGCCGGAGAAGCGGCCATCGGTGACCAGGGCGCAGCTGTCACCCAGGCCGAAGCCCATGAGGGTGGTGGTGGCAGCCAGCATCTCCCGCATGCCGGGGCCGCCCTTGGGGCCCTCGTAGCGGATCACAATTACATCGCCCTTCTGGATCTGGCCATTGCGGATGGCCAGAATGGCGTCCATCTCCCGCTCGAACACCCGGGCGGGACCGGTGTGGACCCACATCTTCTTGTCCACGGCGGTGCGCTTGATGCCCGCGCCTGCGGGAGCCAGGTTGCCCTTCAGCACGATCAGACCGCCCTGGGGGGCCACGGGGTTGTCAGCGTGGTGGATGACCTCGGGATTCAGGGTGCCGTCGAAGTCCTTCAGCACCTCGGCCCAGGTCTGGCCGGTGACGCACTGCTGGCTCATGTCCAGGTACTTCTCCCCCAGCTCCTTCATAACGGCGGGCACGCCGCCGGCCATGTGCATATCCCACAGAGTGTACTTGCCGGAGGGTTTGATACAGGCCAGGTAGGGGGTGGAGTCCCCCGCCTTGTTGAACTCCTCGGCGTCCAGGCGGAACCCGAAGGCCTTGGCGATGGCGGGGATATGGAGGAAGGTGTTGGTGGACCCGCCGATGGCGGCGCTCACCCGCATCATGTTGCGGAAGCTCTGCTCCGTGATGTAATCCCGGGGGCAGCGGTTCTCCTTCACCAGGCGCATGACCAGCTTGCCGCTCTCCCGGGCGTAGCGCAGCTTCTCCGCCTGAACGGCGTGGCAGGTGCCGCAGCCGGGCAGGGACAGGCCCAGAGGCTCCATCAGACAGGACATGGTGTTGGCCGTGCCCATCATGGGACAGGAGCCAACGCCGCCGCAGACGCACTGCTCCATGGCGTCGTAGTCCTTCTGGCTGATCTCGCCGGTGGCCAGCTTGCCCGCGGCCTCCCGCAGCTCCCAGGCGCCGCCGAAGGTGCGGCCCTTGTAGGGGTTGGGCATCATGGGGCCGCCGGTGACGATCACGGCGGGGATATTCAGGCGGCCGGCGGCCATGGCCATGGCGGGGACGATCTTATCGCAGCTGGCCAGCATGACCAAGCCGTCCAGACGCTGGCCCTCGGCCATGACCTCCACGCTGTCGGCGATCAGGTCGCGGGAGGGCAGCACGAAGCACATGCCCTTGTGGCCCTGAGTCTCGCCGTCGCACAGGGCGATGGTGTTGAACTCGAAGGGCTGGCCCCCCGCGGCGATGACACCCTCCTTCACGGCGGCGGCCAGCTCCCGCAGGTTTTTGTGGCCGGGATGCATCTCGTTCCAGGAGTTGACGATGCCGATGAAGGGCTTTTCGACCTCCTCCTTGCCTACGCCCAGGGCGTACAGCAGGGTGCGGTTGCCCGCGCCGACAATGCCCTCGGTCATCTCTTGGTTGCGCAGCTTTTTGATTTTTTCACTCATGTGGATATCCTCCTGATCTCTGGGGCTCACTCCCATTGTATTGTCTTCATATTACCCTTGCACAGTAGCGAAGTAAAGCATATAATCATCGTAGTATCTTCTATAAAAATAGAAGATAAAAGGGGGATGTAAAAATGATATCTCTGCTGCAGCTGCAGTACTTTCAGGCTTTAGCCGCGGAACAGCATCTGACTCGCACCGCCGAAAAGCTCTATATTTCCCAGTCAACTCTTTCATTCACCATCACCAAGCTGGAGCGGGAACTGGGGGTGCGGCTGTTCGACCGGAACGGCGGGAGTTTACGGCTGAACGAGTGCGGGCAGAAGTACCTGCAATACGTCAACGGCGCGCTGCTCATGCTGGCGGACGGAGAGCGTGCGGCAAAGGCCTTGGGCGGGCAGGGGGACAACAACACCTTGTCCTTGGCCATCAGCGGAACCAACGCCTGGGGAGAATTCATCATCGCCTTTAAGCGAAAGTATCCCCAATACCGGATCACGCAGCAGAGCGAGGCCATGCCCGCCATGAAGGACAACCTGCTGTCCGGGCGGCTGGACATGGCCCTGGTGGGGACGGACGACCTGGCCGACGAACGGTTGGAGTGTCTCCCCCTGCGGGAGGGGCGGATCTATGTCTGCCTGCCCCGGGGCCATCGGCTGGAGGGCAGGCAGACGGTGACGATGGCCGATCTGAAGGACGAGCCCATCATTTCCACCCTGCAGGGACTGCCCTATACCACCTTCTGTATGAATATGTTCCAGAAGGCAGGAATTACCCCCAACATCGTGACGGAGTGCGACTATCCTATGCGCCCCCGGCTGCTGGACAGCGGAATGGGCATTGCTCTGCTGTATGGGCCCACTCTGGAGCAGCCCGTGGTGGCAGAGCTGTTCGGCCCCTTCCAGTGCATCCCCATCGCGGACGACTGCGCCGTGCGTCGACTGGGGCTGTTTTGGAGAAAGGGGCGGCATCTCACCCCTGTAATGAAAGATTTTCGGGCGTTTCTAAAGGAGCTGTATCCTCTGGAGCCGCAGAATCAGAAGCAGTCGTAACGGCCGATAGAGAATAGCTCATCGTGGCCCAGGACTTCGGCCTTGGTGGGCTTGCCGCCAGCGATCTTCAGCACTTCCTGATAGATCTCCTGTCCGGCCTGCTCCAGGGTGATCTCGCCGTCCATGACCCGTCCGGCGTTGTAGTCCATGTCGTCCTCCATGTTCCGGTAGGTCTTGCTGTTGCCGGTGATCTTCAATACGGGCACGCCGGGGAAGCCGGTGGGTGTGCCCCGGCCGGTGGTAAAGGCGATGATCTGGGCGCCGCCGGCCACCAGACTGGTGGCGATGTCGGAGTCGTCCCCCGCCGCCGCCATCAGGTACAGGCCGGTCCCCTTGGGCTGCTCGGCATAGCCCACCACGCCCACAAATTTGCAGCTGCCGGACTTATGGATGCCGCCCAGGGCTTTTTCCGATACAGAGCTGACGCCGCCGTCGAAATTGCCGGGGGTGACCAGGGCGGCCTGCTCGCTGGTGCGGACGTAGTCCTTGGTCATGCGCTCCAGCACATCCTCGGTGTGGCTGAGCACGGCGCTGATCTGCTCATATACCTCGGGGGTGGCGGCGCGGCGCTTCATGATATGTTCGGTGCCCAGCAGCTCGGCCAGCTCAGACAGGAAGGCGGTGCCTCCCTGCTCCACAATTCGGTCTACGGCCAGGCCCAGGGCGGGGTTGGCGGCGATGCCGGAGGTGGCGTCGGTGCCGCCACACTTCAGCCCCAGGATCAGCTTGGAGACGGGGAAGGGTTCCCGCTGCTGCAAAGACAGCTGGAAGGCAAACTCCCGGGCGATACGCACGCCCGCTTCCACGGCCTTCAGGGTGCCGCCCTTTTCCTGAATATTAAGATATTCCACGGGCTTGCCCGTCTCGGCGATCAGGGCGGCCAGGTCCTTGGCGTGGACGCGCTCACAGCCCAGGCCGATCACCAGCACCGCGCCAAAGTTGGGGTTGCGGCCAATACCGGCCAAGGTGTCGATGGTCTGTTGAAGGTCTTTGCCGTGCTGGCCGCAGCCGTTGATATGGGGGAAAGCAATCGCCCCCTGCACCTGACCGGCCACCAGTTTGGCCGTGTGGTTGGCACAGAACACCGATGGGATGACGGCAATGTGGTTGCGCACGCCGAAGGCGCTGTTAGGGCGCCGATAGCCTAACATCTGGTCCATTACAGCTTCCCCTCTCTTCCTCTTACATCGTCCAGATTGTGTGTGTGGATCCATTCGCCCTTCTTAATGTCTCGTAAAGCATAGCCGATGATCTCGCCGTATTTGATGAAATCCGTGTGCCGGGGCAAATCGGACAGAGCGATCTTATGGCAGAACTGGATATCCTCCAGACAGGTGACTCTGGTGTTCTGATAGACGGCCACGTCACCCTTCTTGGCGTCCTCCAAAAGAACGCCCACATTGTCCCCGGGGGCCAGGATCAGCATACGTTTTTCACTCATTTTGCCTCATTCCTTTCGCTTGAACGCAATTTTGGGGATAGAAAAAGAGCAGGCCTAAAAAACAGGGACTGCCCTTTTTCTTCAGTTATTCAGGATTACGCTTTCGGAGCTTACTCCTCCTCGTTGATCTCCTTGCCCTTGGCCTTATCCTTCAGCATCCGGATGATGGTGAAGGCCAGAGAGAATACGGTAAAGGCCAGGATGACCAGGCAGATGGGCCGGTTGATAAACTGCAGGAAGCTGCCGCCGGAGGCCAGCATACCGCGGCGCAGGTTGGACTCGGTGATGCTGCCCAGAATCAGGCCCAGCAGGATGGGAGACATGGGGATACCGCACCGCAGCAGGAGGTAGCCCAGAATACCGAAGGCGAACATACAGCCCACATCGAACAGGCTGGAGTTAGAGGCGTAAGAGCCCACGCAGCACAGGCCGAAGATGATGGGCTGCAGGATCTCCTTGGGAATCAGGCAGACCTTGTAGAACCAGCGCAGACCAACCTGGCCCATGGCCAGCATGAAGATATTGGAGATCAGCAGAGCAACGTAGATTCCGTTGACGGTGCTGGCGTGCTCTACGAACAGGTTGGGGCCGGGAGTCAGGCCCTGAATGATCAGAGCGCCCATCATAACGGCGGTGACGGAGTCACCGGGGATGCCCAGGCACAGCATGGGGATGAAGGTGCCGCCGGTGGCGCCGTTGTTGGCGGACTCAGATGCGGCCACACCCTCGATGCTGCCGTGGCCGAACTCCTCGGGGTGCTTGCTGGCCCGGCGGGCCTCGCCATAGGACAGGAAGGCGGCGGTTCCGCCGCCGGTGGCGGGCACGGCCCCAATGAAGGTGCCGATGACAGAGCCCTTCAGGATGGTCATGATGCTACGCTTCCAGTCAGCTTTGGACAGCGGCTTGCCGGAGACCTGAAATATCTCGTCTTTCTGGTCGCCGCGTTTGATCTTATCCGCACATTGCTTGATCAGCTCGGACATAGCGAACAGACCGATCAGAACGGGGATCAGCTGGAAACCGCCCAGGAAGGGGGTGTAGCCAAAGGTGAGGCGGGGGAAGCCGGAGATGGGGTCCATGCCCACGCAACCGATGAGCAGGCCGATGCAGCAGGCCAGCAGCCCCTTGAAAATGTTGCCGTTGGACAAGCCGGCCACGATGGACAGACCGAACACGCCCAGGGCGAAGTACTCAGCGTAGCTGAACTTCAGGGCGGCGGAGGCCAGGATGGGGGCAAAGAACATCAGAGCGATGCAGGAGATCAGGCCGCCGATGACGGAGGCGTACAGAGCCATCTGCAGGGCTTTATATGCTTCGCCCTTCTGGGCCAGAGGATGTCCGTCCAGAACGGTGGCCGCGCCGGCAGGGGTGCCGGGGGTGTTGATCAGGATAGCGGTGATGGAGCCGCCGTACATGCCGCCGCAGTAGATGCCGCCCAGGAAGCCCAGGGCGGGCACGGGGTCCATATAAAAGGTCAGAGGAAGGAAGATGGACACGCCGGTGGTGGCGGTCAGACCGGGCAGGGCGCCAATGATGATGCCCAGCAGGGTGCCGAAGGCGATCATCAGAATGCAGTCCAGATTGGCATTCATCTGAAAGCCGGAAAGAATATCAGCTAACATACGTTCTCTCGCTCCTTCTCATCAGCCTTACAGTCCAAAGCCCAGCGCCAGGCTTACGCCCAGATACTTGGCAAAGAACAGATAGGACAGCAGAGTAAACCCGATGGAAACGGCCAGGCCCTGCCAAATCTTACGGCCGCCCAGCATATAGTAGACGCCGTACATGGCAATGGCGTTGCACAGGGGGTAGCCGATCGTTTTCATGGTCATGTTGAAGAAGATGCCCAGCACCAGCAGCATCACTACATAGATGGAGCACTCGGTCATAGGGACTTCTTTGCCTTCGGCTTTCGCCTTTTTGTCGCGCTGGTTGTCGAAAATACCCAGAATCAAAATGATGACAGACAGAATCAGGGAAACGGTCATGATGATGTAGGGGAACAGCCGGTCGGTGACGACGCCGACGCTGCCGAAGCTGATAGAGCACTGGGAGCGAATGCCCATGGTCAGCATCCAGATAGAGAACAGACTGAACACAATACCCACGCCGATGTCCACATGGGCCTTGGTGGCCTGCACGCGCAGCTTAAAGAATTTGTTCATAGAGGTCCTACCTTTCCATTGAAAGGGGGCGGGGTATTCCTGGGGGAGATACCCCGCCCCGTTGTCACGTTTGCTGTTTGTTCAGGCTCAGCCGAACACGCCCGCGTCGATCATGGGCTTGATGACCTCTTCCATGTTGTGGATCTCCTGGATGCACTCCTCGCCGGTCTTGTAGCAATAAGCATAGCCGGCAGACTCGCACTGAGCGATGAAGTCGGGATCCTGCAGTACCTGCTCCAGGGCGGCGCGCAGCTTCTCAACCCGCTCGGCGGGGACGGCGGCGGGGCAGACGATGGCCATGGTATGGCTCAGAACGGACTCATAGCCCAGCTCGGTCAGAGAGGGAGCGTCGGGGTAGCCGGGGTCGCGCTCGGTGCCGCAGTTGACCAGCACCTTCACGTCGCCGGACTTCAGAGCGCTGACGCAGGAGGTGGGCTCGCAGCTGACCCAGTCCACAGCGCCGCTCTGCAGGGAGACGACCGCGCCGGCGTCGCCGTCGTGGGGGATCATGTTGGCGGTAACGCCCATCTGGTTCATGATGTAGGCGGCCCACACATACTGGAAGGAGCCGGAAGCGCCGGCACCGTAGTTGATCTTGCCGGGGTTGGCCTCCATGGCGGCCTTCAGGTCGTCCAGGGTGTTCCACTCGGAGTCGCCGCGGACGATGATGACGTTCTTCTGCTCCAGCACGCCGCAGATAAACTGGAAGTCGTCCATGGAGTAGGTCACGTCCAGCAGATAAGGACGCATACCGAAGGAAGCGCCCCAGCCCACGCCGATGGTGTAGCCGTCAGGCGCGGAATCCTTGATGGCGGTGACGCCGATGACCTGAGCGCCGCCGGTCTTGTTCTCCACCACGAAGCTCTGGCCCAGGTACTTTTCGATGTAGTTGCCGATCAGCCGCTGATACAGGTCAGTGCTGCCGCCGGCAGAGGTGGGGACAATGTCGGTAATGGGCTTGGTGGGGTAGTTGTCGGAGGTACCGCTGGAAGCGGTGCTGGTGGAACCGGACTTGCTTCCGTCGGTCTTGGTGTCTCCCTTGGCGCCGCAGGCGGCCAGAGAGAACAGCATTGCACAGGCGATCATAGCAGATAGTAGTTTTTTCATGTCTCGATTTCTCCTCCACTTTTTTGTTTTTATGAAACATGCCGCCGAACGACATTCGTTCCAGGTACGCCATGTTGCACACAAAATGATGTTTGATAGCGGGAACTGCGTTTTGTCCGCTGCCGAATGATTGCTAAGATAACGTGAATACAGATTAGCAATCTATGTGCCAACCGAGCATTTTGCTCGAAAAAACAAAAAATGTGTTATAAATACAGACAAGAAATACAAAATTTGTGTAAAGACCGGATACTTATCGAAGCAAGAAATTTATACAGGCAGGCAGCTGATGTGCAAATTTTGTGCAAATAGTACATCTGCACTGTGTGCAAGCCGTGCAATTCAGGGAGATGCACAATTTTATTTCTCGCTTTACAGTGATAAAATACACGCAAACAGACAGGAGGGATATATATGGACAGCAATGCCTCTTTTGAAAACCTGTGCAGCAATCCCGCATTTGCCATGCTTATGGACAATTTGGGCGCCGGTGTTGTTGTGTACAGCGCGGACGGTGGGATACTGTTCGCCAACTCTGTCATGGTAAACTGGCGAAACATCCCCCGCCAGGAGTATATGAAACGGAATGTCCATGATTTTATTCCGGATATTGACGTATGTGTGTTTGATATGGCCTGTCAGCAGAAGCGGCCGGTGAGTCGTCTGCAATACTATCAGAATTTGCAGCAGCCCGGCGGGCCGATGCGCACCCGGTTAACCACCTGCACCCCGATTTTTGACGGGGACGGAACCATCAAATACGTGTTGACGCTGCTGCAGGATGTTGACGATTATCAAAAAGTATACAGCGGACTGCTGAAGAAGAATGAGATCCTGCACACGGAGCGCCCCTCCATTCAAGAGGAAAAGCCGGGGATGGTGGCAGAGAGTCCGGTGATTCGGCAATTGTTGTCGGTGGTTGACAATCTTGCTCCCATGGATTCCACTGTCTTACTGTGCGGAGAGTCGGGCACCGGCAAAGAGGTGTTTGCCCGGTATATCCATGAGCACAGCAGCCGCAGCGACAAACCCATGATCACCGTAAACTGCGCCGCTATTCCGGAGCATCTGCTGGAGGCGGAGCTGTTCGGCTATGAGAAGGGCAGCTTTACCGGGGCCAACCGGCAAGGAAAGATGGGACTGGCCGAGGCGGCGAACGGCGGCACCTTATTTCTGGATGAGGTCAACTCCCTGCCCCTGGAGGTACAGGGAAAAGTCCTGCGTATGATCGAGGAAAAGAGCATCCAGCGGGTGGGTGCTGTTTACACAAAAAAGGTGGATTTCCGGCTGATCGCTGCCACAAACAAAGATCTGAGCCAGATGGTGGCCCAGGGGAAATTCCGGGCCGACCTCTACTATCGCCTGCAGGTAATCCCCCTGACCATTCCGCCCCTGCGCCAGCGGCGGGAGGATATTGCGCCGCTCTGCCTGTACTTTTTGAACTATTTCTGTAAAAAGTACAATCTGGAAAAACGGTTTGCGCCCAGCGTGCTGGAGGAGGCAACCCGCCGCCAGTGGCCGGGCAACGTGCGGGAGCTGCGCAACTTTGTGGAGCGGATGGTGGTCATGACCCCCTATACGGTGAAGGAGATTGCCACCGTTCCGGACGGTATGCTGCCGGAGGATTCTGCAATGATCCGGGAGGAACCTCCCGTGAAAAATCCTGTCCGCCAGGGGAAACTGAGCCGGGAGGATATTGAGAAGGCCCTTTCCCTTTGCGGCGGACACCGGGAGAAAACGGCAGAGTATCTGGGCATCTCCCGGCGGCAGCTACAGTATAAGATCAAGGAGTTCCACATTTCAGACCGCTGCAGCTATCCCAAAGAGGAGTATACAGACCGGAAACGCTTCATTTGGTAAAGTTGCTATTTTAGTAAAGAGAAATCAGCGGATATTGCAACATATCGCCGGTTTTCGAGCTCATCATAACAAGAAAAAACCTTTTTGTAAAATACAAAAAAACCGCATGGCCGTTCGCTTATTTACGAACATCCATGCGGCTTTTACTTTCTTGGATGAGTTCTGCTGTTTTCTCTGCGCGGATAGGGTTCCCCTTAATCTTTGATCCAAGTCATGATGCGGTGATAGAACTCCTGCACAATGGGAGAAAAGACCCGGCCGCGCTTCCAATAGAGCGTGATGGTGCGCAAGGCGAAGGAATCTGTAATGGGGATGGCTTCCAGTCCGGCATAGGGCTGGAAAATATCCTTTTGAATCGGGGTGATGGCAACTCCTTCTCCACTGCGGACCAGGCCGGGGCGGACATCGCTTTCACATTCAAAGACGCGGTTCATTTTAACGCCGGCCTGCTCGAACAGGCGATCACAAAAAATGCGGAAGGACAGCCCCTCGGACAGGTCGATGTAGGGCTCATGTTCGATCTCCTTCAAGGTGATGCTCTTTCTGCCGGCCAGGTGGGAGTCCTGGCTGACACACAGGCATAGGCCGGAGGTGTTGATATCCGCGCTGCACAACGCCTTATCCACCAGGTCTCCTGCGCCGGTGATGACAAAATCCAAAGATCCGTTCAGCAAACGCTGCCGATATGTTTTCAAGTCTTCGGGTTTGAATTGAATATACACATCGGGATGATCTTTTCGAAAGTCCCGGATGAAATCCTTCCAGATAATGCTATGAGAGGCGGCTAAGGAAATGTGGTTTTCTTTTTCGTGCTGAACCTGTTCCGCCGCTTTGCGGCCCTGCTCAAGCTCAAGCAAGGCGGCATGAATGTGGCGGAGATAGGCTGCGCCTGCTCGATTGAGTTGGATCTTCCCTTTATCCCGGTCAAACAGAGGGACACCGACCTCTTTTTCCAGCTTTGTGATGGCCGCAGACAAGGTAGATTGCGAGATGAACAGCTTTTCTGCTGTACTGGTCAGGGAGCCGCCCTTTGCCAAGGCACAGAAATACTGCAGCTGCAGCAGGGAAATCATGGCACTTGTCCTCCTGTATCTCGTGTTTTTTTCTATTATATCAGAAAGCAGGCGATTTTTCATCCCGGACGAAAAGAAATCCCCCACCCGAACTTCCACTTGACAAACTATACAGCACGCTGTAAAATTTCGGATGCACAGCGTGCTGTATTTATCTCTGTAAGGGAGGTAGAACCGATGGATTCCGAAACGGAAAATAAGCTGGCCAGATTACTGCTGAATCTGTCCAACACCATTATACAAAACAGAAACCGACACTTGCAGGCCCTGGGGCTGACCGCCTCTCAAGCAGACTGTCTGCAATACTTTCTGGCCAACGAGGGCGCGTCGATCAGCGACCTGAAGAACGCGATGGACATCACCCACCAGACGGCCTGGGGCATTGTCCAGCGGGTGGAGGCCCACGGCTGGGTCCACTTGCAGCGGTCTGGCGAGGACCGGCGGCGGCAAGTGGTGATCCCGACGGCCAGCGGCCGCCGCCTGGGGGAGCTGATGATACGCAACCGGGAGCGGACCGGAAGCCTGCTGCTGCGGGGGATGACCGAGGAGGAGCAGCAGAAGTTCTACCACTTGGCCGCTCAGGCTTATGAAAATGTAAAAACAGATTGGGGGCCTGAACGCTATGGCGTCAATCAGTAAAGACAAGACCTATGTATTTGAGGCGATGCCCGTACGTCAGGCGGTATGGAAGCAGGCGTTGCCCGCCATTGCCAGTCAGATGGTGGTGCTGATCTATAATCTGGCAGACACCTATTTCGTGGGAATGCTGGACGATCCCATCCAAACCGCGGCGGTAACGGTGGCCTTCCCCTCCTTCCTGATGCTGACCGCGATCTCGAACTTATTCGGTGTGGGCGGGGCCAGCCGGGTGGCCCAGTCTCTGGGAGAGAAGCGGGCGGATCGGGCGGCGCAGATCTCGGCCATCTCCTTCTGGGGGGGCGTATGCTGCGCGCTCCTTTACTCCCTGCTGTTTTTGGGGATCGCACACCCGATTCTGACCCTGTGCGGGGCGAAGGCGGACACCTATGCCACTGCCCGGAGCTACGCCCAGTGGGTCATCGTGTTCGGCGCCTTGCCCACCATTATGAACACCCTTCTGGCTAATCTGACCCGGGCAGAGGGAAATGCAAACCGCGCATTCTGGGGCGTGACCATGGGCGGCATCCTGAATATCATCCTGGATCCGCTGTTTATCCTGCCCCAATTCCTGGGATTGGGCGCAATAGGGGCCGGCATTGCCACCATGCTGTCCAACCTGGCCGCCGCCCTGTTCCTGCTGGGCAACATTCTGTTCAACCAAACCAGCACTGTCCTGCGGGTGGACCCCAAGCTGCTGCGGTATACCAGGGAACATGTGGGCCGCATCTTGGCCATCGGCTTCCCCTCGGCCCTCCAGATCGGACTGACCGCGGTGGCGGTGGCCGCGCAGGCCAAATTTGTCTCCAAATATGCCACGCAGGCGGTGGCCGGACTGGGCATTGCCAAAAAGATCGACAACCTGCCCCTATACTTTTCCATCGGCCTGGCCAATGGCCTGCTGCCTCTGCTGGCGTATAACTACTCCTCCGGCGACCAGCAGCGCCGCCGGGATGTTCTGCGGGTGGGCTGCACCATCTCGTTAAGCTTCTGCCTGATCACCCTGGTGATCTTTGAGGTGTTTGCCCCGCAGTGCACTGCCCTGTTTATCGACGATCCGGATACCATCCGGTATGGCGCGGCCTTCCTCCGGCGGCTTATGGTGTCCATGCCCTTTATGTCACTGTGCTATCCCCTGATCATCCACTTCCAAGCCATTGGCAAGGTGCGGCAGTCTCTGATCTGCTCGATCCTCCGAAAGGGAGTATTGGATATTCCCCTGCTGTTTTTGATGGACCGCCTGTTCCCGCTGTACGGCTGTATGTGGGTGCAGACCATGGTGGATGTCATCTCCCTGACGGCGGTGATCTACTTCTGCCGCGGGCTGAAAAAAGAGGGTCTTTAACCGGAAAAGCAAGGGGACGGCTGTGGGCAATGTCATTCAGTTAAGAGAAACCTGTCATTCCGAGGCAGTGACCGATGTCACTGCCGTGGGAATCCGTATTCAAAACGTCAGAGAAAACGGATTGCCGCGCCAGTCTGCGGACTGGCT
>Ga0129311_1000701_pt1 | contig 27354 bp, 26 predicted proteins | sample Go1ome_FD_94435 | JGI IMG/M metagenome (GOLD analysis project Ga0129311, IMG submission 94435) | Western lowland gorrila individual fecal microbial communities from Wisconsin, USA - Go1022B metagenome | ecosystem: Host-associated > Mammals > Digestive system > Large intestine > Fecal | place... | reverse complement strand
GGATAAACAAGGCAGATAAACTAACTATTATTATTTATGAATTAGTACCTAACATAGGTATTGATATAAATTACAAAAAATATATCGGGAGATATATTGACAAATTTCAAATATTGAGATAGGTGGTATATATTATGAGGGAAAGATTGAAAAATATAGATAAATCTGCATTAATAGCAGCAATATATGCTGGTATTGTATGGTTTTCCTATCTTTATCTTAATTTTGCTCCGGACAAGCTGGTGTATATAATGGCAATCGGGATGACAGTTATATCTTATTGTATTATCAGATGCATTATGGATTGGATTCGAAAACATGCAGGAATACGAAAAAGGGCTGGACAGATCTGTAGAAAAGAAAAAATAATTGTTTATCTTGCGGCAGCCGGAACTGTTTTTGCGATTCTGCTTGTCTGGTTTCTGGCATATTATCCGGGTGCTTTTTCATCCGATTCCTTTGATCAATATGAACAGGCGATGAATGGTAATTATAGGGACTGGCATCCGGTATGGCATACGCTGGTTTTCTTTACCTTTCCGTTAAAGATCTTTGGCAGGACAGAAGCCATTATTTTATTACAGATCTTTTATTTTTCCTTGATTATGGGATATTTTTTTCTGACAATTTATGAGATGACCAATCTTAAGGTTACAATTCTTTCGAGTATGTATATCCTAGCCAATCCATATACAGGGCATATTATGATGTATCCTTGGAAGGATGTGGGCTTTGCCATGGCAACATTTCTCTGCACTATTTTTTCCATCCGGCTTATCATAAAAAAAGAAAGTACAGCAAAAACATGGAAGCTTGTATTGCTTGGATTTGCTTTGGCAAGCGCAACATTATTCAGACACAATGCAATCTTATATACAGCACCGCTTTTATTTATTTTGTTTTTTCTGGCAGATAGAAAAAGCTGGATTAAAATACTGTTTTTTACAACAGTTATTCTTTTGATTATCAAGGTGCCTGTCTATCGTGCCCTTGATGTGGAAAAACCGGATAAAAGAGTGAGGGAGAGTATGGGATTGCCGCTTACGGTGATTGGCAATGTAGCAAAAGAAACACCGGAAAGGATGGATGCAGAGCTGTGGAATTTTGCCTTTTCAATGGCATCTTATGAGCAGTGGAATGAGTACTACGTGTGCGGAAACTTCAACAATATCAAATGGAACGGAATTGATTTCTCAGGAGTTGCAGAAGAAGGTTATTCAGGAATGATAAGGTTGATGGGAAAATGCTTTAAGCTTTCTCCTACAGCATCCACGAAGGCTCTTATCGCCCTTACGGATATGGTATATGGATTTGAAAACGGACTGGAAGGAAATGTGGGATATGGAATTGACACAAATGACTATGGAATCGCCAATAAGGAAATGCTTGGAGGGGTGTGCCGGACGATAATTGACAATTATTCCGAATTTATTAATAATACGATATTCAAATATTTACGGACCTATGGAGTGTGTCTGCTTGTGATGCTGGTCGTAGCCCTGAGCAGGGTGGATTTTAAATCGATTGGTACATGGAGAAGGGCACTTATGGTAGTTCCTATCTTTGCCTATGATTTTGGTACGATGCTTTTGCTGACCGGACCGGATTCGCGGTTTTTCTTTATTACATTTCTGGTGACACCGTTGCTAGTGGTGTGGAATGGAATAGAAAAATGATATAGACATAAAGCATGGGGATGGTATTAGGCACTTTGTTTTATTCCCTAAGTTGTAACATATATATTGTAATCCTAAAATAAAACAGCAGAAACCTCAAGTTGATTATAATTGTTTGTTTTATCAATATGTGGTAAAATAAAATTATAGTCGTATATATGTTGCTTTTATACTAAGTAAGTACTTTGCTCGATATATAAATGTGAGTGATGGCTATGGCTGTTGAGAAAGTTTTGTTTGAAAACAATATGGATGAAATCGAACAGGTATATCACGTTTGAATTCTCCTCAGTTGCTCGAGAAGTGCCCGGGAAGTTGTAAAATAAAGGCTTTTCACTTTTTTCACTGTGTAAGAAACTTATGAGTTTTATTTCTGGTGAAATCTCCCTGAGGGACTAAGAAAAAGCCCATAAAGTGTGGAAGAATATAAGATTGATAATAAAAATATCATTTGGTATTTACATATAAATTAGCAGGTGGTAATCTTTAGGATGGAGGATGAGTTGGCTTTATAATGAATATACTAATTTTAGGTGCATCCGGATTTATTGGGACGAACCTAGCTATTAAATTAGCTGAGGATGAGAATAACAAAATAACTCTCGTGGATAAGCATATTGAATATTTTACTAATATCCAAAGGTTCAACTTCCCAAATGTAGAAATTAATATTGCTGTTCTTGATGAGTGTGAGGATTTTTGCTTTTTAAAGGGGCAAGACGTTGTTTATCACCTTGTGAGTACAAACGTTCCAACTACATCAAATCTGCACATTAGTCAGGACATTGAGGCCAATGTTTTATTTTCGTCCAATCTTTTTGATGCATGTGTAAAGCATGGCGTGAAGAAAGTTGTTTTTCTTTCCTCAGGTGGAACAGTTTATGGGAAAGAGGCAAAATGCCCACTTTCTGAGAATACTCCCACGAATCCAATTTCATCATATGGGGTTCAGAAGATAACAATAGAAAAACTGTTGTATCTATACAATTACATGTATGGGTTAGATTACAGAATTATTCGCCTTTCAAATCCTTATGGTCCATATCAGAGACCGAACGGCGTGTTAGGAGCTGTTACTACTTTTACTTATAAAGCTCTTAAGGGTGATGAGATTCAAGTATATGGAGATGGATCTGTTGTTAGGGATTTTATTTATATAGATGATGCGGTAAAAGGTATTCTGAACATTGTTAATGGTAAGAATAAACATCGCATCTTTAATCTTGGTTGTGGATATGGAACTTCTATAAAAGATGTCTTAAATACTATTGAAAGGTCATTGGGGCTTGATTTGAATATTGCTTTCAAATCAGGTAGAACTGTAGATGTTCCTGTTAATTATCTGGATATTAGTCGCTATGAGGAGTATTATGGCAGTTTAAATCCTATTTCTTTGGAAGAGGGGATTAAGAAGACGACAGAGTTTATGGAAAGAGAATTACTGTAATGGAAAGAATAGCAGTTATCATGGGCAAGATGCATTCTGGTGGAAAGAAAAATCTTGTTATGGAATACTACCGTCATATTGATAGAAATAAAATTCAATTTGATTTCCTTTGCGATGATGATTCAAATGCCATTCCTATCGAAGAAATTGAATCGCTAGGTGGACGGGTGTATGTAGTTCCTCGCTATCAGAATATTGTGGCTAATATCAAAGCTATAAAGGAAATTTGCAAAGAGAACAAATATAAGATTGCTCATGGTTATAACGGTACCATGAATGTGTTTGGCCTTTATGCAGCTAAATGTGCTGGCGTACCAATTAGAATAAATGAAAGCATTTCAATGGCTCATAATTCTGACAAGAAGACATATATCAAGAATGTATTGAAACCATTTTCAAGTTGTTTTTCAACACATTATATGGCAAATGGTGAGGTATGTGGTAAATGGCAGTTTGGAAAGTTATACAATAAGGGAAAAGTGGCTGTCTTTAAGACTGTCATTAATGTCGATGAAAATAAGTTTGAACCTGAACTTAGAGATAAGTGCCGGAAAGAATATGGGCTTCAGAACAATATTGTTATTGGCCATATCGGAAGATTAACAGCTCAGAAGAACACATTATTCATTATTGATATCTTTAATGAAATTAGAAAGATTGAGACTAAGGCAAAACTTCTAATAATTGGAGATGGTGAATTAAGAGAGGATATGCTGGCAAGAATTAAGGAATATGGTATTGAAGATAAAGTTCAATATCTTGGGCGCAGAGAAGATATTAGGCAGTTCTACAACGCAATGGATTGTTTTTTACTTCCTTCCTTATATGAAGGTCTTCCAGTAGTTGGTATTGAAGCAGAATCTTGTGGCTTACCTATGTTCTTTTCGACCGAGGTACCAGAAGAATCTAGCCCTTGTGATGACTTGGGAGTGTTTGTTGGACTTGATAAGAGTGCGGCAGAGTGGGCTAAAGAAGTTGTAGAAAAAGTAAAGCATACAGAAAGAAGAAACCATAGCAACGAAGTTAAATTAGCCGGGTTTGATTCTGTGACTGAGGCTGGGAAATTGCTTAAATATTATGAGGGGTTGGCGTGATGAAAAGTGTACAAGTATTGATGTCAACTTACAACGGAGAGAAATATTTAAAGGAACAGATAGAAAGCGTTATAGCACAAACTGGAGTTGAAGTTCATCTTCTTATTCGCGATGACGGATCTAAAGATGGAACTTTAGAAATATTAGATCAATATAAAGATATAGAAATAGTGAAAGCACAGAATGTTGGCGCGACAAGAAGCTTTTTAGAGTTAATAAAGATAGCTGGTAATTATGATTATTATGCATTTGCTGATCAGGACGATGTTTGGGATACAGATAAACTTGCGATTGCTGTAGGAAAGATGGCTAAATTTGAGGGTCCGGTTATTTACTCTGGTAATACTAGACTTGTTGATGAGAATTTAAGTTTTATAAGGAATGAGACGTTAAGGCCTGTTACGACTTTAGGATCTGCTATAGTTAAAAATTATGCTACAGGGTGTACCGTCGTGTTAAATTCAGAACTTATGAAGTATCTAAAGGTGTATACTCCGAAAAATGCGCCGTTCCATGATTGGTGGGCTAATTTGGTTTGTCTATCCATTGGAGGTATATCTATTTATGATTATGAGCCACACATGAATTATCGTCAGCATGGAAATAATGTTGTTAGTGGCAATGACAGTGCGTGGAAAAAATGGATTTCAAGATTAAAGAAAATTAACAAACCATACCATAGGGACTTGATCGCACAAGAAATTATTGATAATTACAAGTCATACATATCTGCAAAAAATATTAGTATTCTGAATACTGTAGCGGATAAGAAACATGCTGAAGGTATGACAACAGAAAATAAAGTTGATGATTTACTATTTAAAGTATGTGAAATATTGGGAAAGGTATGAAACAATGGGAACAAAGAAAATACGGGTATTACACATTTTAGATGAGTTGAATACCGGTGGAGCAGAGCGAATAGTATTTTCTTATTTTCAGCATATAGATAGAGATAAGTTTCAGTGGGATTTCGTGATGACACGATATGCGGAAACTGACAAAAAAGGAATTCTTGAAGATAAAATCGAATCTATGGGTGGATATATATTTCGCGTTCATAGAAAAAGAGAGAATTATCTAAAGAATATTAAGGATGTAGATACAGTAATCAAAAATGGTAATTATGATATTGTCCATTCCCATCTTGATGAGTTATCCACTTTTTATCTAATGTCAGCTAAAAAGTATAAGGTGCCGGTTAGAATTTGTCATAGTCATCTGGCAGGTACAGATCGTGGAAGAGGTATTGAACTGTTTTGCAAAATTTTGCGCCCTATTATGTATTGTGTAACAACTAATAAGTTTGCTTGTGGTAATGACGCCGGAACAGCTTTGTGGGGAGAAGAGGCTGTGAAAAATGGAGAAGTCCATATTATGAAAAATGCAATAAATACCGAAGCATTTACATATGATGAAACAATAAGAATAACAAAAAGAAAAGAATTAAATATAGATCAAGTGTCTGTGGTTATTGGATCGGTTGGAAGGTTATCATATCAAAAGAACTCCGGTTATATAGTCGACATCTTTGCAAAATTTCATGAGATGCATCCTAAGTCAGTTTTAGTATTGGTTGGCGTCGGAGATTTGCTAGATAAAATAAACGAGAAGATAAAACAATATGATTTGCACGATTGTGTCCGGCTTCTTGGTAGTAGAAATGATGTAAACGAAATCATGATGGTAATGGATTTCTTTTTATTGCCATCTAGGTTTGAAGGATTACCCATCGTTATGGTAGAAGCACAGTGTACAGGACTTCCATGTCTGGTGTCGGATACTATAACAAAAGAAATTGCGTTGAGTGAGAGTGTTCAGTACATTTCATTGAATAAACCAGCCGCCGAATGGGCAGATGAGCTTGATAGAATATCGCAAAATTCGGAGAGAGTCTTAGGAAAAGAGATAGTTAAAAATAATGGATATGAGATAGATTTGGCAACAAAAGATTTGGAAGAGTATTATATAAAGGCTTTAAGGAATAAATCATGAAATGGATATATGACAAGTATCGCAATTTGAGAAGTAAATGTAAATTTTTTATTTATAAATTAATCTATAAAGACAAACTTAAGATAGGCTCTAGGGCATATGTCAGAAAAGGATTCACCATTCTGATCGAAGGCGATGGAAAAATTAAAATAGGTGCCAGATGTTTCTTTAATAATTTTTGTTCGATTAATGCATTGAAATACATTGAGATTGGGGATGACAGCATTTTTGGAGAAAATGTGCATATTTATGATCACAACCACATTTATAAAGACGAAAATACTCCCGTGAATAGTCAAGGATTTACATATGGTGAAGTTAAAATAGGGAATAATTGCTGGATTGGGAGTAATGTAACTATCTTAAAGGGAGTTACTGTAGGAAATCATTCGGTCATAGGTGCTGGGTGTGTAGTTTATAAAGATGTCCCAGAAAATACAGTAATAGTTTGTGAACAAAATGTAAAACATGTTCATTGAATAGCCATATATAGGGATAAAATCTAGGAGAAAATGCTGAATGATATATTGGGCGATTCTAATAGTATTTGGAGTATTATATCCTTTGACACATGTCAAGGTTAAAGGAGGCAGTGTAGTATCTTCAGATGGAAAAAAATTATATATGATACTTGTTGCCTTGACTTTAATTTTAACTGCAGGATTAAGGTCATCAAAGGTTGGTGCGGATACTGTAATGTATCAGAGAATTTTTGATTGGGCTGCAGAAGGATCGTCATTCACAAAGGAGTACTTTAGCTGGCATGGGGGTGGAACTGAACCTCTATTTTATTTCTTTACATATTATTTATCAAAGGTTGTTGGTTTTAATACATATCTTACTATTGTAGCTACAATTTCAATAGCTCCGGTAATTTATATGATTTATAAATATTCAAGGCATGTATATTTTAGCTTGCTTTTATATATTGGATTTGGATATTTTGCATTTGCAATGAATGGAATACGTCAAGCAATAGCGATTGGTATATGTATGCTTGCGTTTGATGCTACGATTGAGAAAAAACTAAAGAAATTTATTGCTCTTATTTTGATAGCAGTGCTTTTTCACAAAACCGCGTTGCTGTTTGTCCCTGTTTATTGGTTAGCAAACATAAAAAACAGCAAAGATTTCAAGTATATTATTGCTATTTCATTAATAGCAGTGTTTGTTTTTCGAACAGCTCTTTATAAATTTATTAATCTCTTTGCAAGACAAAGTTTTGAATTAGCATCGGAGAATCAAGGTGGATACAGAATGTTTCTGGTTATGTTATTTACCTTGGTTTTAGGTTGGTATTATTATTCGCGCTTTATGAAAAAAGGCGATGTCAAAAGAATTAGTCAACAAAACTCGCTCTCTTGGTTACTATTACTAATGTTATCAGTTGCAACATTAATGTGGCCAATAGCAAATTTAAATGCTGAATTAAATAGAATGTATTATTATTATCATATTTTTGTTTTCTTGTATTTGCCTAATTTGGTTAAAAGTTTAAATCGTAAAGAGCGTTGGATTCTAATCATCATTTTTACAGCAATAAGCTGCTATTATTTGCAATCATATATTATTGGAGGAGAGCTAAACTATTCCCCTTATATTCTATTTTGGAAATAATTTGAGAGGTCATTTATTATGGAAACAATTCCTAAAATCATTCATTATTGTTGGTTTGGAGAAAACTCGCTGTCAAACGATGCAGTTGAATGTATAGAAACTTGGAGGCAAGTGTGTCCAGATTATCAAATCAAGGAATGGAATGAGCAAAACTTTAATATAAATTGTTGTCCATATGTCCAAGAAGCGTATAGGGAAAAGAAATGGGCTTTTGTCTCTGATTTTGCTCGCTTTTGGATTTTGTATAATTATGGAGGTATTTATTTTGATACTGATGTTAAAATTTTAAAATCAATAACTCCAATTGTTGAAAAAGGTCCGTTTATGGCGTGGGAAGAGAATGGAGATGAAATGGAAGGCCCATATGTAGCGCCAGGATTGGGACTTGCTTATGAAAAAGGTAATGATATCTGTGGTCAAATACTGAGAAAGTATGAGTCTATTCATTTTGTGAATGCAAATGGAACGATAAATACGTATGACAATGTTGTTAGAATAACATCTGATATTTTAAAAAATAATGGACTTGTATTTAATAAGAATTTTCAAACTATCCATTGTGTAAATATTTATCCAGCAAATTACTTTTGCCCGATGAATAAATTTACTGGAGAAATAAAAATTACAGAAGATACATATACTATTCATTTGTATGCAGCAACATGGCTCTCGGATAAAGAAAAAAAGATACTTGAATTTGAAAAAAAGCACAGAAATTCTATTTTGATTAAAAATGGAGTCTATAAGTTATTTAAAAATATATATTGTTACGGGCTATGTGGAACATTGAAAAAATTGAATGAGAAAATATCAAAGAACGAAGAAATATAATCTAAAGGAAAGTTAAGAATGAGCAATCAAAAGAAAGCGGAAGGAAAATACAGATATCTGTTTAAGAATGTTGGTGTATATACTATAAGTCAGTTTACAACAAAAATTCTCAACTTTTTCTTAGTTCCATTATATACAGCAGTACTTACCACTGGGGAATACGGTACTTATGATTTGATGGCAACGACGATAAGTCTTTTAATACCTATTGTGACATTAAATATTGCAGATTCCATTCTTGTGTTTGTTATGGATAAAAAAAATTCACCACAAGATGTTCTGCATATAGGTGTTAAATATTCACTTATTGGTATGTTGGGCTCTATAGTATTTAGTGCGGCTATATACTTCACCAATATTTTGCCAACAATTAATGATTATTTAATCTTTTTCCCAATTTTGCTATTTCTCAATGTAATCAACTCTACATTAGTTTCATTTATGAGAGGAATTGATCATATCAAAGAAACTGCAATAGGCGCGGTTATTTCTTCAGCAGTAATTATTTTATTGAACATTCTTTTTCTGCTAGTATTTAAATTTGGTTTACTGGGATATTTTCTTGCCAATATATTGGGACTTTTTGTACAATCATTTTATTTAATTATGACAGGCAGGATTTGGCAATATATTTCTTGGAGGGGCAATAAATCATTGGAGGCCGAGATGCGTAAATTTTCCATTCCGATGATTGCAAACAGTGTTTCTTGGTGGATAACTAGTTCATCAGATAAATATTTTGTGACTTGGATCTGTGGATTAGCTGAGAATGGAATTTATTCAGTCGGATATAAAATCCCTTCAATATTAAATAGCGTTGAAACTATATTTGCTCAGGCATGGGCAATTTCTGCAATAAAAGAATATGAATCTGAAGATTCAAAAGCATTCTTTAGCACTATGTATTCTTTTTATAATTTAGCACTTGTTATAAGTTGTAGTTTTATCATAGTTTTTGATAAAGTATTAGCTCAAATATTGTATGCAAATGACTTTTATACAGCATGGAAAGTAGTGCCCTTTTTATCAATTTCAATAATATTTGGTGGATTGTCCGGATTTTTAGGATCTTTTTTTGCGGCCACAAAAAATACTAGGAACTACGCTAAATCAACGATAATTGCATCAACTATAAATATTATATTAAATGCAGTTCTTATTCCATATTTTGGGATGATAGGTGCCGCTGTGGCAACAGTTATATGTTATTTTTCGATTTGGATTATTCGATTAATTGATTTAAAAAAATTTATGACTTTAAGGTTTAATATAAAACGTGATTTTGTTGCTTATATCATGTTGGTAATTCAAACAACAATAATGCTTATGATCAGTAATAATTTGCTTCTGTATTTGGCAGAAACAATGGTATTTATATTCCTGAATCTACTTTTTGTAAGTGAATATAAAAAGCTGATGAAGAAATTAGCAGAGAAAAGTGGAGTAGTTAAATGTTAGACTTTTTAATTTTTTATGAGGTTAAAAATAGAGAATTCGAAAGCATTGTCTTGCTAGGTGATGAATTAAGAAAACGTGGTTATTCTGTTGATTACTTTAGCTTCTTTGAATATGATAATGTTGAAAAAAGGAAAAAATTTTTTAATAAGGTTAAGATAGCCGTTGTCCCGTCTCTATACAATGATTATGAATTATTGAGCGCAATATATGCAGTGACGGGAAAGGTAAAAAATATTGTAAATCTTAGATGGGAGCAGGTTTTTCAAATTTGGCGCGATCAAAAATTTGATTCATATGTTTATCCTAAGGAGCATGCAAAACTGGCATATCATTTTTGTTGGGGCGCGCATGCGTTTAATAGACTGAGAGAATCCGGTATTTCAGAGAAAAACCTTTTTGTAACTGGACCTCTTCAAATGGATGTGTTAAGACCAGAGTTCAGAGAATATTATCAAACAAAAGATGAGTTGTTTGATAAGTATCAAATTAGTAAAACGAAACAATGTATATTATTTATATCTTCATTTGCATCAAGTTCTATGTCAAAAGAAGTGTTGGAAAACAGTATCATAGAATTTCCAGAAGATGAAAAAGAACATTCTAGAAAATGGCACTCGATGGAGAAAAAAACGAGAGATACAATTCTAGACTGGTTGAAGAAACTTTCAGTAGAAAAAGATTGTACAATTATATATCGTCCGCATCCTTCTGAAACAAATACTGTTGAAGTAAGTAATTTGGAAAAATATAATAATATTAGAGTGATTAGAGATGAGAATGTTAAACAATGGATATTAACCTGTGATCAAGTTTATACCTGGTTTAGCACCTCCATAGCAGAGGCATATTTTGCTGGCACTCAGTGTGCTGTGCTTAGGCCTGTTATAATGGATCCTATAGAAGAATATAGTATTTACCAAGACATTGATTTTATTACGTCGTATGAAAAATTTAGTAAATATTATGACAATTTTGATTCAAAGAGCGATTCATCTATGTTGAATAAAATTACTATGAAGCAAAACTATGATTTTGATAAAATTTTGCCTTCATATATTAGGTGTGCTGATGGGTTGGAAAAGACATATAAGGATGATTATCAATTTCCTTGGAGTAAGTTCTCTGGCATTAAGCTATTATGGAATAGATTTTATTATATAAAAGAAGATTTAAAGTGTAGTGTCGCACGTTATGTTATAAAGAATGGAAAATTAAAAAAATCAAAATTATACAAAAAATCTAAAAATATTATTAATTTAATAGCTCAAGGTAAAAAAGACGTAATAAGTCAGAATGAATTTGAAATCCTTCGCAAAAAATTTAATGGTATTTTGGAAAAATGATTTTAGGATAATAATATTAAAGTACAAGAACACGGAGGAATAAATAAAATATGTCAACATTTAATGGATCAACACTGATGATTACTGGTGGTACAGGATCATTTGGGAATACAGTTTTAAAACATTTTTTAGAGACCGATATAGGTGAAATACGGATTTTCTCTAGAGATGAAAAAAAACAAGATGATATGAGGCATGATTTGCAGTCAAAACATCCGGAAAATTATAAAAAAGTAAAATTTTATATCGGAGATGTAAGAAATATTCAGTCAGTAAGAGACTCTATGAATGGCGTGGATTATATATTTCATGCTGCAGCTTTAAAGCAGGTTCCTTCTTGTGAATTTTTTCCCATGGAAGCCGTTAGAACAAATATCGAAGGTACAGATAATGTCCTTCATGCTGCTATTGAAGCAGGTGTTAAGAGAGTTGTTTGTCTGTCTACAGATAAAGCAGCTTATCCAATCAATGCTATGGGAAAATCAAAGGCTTTGATGGAGAGCGTTATCTTTGCTAATGCACGTGTGGCTGCTGAAAAAGGAGGCACAGTTATTTGCTGTACTCGTTATGGCAATGTTATGTGTTCTAGAGGATCTGTAATTCCTCTTTTTATTGATCAGATTCATGCTGGCAAGCCTATAACGATTACAGATCCTAATATGACTAGATTCTTAATGAATCTTGATGAAGCTGTCGATTTGGTAAAGTTCGCGTTCGAACATGCAAACCCTGGGGATTTGTTTATCCAGAAGGCCGATGCAAGCACGATTGGAGATCTTGCTAAAGCAGTTCAGCAGTTGTTTGGTAATACAGGTACAAATATCATTGGTACTCGTCATGGGGAGAAACTTTATGAAACTCTTATGACAAGAGAAGAGAGATTAAGATCTGAAGATATGGGGGGCTACTATAGGGTTGCTGCAGATAATCGAGATTTAAATTATGATAAAGCATCGCTAACAGGTGATGTAAAGACAGAAGCGGATGAATCTTATACATCCCATAACACAAAGAGACTTAATGTTGAAGGAACTGTGAAGAAGATACTTACTACTGATTATGTTCAGGAAGAGCTTAATGGAATCAGACATAGCTAAAAGGTGGGTAATTTGGAAAAACTTATAATTATTGGTGCAGGTGGATTTGGTAAAGTAGTTCTTGAGCACGCAATGAAGGAATATGACTGTGCTTTTGCGGATGATGGTATTGAGATAGGTACAATGGTCTGTGGTTGTCCTATCGTTGGAAAAACTACTAATCTGGACAGGTTGAACGGAATTTATAAAAAGCTTATTGTTGCGATAGGTAACAATAAGATCAGGGAGAAGATATATAGGGAAGCTAAAAAATTAGGGTATACATTTCCTAATATCATATGTAACAGTGCTTATATTTCTCCCTTTGCTAAAATTGGTAGCGGATGCGTAATCCTAAATAACGTCGTGGTTCAAAATAATGCACAGATAGGTAATGGGGTTATATTGAATCCTGGTGTTGAGATCCATCACGAAAGTAAAATCGGAAATAATGTGTTGATATATACTAATTCTGTGATTCGTACATATGCTAACGTTTGCGATCGAGCATGGATCGGAAGTACTCTAACGATAGGCAATAGAGTCAAGATAGAAGATGATGAAGTGGTACCTGACGGAAAGACAATTCTGTAGGCCTGATTATATTTCTTATGGGGTATTGTAAGAACTAATAATACAAGAGGTCAGCATAGGCACAATAATAAATGGGAAATATCTAATGTTGTATACGGATATGGACTGATATAGAAACAAGAAAATCGAATCAGATGTTGTTCATAGTTTTGAGGTATGTGGTGAGGAGATGAAAGCAATAATAACGTTTCCAGATTATGCACATTGTATTACAAATTTTGAGGATAATAGAGATTTGGTAACTATAATGTTTGTAAATGAGGAGTTTGATGCTAATTAGTTCGACACATATTTTGAATAGGTATAATAATTTTATGGAGGATAAGAAATGAAATATAGATTTCCAATAAAAAATGTAAAAGATATGCTTTTAAATCAGATCAGTAATAATTTTTTTAAATCAATTGATGATGAGAAACTTATTACTAAGCATATGCCCAAAGTATTAGAAAGACTAGAGAATAATATTTCCAATAATGATAATAAATATTATTCGAAAATAAATGAAAATGGAGAAAGAGAATCCTATTTTGATCCTCTTCATACATGTCAATGGCTTTTATTCCTTTATATAACTGCAAATACTATCTATAAGTATGAAGATCAAAAGCCAGAAGCCGCACGTGTGGTTTGTGATAAAATATATGGTCAATCAAAGACTATATCTGGATGTGATCTGTATTATGAAGTGGAAATGCCGGAAGTATTTTCTTTTGATCACCCTACAGGTAGTTTTATGGGAAGGGCTGTTTATGGAGATGGCTTTTCATTTACACAGGGATGTACAGTGGGAAATAGTGACGAAATATACCCAGTAATTGGTAATCATGTTTCAATGCAAACTGGTAGCACAATTTTAGGTAACTCTCATATTGGCGATAATTGTACTATTTTAGCTGGCACTTTTATAAAGAATCAGGATGTTCCTTCAAACTCAATTGTCTCTGGAAAAAGCCCAAATCTTATAATTGAAGACAAGAATTAATAATGAATCGAGGAAAAGATAATGGAAAAATTAGCTATTAAAGGTGGATGCCCTGTTAGAAGTGGAAAAATTTATTATGGTCGTCAGTGGGTTGATGAAGATGATGTACAAGCAGTAACAAAAGTTTTACGAGGAGATTTTCTAACTTGTGGTCCTAAAGTTGAAGAAATGGAACGCAACTTGGAAAAATACATTGGTGCAAAGCATGCAGTAGCAGTCTCTAATGGCACAGCAGCTCTTCATTGCGCTTGTATCGCGGCAGGTGTGGGCTCTGGTGATGAAGTCATTACCACTCCTATTACTTTTGCTGCAAGCGCAAACTGTGCATTATATTGCGGTGCAAGACCTATCTTTGCAGATATAAACCCAGAAACTTATAATATTGATCCTGAAAGTATTCGTGCTCACATTACGGATAAGACCAAAGCTGTTATTGCAGTCGATTTTACAGGACAGGTAGTAGATGTTGAGAAGATTCGTGCAATATGTGATGAGTATCATCTTGTTTTTATTGAAGATGCCGCACATTCTATCGCTACAAAATATAATGGAAAGCAAGTTGGCTCTTTGGCTGATATCACCACATTCAGTTTTCATCCTGTAAAGACTATTACTGGAGGTGAAGGCGGAGCTTGCATAACAAACAATGATGAATATTATAAAAAACTTGTTTTAGCTCACACCCATGGAATCACTCATGATGAAAGTTTGATGGAAGGCGCACCTCATGAAGGACCTTGGTATTATGAAGAAATTGCTTTGGGCTATAATTATAGAATTACTGATTTCCAAGCTGCATTAATTATAAGTCAGATGACTAAATTGGACAAGTTCGTTTCCAGAAGAAAAGAAATTGTAAAGCGCTATAATGAAGCATTCTCAAAAATTCCAGAGATTATAGTTCAGAAGGAAATTCCAGAGTCTGACACATGTCGTCATTTGTATATTATCAGACTTGATCTTGATAAACTTACATGCTCAAGAAAAGAATTTTTTGACGCTATGGCTGCTGAAAATGTACAATGCCAGATCCATTATGTGCCTGTATATTGGTTCCCATACTATCAGCGTCTTGGATATGAAATGGGTTCTTGTCCTAATGCAGAAGAAGTATATAAAGGAATCATGAGTATTCCACTTTATCCGAAACTTACTGATGAAGATGTTGAAGATGTTATCCATGCAGTTAAGAAAGTAGTAGAAAATTACAGAAAGTAAATTTAGTTTTAGGAAGTAGATAATTATGATAGTAAGAAATGACCCTCAAGGGCAATTGGTTAAACAACTAAATAGTTTTTATTATCTTGATGCCGCAGAAAAAAATATTATTGCTGAAATATATCCTAGAGTCATTGAAACAATGGATAAGTGTTTCCACAGCGTAAAAAATAAATATTATCACGAAAATGGAATTGAATTATTTAATGCTTTGCATGTTGCTCAATGGACTATGTTTTTGTACTTAATGGCAAGAGAGAGTTCAAAACATAGCAATTCTGAATTATGCGATAAAATCTATGGGCTTAGTAAAATAGTTTCTTCTGCTGACATATTCTATGGGGTTATGTTGCCTGAGATTTGGTTTTTTGACCATCCTCAGGGCAGTGTTCTTGGAAGAGCAGACTATGCTAACTTTTTCACATTCAGCCAAGGTTGCACTGTTGGTAATAATAAAGGACTATTCCCTCAATTTGGTGAACACGTTTCTATGCTCTCAAACTCAAAGGTTTTAGGAAACTGCAAGATAGGCGATCATGTGGTGTTTGCAGCCAATAGTTATGTAATTGATCAAGATATCCCTGCATATTCAATTGTCTATGGAATGTCGCCCAATATTGTTGTTAAAAGTATTACAAAAGATAAGTTCAATGAGATAACGGGGTCAATGTTTGTTACAACGGAGGATTAGCATGAGCAATATTGCAATTATTACAGCTAGAGGAGGATCAAAACGAATTCCGCATAAAAATATTCGTGATTTTTGTGGCATCCCCATTATAGCTTACAGCATAAAAGCAGCGTTGGAGAGTGAATGTTTTGATGAGGTAATGGTGTCGACGGATAGTGATACAATTGCTGAAATTGCCATTAAATATGGAGCGAGAGTTCCATTCTTACGAAGTGCTAAAACGTCGAATGATTTTGCGACAACAAGAGACGTATTACTTGAGGTATTATCTGAATATAGAAAATTAGGAAGATGTTTCGATAATATGGTGTGTATCTATCCAACAGCTCCATTTATCACAGCTGAGAAATTAAAGAATGCTTTGGATTCGATGGAACAAAAAGAAGCATCTTTAGTCATACCGGTAGTAAGATTCTCATATCCGCCACAGCGAGCTTACGTTGTACGAGATGGATTTCTTGAGTTTAAATGGGAAGAATACAGAAACTCAAGATCACAGGATTTAGAGCCATATTTCCATGATTCTGGTCAATTCTATTGCTATAATATTAAGGATTACTTAGCTTGTGATGGAATAATTACTGATAAAATTGTTTCAATAGAATTACCCGAATCAGAAGTTCAGGATATTGACAATGAACAAGATTGGATCTTGGCGGAAATGAAGTATAAACTCATGAGAGGAAAAGCGTAATGACGAATTATATAGAGATTAATGGAAGAAAGATTGGTAACGGCTTCCCAGCATATATTATTGCCGAAATGTCTGCCAATCATCTTCAAGATTTTAATAGGGCTAAGAGAATTATTGCTGCAGCCAAAGAAGCTGGTGCAGATGCTATGAAACTTCAGTCATATCGTCCTGATACAATCACTATTAACTGTACTGGAGAAGAATTTATGGCTACAAAGGGAAGCATCTGGGAAGGAAAGAATCTTTATCAATTGTATGAAGAAGCTTATATGCCTTGGGAGTGGCATAAGGATTTGTTTGATTATGCGAAAGAGATTGGAATTACCATTTTTTCATCTCCTTTCGACATCTCGGCAATTGAGCTTCTTGAGAGTCTTGATGCACCCGCATATAAGATTGCTTCATATGAAATATATGATATAGAATTGATAAAGAAGGCTGCAAGAACAGGTAAGCCTATAATCTTTTCTACTGGTATTGCAACCTTACAAGATATTGAGAGGGCAGTAAATGTTTGCAAAGAAGTTGGTAATAAAAATTATGCTATCTTAAAATGTGTTTCTCAGTATCCTACACCTTATGAAGATTTAAATCTTAGAACTATTCCCAATATTGAAGAAACATTTAATTGCGTCGGTGGTCTGTCAGACCATTCTATGGGTTCTGCAGTGGATGTTGCGGCAGTAACATTAGGTGCAAATATTATTGAGAAGCATATGACATTAAGAAGAGCTGATGGTGGTGCAGATAGTGCATTTTCAATGGAACCAGAAGAATTCTCTTTAATGGTAACAGATATTAGAAATATTGAAAAAGCATTAGGCAAATGCACATATGAATTAACAGACTTTCAAAAGCGCGGTCTTAAAAATGCTCGTTCTTTATATGTTGTCAAAGACATAAAACAAGGCGATATGTTTACTGAAGAAAATATTCGTTCTATTAGGCCGGGAAGTGGTATCAGACCATGGCACTTGGACGAAATATTAGGAAAGAAAGCAAGTAAGGATATTTGTCGAGGAACGGCTTTAAAATGGGAATTTATTGATGTTCAATAAGAGGTTACTTTATAGTGGTTTATTTTCGTGTAGATAGTAATGATGTTATTGCTGGTGGTCATGTTATGAGATGTATTGCTCTAGCAAGTTATTTGAAAAAAAATGGCGCAAAGGTACAGTTTCTTGTGGCTGATGACAATCCAGTTTCTGTATTAAAACAGTATCAGATGGATTATAGGGTTCTTAATACAGATTGGAAAAATCTGGAATCTGATAAGAATTTTGTTCTTAATCTCTTGAAGAGTGAAAAAAAATCTATATTAATCATTGACACATATCGAGTAACCAAAGAGTATGTTGAAGCATTAGCCCCGTTTTGCAAAATAGTATATTTAGGTAGCAAACCTGAATATTTAGGACCTCTTAATTTACTTATAAACTATAGTGCCAATATTGATTACGATTTTTATCGCGACAGTTACGACAAAAAGACGCAATTGCTCCTAGGACCAGGCTATGCACCATTAAGAGAAGAATTTCAGAATAGGAATCATCTCTATCTGGCAAATATAAAAAAGGTTTTATTGACAAGCGGAAACACAGATCCTGATGATTTCTTGGAAACGGTATTAGATACAATTACTGCTGCGTCAATTTCTGACCAAATCATATTTGAAGTTGTCATTGGTCAAATGTTTAAAAATAAGCATAAATTGCATAGCAAATATGATAATAATTCGCATATAGTCTTACTTGAAAATGTTAGTTCGATGTCATCTTTAATGGAAAAATGCGATCTTGCCATCTCAGCAAATGGAACAACAGTGTATGAATTATCAGCTATGGGTATCCCTACGATTTCATTTGCTATGGTTGACGAACAGATAAAAAGTGCTGAAGCTTTATCAAAAATGGATGTAGTTGATTACTGTGGGTGCTCATTCATTGATAAAAGAAAATGTGCAAGGCAGATATTAGATCGATTAATTTATTATTTTAATAACAATGATCAATTAATTGGATTAGCCAATAGAGCCCATAATCTTATAGATGGAAATGGATGCAAAAAAATATCGAATATAATTATGAATTTGGAGGAGTAACAAAATGTTCATTATCATTGGCGCTTCCAGTTTTGTGGGAGTGTACACAGCAACGTACTTTATTGAAAAGGGAGAAAAAGTCGTTGTAACTGGTAGAAATAATAAATTCAAAGAATATTATGATACGCTTGGTGCTGACTATGTTAACCTTGATTTAACCAATGAAGAAGACTTTGATAAATTGCCTAAAGAGGGTGTGGATGGTGTGCTCTTGATTTCGGGTGCGCTCCCTGCTAGTGAAAATGCTGATTTAAAGAATAATGAAAATGCAGATCAGTATGTTAAAGTCAATGTTTTAGGAACTTGCTACGCACTAGAGTATTGCAGAAAAAATAATATCAAGCGATTAATTAATACAATTTCATATTCTGATGTTGCGAATTCATGGAGATTAGATCCGCCTATTGATGAGTCAGAACCTCGTAATTTTAATTTTATCGGTGACCATGCCGCTTACGTGATATCCAAGAATGCGGCTACTGATATTATGGAATATTATAATCAGCAGCATGGTATGAAAAATGTATGGCTTCGTTTCCCGATGGTGTATGGCGTGGGTCCACATGGATATCTGAAGGTGAATGGAGAAGTGAGAAAATCAGGATTTCAGATTTTTGTAGATAAAGCTAAAGTCGGAGAAACGATAGAGGTATATGGCGAGTTGGACAGGGATACTGTATATGTAAAAGATGTTGCTCAAGCGTATTATAAGGCGGCAAAAAGTGAGAATGCATATGGACTGTATAATATAACATCTGGAAAAACCAATTCCATTTTAGAACAAGCGAAAGTTTGCGCTGATCTATTCGCACAGGACGGCGAACACAAATCAAAAGTAATATATAAAGATATCAAAAATGGTGGAAAATCATTTCTTTTTTCGATTGAAAAAGCCAAAAAAGACTTTGGATATGAACCTCAATTCGCTGACTTTAGAACGCTGATGGAAGACTATAAAATGGAACTGGAAAGAGGAGTATATCAGGAATTATTTTCTGGGAGAAGAGTATAAGGAGCATATCATATGGAGTCAATATTTATTCTTGGAGCTAGTAGGTTGCAAGTTCCGGCGATAAAAAAAGCAAAAGAAAAGGGAATGTTTGTTTATGTGCTGGATTATGATCCAAATGCGGTTGGAATTTCTTTAGCAGATAAATTCCTGAAAATAAGTACCATAGACAAAGAAGCTGTATATAAAGTGGCTTTGGAATATAAACCAGATTATATAATCACATCAACAAGTGATATGCCTGTTAGAACTGTTTCTTGGGTTAATGAAAAACTCGGCAAAGAAACGGATATTTCGTATGAAGGCGCGATTTGTGCAACAGATAAGGTATCAATGCGTAAATTGATGAAGAAAAAAGATGTCCCTATTCCTAACTATTATGAAATACATAGTTATAGGGAGTTCCTTGAGGTTATTCCCAAAATGGAGAATGTCTTTATTCTAAAACCAGCCGATAATGCTGCTAGCAGGGGAGTAATTTTAGTTAATAAGAAAGAAAATACTAACTATAAAGCATTATATGATTATTGTGAGCAATATTCTCGTAGCGGCGTTGCGCTTGTAGAAGAATTTATGACTGGTCCTGAGGTTAGTGTTGAAGCATATTCGGTGGATGGCATTCCTCATATCATCACAATTACAGATAAAATGGTTACGGAAAAACCATATTTCGTTGAATTGGGACATACTGAACCAAGTAGATTGTCACGAGAACAACAAGATGATATTAAAAGAGTTGCTACTGCAGCGATAAAAGCTATTGGGATGTTAAATGGTCCAACGCACACAGAAATTAAAGTTACTCCTACCGGTGCAAAACTTGTCGAAATTGCCGCCCGACTTGGAGGCGATTTCATTACATCTGAGCTTGTACCATTATCTACAGGAGTTGATATGATTGAATGCTCTTTTGCATCATTATTAAAAGAAGATGTACCTGTAGAGAAAAAATTTCAAAGAGGCTCTGCTATCCGTTTTATTCAAGGGGAAAAGGGAATATTAAAACAGATTAATGGAATTGAGCAAGTAAAAAGCATAGATGGCGTTGTAGATGTAGAAATTTACAAGAATATCGGCGATATAATTTGTAAACCTCAAAATAGCAATGATAGGGTAGGCCATATTATTGCTGTTGGTGAAAACGCTGATAAAGCAGCACAAGTGGCAGAACAAGCACTTGGAGAAATTGAGGTTATTGTTGATTAATCTGTCATGTGAAATAGGAGAAGAGTATGGACAGTGTTGAATGTTTTAAAATTAAACTATATAAGACTGCAAAGCCGCTTGATACAAGTAAATGGAAAGCAATAAAAGAGATAAGTGGTATACAATCATCAGGAGAACCTAGTTCAATTCTTGCAGATCCATTCCTTTTGGTGAAGGGAGATACTCTTTTCCTTTTTTACGAGGATAAAAAGTTATTTCATAATGGTGTGATTGCAATGATAAGTACTGAAGATTTAGTTAATTGGTCTGATCCGGTTATTGTCCTTAAAGAATCATGTCATCTTTCTTATCCGTGGGTATTTGAAAAAGAGGGTAGTATTTATATGATTCCTGAAACCTGTGGATTAAATTCGGTTAGGTTGTATAGGGCAAATTCAGATTTAACTGAATTTGAGTTTGTAAAAACTATATTGAAAGAGGATAGAAAAGAAGGATTCAGTTTTTCTGATTCTTCTATTTATGAAAAAGATGGGCTCTATTGTTTAATGACAACAGTCAATGATGGAAAAAATAATATTCTAAAATTATATGTTTCTACCGAATGGGATGGCAATTATATAGAGCATCCAGCTTCACCTGTTTGTAGCAATAATAAATATGGTCGAAATGCTGGATGCTTGTTTGAGTTAGATGGAAAGTTAATACGTCCCGCACAAGATTGTGAAAATGGATATGGTAATAATGTACATTTATTGGCAATAAACAAAATTACATTGAATGAATATAATGAAGTACCAATGAAAGAAAATTTGTTACCGACAGAACAGGAATTTTACAAATTTGGTGGACATCAGTTTAATTGTGTAAAGTTCAAAGCACATTACATTGTTGCTACAGATGCGAAAGAGTACCATAGCTTTTTAATCAAGCGGATTATGCATAAAATGGGAATGTTTAGATGAAGATAAAATATTCTAAAATTATAATTTGGATAATTGCAATATACGTAATACTGAGTTGTTTGCTTGTCAATCGTATTTAAATACTTGATTTTTGAAAATTAAAGTCTTTCTAATCTCTCTAATAATAAATGAGTTGGATTCCTTGGGAGTTATGTCAGAGGTGCATTTAGGGGTTGGATTAAAGGATGCTGAAGTAAAAAAACAATATGCTGAATGGATAAGTCAGAAAACAGACAAATTAATGAATTTGGTATATTTACAAGTAAATATGTATGAAGGAGAATAGATTGTTATGAATAAAATAGAAAGAGATAAAGAACTGAAAAAACATAAATTTATTGTGTTTTGTTCAGATCATTATAATCCCCTTGGGATAGTGCGTAGTTTGGGTGAAGAGGGTATTAAGCCTATTGTGGTTTTAAATATAGAGAAAGTTAAACCCTACCTAATCGTTAAGAGTAAATATCCTGCAGAAATACATGAGGTTAATACGGCAGAAGAAGGACTTAAATTTATCATTGAACATTATGGTGATGAAAAGGAGTGTAAACCCTTCATTTATTCTAGTAGTGACGATATATGTCAGCTATTAGATCAAAATTATGATAAATTGAAAGATTCTTTTTTCTTCTTTCATGGAAAAACACAAGGCATTGTATCTAAATACTTAAATAAAAATGATATAAATGAGTTGGCATTAGAAAAAGGTTGCAAGGTACTTAGTAACGAAATCTTAAAGAGAGGGGAATTGCCTAAAACATTACGATATCCAGTTATAACGAAGGCACTCTCATCCACTTTATTTGCTTGGAAAGATGAGATGCATATTTGCAATACTGAAGAAGATTTGAAACAATCCTATAAAGAAATCAGAAGTGACGAAATTCTTGTTCAAGAATATATACATAAGAAAAATGAATTGTGCGTTGATGGATTTTCTTTTAATGGTGGAGAGTCGGTATATATTCCATATTACTCTAATTATTTGAGATTTTCTGATATAAGTTATGGGGGATATATTCTATTAAAACAATTTGAAGAATGTGCTGAATATTGTCAACTTCGAGAGATGCTCAAAACAGTTGGATTCACTGGAATCTTTTCTGCAGAATTTTTGGTTGATAAAGATAACAATAATTGGTTTTTAGAGATTAATTTTCGGAATTCAACATGGAGTTATGCTTATACCTTTGGAAATGTGAATATGCCATATTTATGGGCAGAAGGTGAATTGTTTGGGGATATTAATGATAAGTTTGAGCTGTTACCGGAGATTAAAGCAATTTCTGAAGGTGAAGACTATGTAATGTCTGTGCAAAATGGAGATTTATCCATTAAAGAATGGTTTAGGGATTTTAAGGATGCTGATGTTCATTTCTTATACAACAAAAATGATAAGAGACCTTTTTCCGTTTATGTTTATTTGTTAAAGAGAATAATTAAAAGGACATTACATATGGAATAAATTAATGAAAGGATAAAATGATGATTATCTTCATCTATTCAAGGTAATATGAAATCAAGATTAAAAAAAGAAATTGTTTTTATTACATCTGTGGCAATTGCAATTGCTTTAATTATATACGGTGTTGTCTGTAGTGAACAACTTGCGGATGTTTCTGGTGCTGTTATGTCTTGGGTTAGCACAAATTTTGGCTGGTTATATGTATTATCTGTTTTTGCATTTATTCTTTTCTTAGCTTTTATTGCCTTTAGCAAATGGGGAAATATCCGATTAGGTAAAGATACAGATAGACCTGAGTACAGTAATTTTTCATGGTTCGCTATGCTGTTTTGTGGTGCAACAGGAATAGGACTTGTTTTCTGGAGTATAGCTGAACCGATATCGCATTATGTGTCCCCACCAGAAGGTATTGAATCAGGAACAATATCAGCGGCAGAATTTTCAATCCGTACTTGTTTCTTACATTGGGGGATCACACAGTTTGCATGCTTTGCAATCGTTGGACTTGGACTTGCATATTTCCAGTTCAGAAAAGGGCAGAGTGCACTAATTAGCAATCTACTTGAACCATTAGTAGGCGAAAAAATAATTAAGGGCTGGTTTGGAAAAATAGTTGATGTTTTCTCGGTTGTTGTAACATTCTGTGGTGTAGCTACATCGCTGGGACTTGGAGTATCTCAGATTTGTGGTGGATTAAATTACCTTGCTGACATTCCTAATAATAAGATAACTTGGCTTGTGATTATTGGAGGAATTACCGCAATTTTCCTTGCTAGCGCATTGAGCGGTGTAAATAAAGGAATCAAGATTCTCTCCTCAGTAAATACTTGGTTGGCTTTAATATTGTTAGTTCTCGCATTTGTTGTAGGGCCTACTATACCTATCTTGAATAACTTAGTTAGTGAACTTGGTCAGCATATCCAATATTTCTTCTCTGATGTGACAATGATTAGTGCATTTGGTGACAATACTTGGATTATGAACTGGAGAGTGTTCTACTATGCATGGTTTATCGCTTGGTGCCCTTTTGTCGGAATGTTCATTGCGAGAATTTCTAAAGGTAGAACTATAAGAGAATTTATTATTGGTGCAGTTATTGCTCCGTCTGTTTTCACTATCCTGTGGCTTTCTGTTTTTGGAACAATTGCATTGAATGCTACGGGAAACTTTAGCATGACAGAATTAGTCAATTTGGTAGCTTCGCCAGAAACCGCTGTATTTAAAGTATTCGAGTTTTATTCCTTAAGCAAGGTGTTATCTGTATTGGTTATTTGCTTATTGACAATTTTCTTTATAACTTCTGCAGATTCAGCAACATATTCTTTGAGTATGATGACATCTAGAGGAGATATGGAGCCGCCTAAGTACAAGAAGGTTGTGTGGGCTTTGGTTGAGGCTGCAATTGCGTATCTTTTGTTATCAGCTGGTAGTTTGAAACCATTGCAAACTATATCGATTGCAGCATCATTGCCGTTCTTGTTTATTATGATCGCGATGATCCCTGCATTTTTAAAAGAGCTAAGGAAAGAAAAACTGTAGAACGTGTAAATACCAATGAATTAGTGCATGCTGTAACGGTCGTCAAGTGCATGATTTCCGGTGCTTCAGTGCACTCTTTCCATTGCGCAGTGCATGGATGGATATTACGTTGTGGATAATTCGGAGTCCGTGTCTCTACTGTCCGGTGACACGAGAATATTCAGCGATTGTCAGTTTTATTGACACAACGTACAATGAGTATAATATTAATTAAAATAAATATGGAGATCAGCTATGAAATTTTTTGTAACCGGCGTCAACGGTCAGCTCGGCCATGACGTCATGAACGAATTATCAAAAAGAGGATATGAAGGAATCGGAAGTGATATTACCGCAGATTATAGCGGTACTGCAGACAGTACTCCTGTTTGTACCATGCCGTTTGTGCAGTTGGATATCACAGATGCATCAGCAGTACAAAAAGTCATTACAGAAGTGGCACCGGATGCAGTGATCCATTGCGCAGCGTGGACAGCGGTAGATCTGGCAGAGGATGAAGACAAGAGAGACAAGGTACATGCCATCAATGCTGTCGGTACACAAAATATTGCCGATGTCTGTAAAGCGTTGGATTGCAAGATGACCTACATTAGTACGGATTATGTATTCAATGGTCAGGGAACGGAACCGTGGAAGCCGGATTGTAAGGATTATGCACCGCTCAATGTCTACGGTCAGACCAAACTGGAAGGTGAACTGGCAGTTTCCAATACGCTGGACAAGTATTTTATCGTCCGGATTGCCTGGGTATTTGGCTTAAATGGCAAAAATTTTATCAAGACAATGCTCAATGTCGGAAAGACGCATGATACAGTCCGTGTGGTTGATGATCAGATCGGTACGCCTACCTATACCTATGATCTGGCCAGACTCTTGGTGGATATGAATGAGACAGATAAATATGGCTATTATCATGCAACCAATGAGGGCGGATATATCAGCTGGTATGATTTTACGGTTGAGATCTATAAGCAGGCAGGAATGGATACCAGGGTTATCCCGGTTACAACAGCTGAATATGGTCTTTCCAAGGCTGCACGTCCCTTCAACAGCCGGCTGGACAAGTCTAAGCTGGTGGAGGCAGGGTTTACACCGCTTCCGACCTGGCAGGATGCTTTAGCAAGATTTTTAAAGAATTATCAGGCATGATTTGACAGATAATAATACAATCGATATACTAATCATAGTTTTGGATACATTATGATATGAAATGAGGATAAATCAATGGCAAAGGTTGCATTAATTACAGGTATTACAGGTCAGGACGGTTCTTATCTGGCAGAGCTTCTGTTGGCAAAGGGCTATGAGGTGCATGGTATCACACGCCGTGCATCGATTTCCAATACAGCACGTATAGATCATCTGATCGCGGATCATGCGATTACACTTCATGATGGAGATTTGAGCGATTCTTCCTCCATCATCCGTATTATCAGTGAGACACAGCCGGATGAGATCTACAATCTGGCGGCACAGTCCCACGTACAGGTATCCTTTGATGTGCCGGAGTATTCCGGAGAAGTGGATGCCATTGGAGTATTGCGTATTCTGGAGGCAGTAAGAGTTCTGGGACTTACGGACAAGACAAGAGTCTATCAGGCATCAACCTCAGAGCTTTATGGCAAGGTGGAAGAAGTCCCTCAAAAGGAGACAACACCCTTCCATCCGTACAGCCCCTATGCGGTAGCCAAGCAGTATGGCTTTTGGATCACCAAAGAGTACAGGGAAGCGTATGGTATGTTTGCTGTCAATGGTATTTTATTCAATCACGAATCAGAACGTCGCGGTGAGAACTTTGTGACCCGCAAGATCACGCTGGCGGCCGGTCGTATCGCAGAGGGCCTGCAGGATCATTTAGAGCTCGGCAATATGGATTCTCTCCGCGACTGGGGCTATGCCAGGGATTATGTAGAGTGTATGTGGCTGATCATGCAGCAGGACGAGCCGGATGACTTTGTCATTGCGACCGGCAAACAGCATACAGTCAGGGATTTTACCGAAAAAGCTTTTGCAGCCAATGGTATCAGACTTCGTTGGGAAGGTCATGGCGTGGATGAAAAGGGATATGATATAGAGACCGGCAGGATGCTTGTCTGTGTCAATCCGCAGTGGTTCCGCCCGACCGATGTGGACAATCTGTGGGGAGATCCTACCAAGGCACGGACTGTTCTGGGATGGAATCCGCAAAAGACAAGCTACGAGGAGCTGGTCCGTATCATGGCTGAGCACGATCGTATGCTTGCAAAAAGAGAAAAAGCATTAAAGCCTGCTGAATAATCCGGCTTCCATGTCCCCACTGTCCGGGGATGGGAAACCGCAAATCCGTTTTTAAGGGAACCACTATTCCGGTGGTGGAAACCTTTATCATAAATCCCTTAGAATGTAATCATGC
>Ga0129311_1000693_pt1 | contig 27716 bp, 25 predicted proteins | sample Go1ome_FD_94435 | JGI IMG/M metagenome (GOLD analysis project Ga0129311, IMG submission 94435) | Western lowland gorrila individual fecal microbial communities from Wisconsin, USA - Go1022B metagenome | ecosystem: Host-associated > Mammals > Digestive system > Large intestine > Fecal | place... | reverse complement strand
TTCCTTATCAGCTTCAAATGAATAGCACGAAACAGAATGTTTTCTTGACAAAGCCATGTTCCAATATACATTCTCTCTGGAATCATTCTCAAAAAAATCATCCCCATATTCTCCCTGCATGGACTTCACATAATTGAGCATCATTTTTTCTTCCGGAAGTATTCTCAAGTTTCTTTTCTCCTATCTCATAATTGGAAATCTGTCAATATATCTCCCGATATATTTTCATAATTTATCTCAATACCTTTGCACGTATCAATTCATTGGTAATAAATCAATTGCCTTAATTATCCCTACACTTACCCTATCAGTCCTCGTTGGATCTATGTCCTTACATTCCTTTATTCGGTTTTATGGATAAAGGTATGGGGTAAACTTTTGCTTAATTGCTGCCTCAATGGGCTGATGGAGAAAACCTCCTTATCCCTGCACCTGTATCGGCACTGATAATCTATTAGTTATTCAATTTTTCCAGTGTGTGTTTCGCTGCCATCATCTGCTCCTTATTTCTGATCCTATTATACCAGAAAATAAAGAAGATTGCGAATCGCCGGGCAGACAGGGATAGAGTAAACTTACTGTCAGTTGGAGAGTTGCAGAAGATTCCCTGCTATGAACTTGCCCAGATCGTTTTCTCATAGTCTACTTCTCCCACAGTGTTTTGTCAAATACCTCCCAGATGCTCCCGGATTGCAAGCTTTTTCCGGATGTCTATACTCGGGATGGTTGCCTGCAGCTTTTCGATGTATACACTGTCATTGTCATGACTGTGGAGAAACAGACTCCTCATGTATCCCCTGTTTGGACGCACTGATATCCTCTCGGTTCCCGTTGCTTCTTCCTGCTCACACTTTTGATTCTCTCAAAAAATAACGCGACCCTTAACGGACCGCGCTATTTTTCGTCTTCTTCCAACAACCATTCCACGTTTACATGCAATACTTTAGCAAAAATTTTTAATTCGTAATCAGTCACAAAGCGTGTTCCTATCTCAATCCTGCTTATGCTATCCCTTTCAAGTGTCACACCTGCAATCTGTACTTTTGCAGCCAAATCAGATTGCGAAAGCCGTTGTTTCAATCTCGCTTCCCTAATTCTATCGCCAGAAAGATTCTTCTTTCCCTTGTATAAATATATTTTCATTTGTTGCGGCCCTCTTTATGTGTTATGTGTTAATGTTCAGAAACTTTCTTGACATTAACACATAAATTCTTTAAAATTGTGTTAAAGATCAGCAACGTAAACATTTTTACCTGTTAGTCTTAAAAATCTAACCGCAAGAAAAATTACGGGTCACCTATGTAAACAAGGGCAAAACATCATATTTATATTGTTTCTTGATGCATTTGCGCTAATCTTATAATGCTGATGATAATAATTATTTTGAGGATTAAAATTTATGAAGAATAGAATTTGTAATATAGATTTAGCTAAGTTTATAAGCTCATTATTAATCATGGCAACTCATTTAACTCTTTTAACAGATAAATATTCTAATAACTATTGGTTATATGTAGAATTTTTCTTAATAATTTCTGGCTATTTTACTGCGAAACACTTTGACAATAAAGACTACGATAACCCACTAAAGGAAAGTATTATATATACGTTAAAAAAATATATTTCATTTTTTCCATATATATTAATTGCAAATATTTCTATGTATGCTCTTATGTTTATACCTGATTTACTATTTGGAAATTTACGTTTTAGAGATTTTCTCTTTAATTTTACTAATAGCAATTTTATTTATGACGTTTTGATGATAACGGAAAGCTATTCAAATTATAATTACCTTATTGGTCCATTATGGTTTTTATCCGCTTTGCTTATAGTTCTACCAATATTTTCTTGCACAATACAAATAAAAAATAGATATGGGATTATCATGATTACATCCATGTATTCACTTTTTTATTATGGTGCTGTTGGTGTCATAGGTAAAAGGACCTATCCTCATGATTTTCTGCGTGTATTGGCTGGATTATGTCTGGGAGCTTTTGTATATGAAATAATGTATATCTTTAATGATTATATTAAAAATATTAACAAATTAATATTAACCATTATTGAACTTTTTACTTTTGTATTCCCTATAGTTGCTATTTATTTGAATAAGTGTGACCCTAGACTCGTTTTATTTTGCTTTACTGTTTGTCTTGCTATTATGTTACCGAATCTGTCATATACTAGTAAAATTAAGGGTAAACTTTTTACCTATTTAGGCAAATTAAGTATGGTATTATTTATTATTCATTGGGTTATTGGTAGTTTATTACAATATTTAATTAATTCAAACATAATAAAACTTAATAATGATCTCGAAAAAGTAATTTTGTTTTATGGAGTTACTATTATAATAGCTATGATAATTATGTATATAATAGATCATTGGAAATGGTATCAAAAGATAATTAGAACGTCATTAATATTGAAAGATTAATAATATATATTCTTCACACACTCTATTGCGTCGCATGTACGCAGGGCATACGCACCGGATTCAGTATATAAAAATGGAGATGCCTTCCACAGTATTCTCGCATCTCCATATGTTTATTATACTCTATTAACTTGTTCATGTAATTAAAACATATATTAAATATTCTGTGAAATATAATGTATATTTATAATTGCATAGATTTATCATATTCTTTTAAAACACTTATTGTATCTCCCATCATGACATACTTTCCATCATTAATCCACAAAATTTTATCACAAAATTTTTTTAATGTATCTGTAGCATGTGATACAATTAATACTGTTCTATCTGATCTCATTAATTCTTCCATTTTTTTAAAACTTTTTTTTCTAAAATGTTCATCTCCTACCGACAGCACTTCATCCACCAGCATAATATCTGTATCTAAAATAGCTGTAACCGAAAAGGATAATTTTGAATACATTCCCGAAGAATATGTTCTAACTGGCCGGTCAATAAAATCTCCCAACTCCGAAAAATCTATAATCTCATCCATCCTTTCTTTTACATAATCTAAATCACATCCCAAAAGCATTCCGGATTTAAGAATATTTTCCCTTCCTGTATTATTTTGATTAAAACCTATTCCTATAGCCATCAGCGAAACTGTATTATTGTGAGTGTCAATAACTCCTTCATCTGGTTGAAAAATCCCTGCAATTGATCTAAGTAAAGTTGTCTTTCCAGAGCCATTTCTTCCGACAATTCCTAAAATTTCTCCTCTATTTACAGAAAAGGAAACATCATTCACTGCTCGAACAACGTTTGTTTTCTTAATTTCACCCCTTTTAAGGCTTTTGGCTAATGACATATGCGATAAATCCTTATAGTCTATACTAACATGTTCGACATCTAATGCAATTTCTTTCATTTATACCACCTTCACATAACTATTTTCATTTTTATATACCAGATGAATACCCATATAACTAATTAAAAGAGCTAAAATATGCCATATAACAATAAGTGGAACATCTGACAACATATTATATAATAACGCATTTCTCATAGCATCAATAAACATCGACACAGGATTTAATACAAGCATCATTACATTTAATGGAGCTGAAAGTCCAGTAACGGCATCATAAAATACTCCTGATAAAAACATTAGCATTTGCAATAAAATACCTACAGCATATCCTAAATCATCAATATAGACTCCATAATGCAGCAAGAACATTCCTATGCCAAACGAAAAGAGCAACATCAAAGTATACGCTGGAATAATCCATAAAATGCATATTCCTATTTTTACGTTAAAAATAAAAAGCATAGGGATTAATACAATTAACGAAAACAAAAGTTTATAAAAATTAAGTATCATGTTAGAAATCAATAAAACATGTTTAGGAACATACACCTTTGTCACAATATCTCTATTGCTTCTAACACATTTTACACTATAGTTAATTGTTTTGCTAAAAAAATTCCACATTAATAAGCCAGCAAAAACAAAGGTTGCATAATTTTCTACGGAATTTCCCATCATCTTTCCGAAAACAATAACATAAACAAGCATATTGAACAGAGGCTCGAGTAACCACCAAAGACGGTTTAAATATGAATTTGCAACTTCTGCTTTCAAATCAGCTTTCGCAGCGTAATTCATATACTGCCAATACTTTTTTATGTCATTTATAAATCGTTGAATTTCCTTAATAGGACCGTGATTCCCTCTAATTTGAGGATTTAATTTTTCTTCTACAGCATTTACTAAAATCCATAATAAAATAGCCACTGCCAATGCAATTTCAGCAACAATTAATCTTTCCATTAGCAAAGAATGAGCCAATTTTTTGAGTAATATTGCTGCATTTTCATTAAATAAAATTGCATCATCTTCAATTTGTGCATAATTCTGTAAACTATCCGATGTGATTTTTTCAACACATATTGTTTTAAAGTATCTGTATAACCGAATTTCCTTAATATTTGCATCTCCAATTTTCGGCGCACTCATCTCAAAATCACCGAATCCGTTAATTTCATCAACTGTATAAGTAACTTTATACTCGCCTTCCGTAGAATCAACAACCAACGTAATCGCTTGATTTTTTGCAGGATATATTGCTATAAGAATCACGCTAATTACAAATAAAATTATAATTGTAATCTTCAAATATTTTAATGAATGATTTTGTGATTTCATCTTTATACCTCTTTACCAAATAGATATATCCGCATTAAAATAATGAGACGGTTTTCTCATTGCATATGGCGGATAAGTCATAAAGTCACCATAATTTTGAGCATGCAAAAGCCCCTCTGAATCAATCGGAATATATACTTTCATGTTATTAAAGTCCACTAATTTTCCTTTTCCAAAAAATTTTTTTGAATATATTCTTTCGACATAGTAGATTGGTCCCGATGACATATAATAGTTTTTTGTTTTATGTTTATTTTCACGTTGAATTGCCTTATTCATCCTTTTTATTAATGCACTAAATGATATCTTGCTACCTATTTTATTCATAAACTTAATTAGCATCACTTTCCCTTTAGGAAGTTTTGCATATTCCTCGTAATTAATATATCCCCTGTGTCCCATCAAAAGATTATACAGCAATTTAATATTTAACATATTAAAATTATGCTTAAGCTTGTTGTCACTGGCATTATCCATAGGATATATATCCAAGATTAATCTATCTGCCAAATCCTTCGTCATTTTGTCTTTTGACTTGTCCATAATTTTAGTTGGAAATTTTTCTTTCATATAATATAATCTTGGCATCAAATCATGGAATGTATCATTTCCTAAATCCCAATAGTCAACAAACAAATACTCCTTTCCATCCCATTCCTCTGCTGCAATTTTTTTTAATTTTTCTAAATCATCTCTCGGCATTGCTACATCTATATCATCATCCCAAGGTATCATTCCATGATGTCTAATTACACCAATTAGCGAACCGCTTATAACATAATATTGCAAGTTATATTTCATACATACCCTATGAAACTCTTCCATGAGTTTACCCAAAACCACTCTGGCATGCACCATATACGTTTCTTCCTCTCTGGCAGAAATTAAAAATTCTTCCAAAAGTGCAATATCATTGTAATATAATAATGTACGATAATCGAATTTCCCTATAGTCTCTAATTGTTCTTTTTGCTCTTGATATTTTTTGGTACACAATAAGATTAAAACACTATCGTTTTTTTCCTGTTTAAGCATTTCCGGAGAATAAACTCGTACATTATTAATAATTTTTCCTTGTTTATTCACATCATTGTCAATAGCATATGCCGGAGTATACTTATCCCCATATCTATCCATATACTTTTTAAAATATAATCCGGTTCCAAAACATATGATTTTTTTACTACTCGGAACATTTTTCAGTGCCATCTCAAGCGCATTAGGACTGTCTTGTTCTATATAGGATTCCGGAGCCAAAGAAACCATATTTATCTTTTTTTGATTACAGTATTCCATATCTCTAACATAATTCTTTCCATACTCGTTCCCAATAAATACTGTATCAAAATCTACTAAATCAGATAAATTCTCTAACGACATGTGATTTTTATCAATAATTACCACCTGTTTTATAAAAGGGAAAGATTCCCACAATTCTTTTAAATGTTCTGGATCACAAGGTTTGTCCCATCCATATACTCTAGAGTATAGCCATTTATCAGGAAGAACTAAAATAAGTTCATCGCAGTGCCTAGAAACCTCTTCAATTTCGTTTATCTTATCCAGTCCATCCCAATGTAATATAGTTCGATATACTGCTCTTTTATAAATCCCTTGCATAATTGCTTTCTCCCTAATACGATATTCCTACATTAATCGCTGCTCAATTAATTTTTTGATTTGAGTAGAACATGTCTGTTTTGTATATGGGAAGAAAATCATTTCCGATCCTAATTCTCTTAATTTCTGTTGTTCCCACAAAAAACCTGCTTCCTTTGCATGATCATCCCCTGAAAAGCATACATCAAAGTGATATAGTGTCCACGCATCTGGCTTTACTGTATTATGATAGTCTACCGGAACCACTTCATCAACATACCGTACTGCCTTAATTATTTCCATTCGCTCTTCCAGTGGAACAAATGGCTTTCTTCCTTTTTGGTGTTCAATAAATTCGTCCGTCATTACTCCCACTATCAAATAATTACAATATTCCTTGCATTTTTTGAGCAAATTGAGATGTCCTATATGAAATAAGTCGAAAGCACCTCCCGTAAATCCTACATTATATTTTTTCTCATTTTCCATTAATGTTATGTCTCCTCAACCTGTTGCATTTGCCTAACTAAATACTCAAGTGAAATGATTTTTGCATTTGTTTTTGTCTTTAATTCTTTTTCTATGCTTTCTATTTCTAAATACGGTGTTATTATTATAGCATCCGTCATCGGCAGTTCTTGCTTCAATCCTAATATTTTAATGTTTTCACAGTACAATTCTTTAGGCTCTTTATCTATTATATAGTCTACCTCTACACCATCATCCAACAAATCTTTTAATAATAATTTCCCATGTTTTCCAAATCCGTAAATAGCTACTTTATAAATATCTATTTGATGTAAAACTTTCGAAAAACAATTCTTTTTTTGTTTTGAATCAATCCAATAATAAAGCATATTATAAAAACTAGTTTTACGAAGTACCTGCTTTTCACACGTTGCTAATTTATCCATTATACTATTTATCTGTTCATCATAATAAATGTACTCACACTCTGTCCATAATAAATCGTTAGCAACCCATTCCCTAAAGTGAAAGCGTTTTTCATATTCTGATGGATATTCAACATGTTCTATAACATACTGTTTATAAAACAGACTTTTCATTTTGTTGTCTGTCACATTATTCCAGTAGAAATTTAACATTTTTATTCTTTCTGGAATTTCGATTTCTGAGTTTGAAGACAAACTGTCATGCATTTCCCAGTTTTCGGAAAGTACCTCTTGTATCTTGTACACATTAGGCGACATTCTATTAAAAGCTCTAAGCATTAATTCCCAATCAATATTGGTGGACATATTTTCTGCAAAACCATCTACTTCTTCTAAAAAACTTTTTCTATATAACGTGGCCGATGCATCAGCTATATTATGTAAAAAAATTTCTTTATCAATACTTAATTGTGCTTCGACAACATCCCCAGGATAAATATATGTGTTAAATTCAATATGTTTTTTATATTTTGAACAAATAATATCTATGTCTGATTTTTTTTCACATATTTTTATCATTTGCTCAAGCTTATTGGCATACCATTCGTTATCACTATCCAAAAAAGCAATATATTCTCCCCTTGCCGCAGCAATTCCTATATTTCGGCTTCTTCCTGCGCCCCTAAGTGTACGGTTATAAATGTACCTATATTCCGGCTTAAATTGCTTTTTTAAATACTCCTGGGTGCCATCCGTTGAATAATCATCTACTACAATAATTTCAAAAGGGGGCTTTGTCTGATTCAATACACTGTGCAAGGCTCTTGCCACTTCATATTTCCTATTATGTGTAGTAATTATTACTGATATTTCTACATTTTTATTATTCATATTTCCCTCTTCCATTACTGTTCAAAAACATTCATAATTTTTTTATAAAAATCACGCCAATTTAAATCAGACTTCATTCCCTTATAATAATCCTCTTGGTATGTGTCCTTAAACATCTCAAGATCATAATCATTAATATGTCTTATAAATCCCTCAAACGGTAATGATGTCTCACGTCCCGTAAATGGAATTTTCTCCCATTCTTCACCAAATTCTTCATATAAATTTCTTATAAAATCTATAGCTGCTTCTTGAATTTGTAAAATAACTTTACTTTTACAATAGTCTTTTGGGTTCTCAAATACGGGAACCATTGTTTCTTTTGTATCCTTAAACTGAGACACCAAACCTATACACGAAGGATTATTCTCCGAAATTATATATTCTCTTATAACATTATCTACCGCCGGTCTGTAATTATAGAAAGTATCAATATGAAATTTTCCTTCTCTTTGTAACAATTCACAGGAGTCATCATCTGTATATATATACAAAACATCTTCTATTCCTGAACTACTTTCAATAATTGCTTTAGGTAGTTTTCCACTATATCCAGTATCAAACAATACATCTCCCTTACCATACTTTGTATAATATTTTTCAAGGTTTTTTCTCAATATATTATGATTTTTAACATTATAAATTTTTTCAAGAAATACAGAAATGAATGAATTCATCTCCTCTTTTGAAGAAAATTTCCTGTAATATTCAAACCCCTCGTTTTGAATATAATCTCTGATTTCATTCTCCTGTTCAATATATTTTTCATGGTTAAAATCATTTACGGGCGCATACTTTGTAAAAACCCATAATAATAATATTACCCTATATGGAGAGTAAGTATAATAAATTGCACCGGGAATATCGTAGAAATCTCTTTCACTTTTTAATAATTGTGGCATCAAAAATTTTCGCGAGCCTTGAATATATTCTGACTTTGGCAATTTTTTATTATATTTGCAATAAATATCATATGCTTTTTTAATCACAAAACCATCTCGCGCACAAAACAATATTCTATTATATTGTTCCTTTATGCACTTTTGTGCTATCCATTTCACTATGCCAGCAATATGCATTCCTAATGCATAGTACCCTACAAAATAAGGATCAGCATTAAATTCTGTCATTTCTTTCCACTCTACAAATGGATTATCAAAAAATTTATTTGCCACCATTCTGTTCATTATGGAATAGCCGGGAACTCTATTTATCCACGGAACATATTGCATATTCCCAGCTGCACGCTTAAGTGCATTCTGAGGTTTAACTGCATTGTTATACCCCCCAGAAAAAACATCCTCTGTTTTTGGAATAAAAACAAAACCATAGTCCGGTAAATCAACATACTTTTTTCTTCCGATAAAAAGAGTTTTCTCATTTTTATCTTTATCTATTCTATCTGTTATCTCTCTGCTATATAATACAGATGTGTAACTATCATATCCGCATTTTTGCAATATTTTATCCGCCTGATCTACAATGTCACAGTCTTCAATTACAAAGTATATTTTCTTCCCCTTTAAAAGTTGATATATCTCCCAAACATATTTTCTTGCTTTTACATGCTTTATTTCTATTTCTATTTCTTGATTGTATAAAATAGTCGCTATTTCCCTTGATAGTAAATACCGTTCTTCTAATATTTTTTTAATTTCTCTCCGCGTTTGAGGCATAGAATCATCTATATCATACCTTATATTATGATAAATTAAATTACTCCCAGTTAAAGTCGTAAAAATATCATCTTGTAAATAATACCTATCCCTCTCGTTTCCCCATGGAAACAAAATTGCGGTTTCTCTTAATTCTATATATATACTATCATAGTCTGCAATATCTTCCAAATTTACAGCGTCTACTTTATATTGCACTCCTTACTTCCCTCCCATATAGGGCAAATCAAATTGCCCCTGTTTTCAATTTAGTCACAATACAATCTTCTACTATCTTCGCCATTTCATATTCCGATGGAAATTCTTTCTTAACCCATTCTAATGCGCTATTACGATGTTTCGTAAGCAATTCATCATTATAAAGGATTTCCTGTAGTTCTGACGCAAAACGGTCTGGCAATGGATCTAACAAAAATATATTATTTTCATCATCTCCATATTTAGCAAGTGCTAAATCTACGTCAAGATCTACAACCGGACATCCACAACTCATCATTTCATATGGAACTAAACTCGGATTAGTAGGCGAAAATACAATTCCCAAATCTGCATTTGCATATACTTCAGCCAGCCCCTCAAGTGTAGGAACATAATTCATGATAGTTGCCGAAAACGGAACCATAGATGACGTTAATATATTAGAACCAAACATAATTATTTCTACATCTGCGTTTTTCTCCTTAAAACATTTCAATGCTTCAATTCCCAATTCAAAACATCTTCTTGGCATCTCAGGTTTTGCAAAAAAAACGATATTTTTATTTTTCTTCGTACGTAAATGATTGGTATTGTATATTTTTGTATCTAACGGAAACTGAAAATATCTAGACTCCGCATGATATCTTTCTCGTAATACTTTATCTATCCATGGTCCTGAACATATATGCGTCAACCCTAGTTTATATGTGTTTTCTGCCAAATAATATCCAGATGATAATGCTGAAAAATAGGGTTCAAAATCTTGAACAAAATAAAAAATGTTTCTAAAATGATTTTCCTGATGCCTAAAAACATAGACTGTTTCCCACGAAGTTGCTATTCCAGCATCATGATAACCCAGCTCTCCACTATTACAAACAAATGTAATTCCTTCCATAGAATAAAACCATTCTGACACCTGTTCTTTCATTTGATCTGCATCACAAGAAGGATGAAAAATATATACGGTTACTTTATGTCCAAATTGCCGCAGATATTTTACAGCTCTAAAAATATTTCTATGTCCTCCACCTCCTTTAATAGGATTAGGAACTACAAAAGCAATGTCTAAACTTTTTAAATCAGGTTTTTCGTTAAAATTCTTCTCCGTTAATTCAAAAAAAGCATTATCAACATCTACATTATTTATTGTAATTATTTTTTTGCAATCAACCTTCCTTGCCTTTAAATCTTCAACAATCTGTTTTGTAAATTCCCATGAATTCACAGCAATAAGAATATAATCATATTCAATATTTTCTATTATTTGAGGATCTTCTATTTTTTCATTATGTATATCTCTATAATTACTATCTACATGGGCAACTATATTACAGTAACCAGTTGCCTCATTTTGACTTGCAAATGCCTCTCCAATCTTTCCAGCTCCATATAATACAACTTTTGTTCCTTTTTTTATTTTGCTATACGGGAATACCCAACTTTTATCCATTTTTTCACCTCATCGTATTAAATATAATATTTCCCCATTATATCCAGCTTTTCCTAACTCCAATAATGCTGCATAAGTATTTTTTTGATTTAACGCCATAATAATTCCATCTACCGTATTATCTATTTCTGAAGAATTCACTACTGCTTTTCCTTCTAACAAGCTATCTTGGGGTTGACCATTGGATACAACAAAAATATCAAAATCGTTTACTCCATCCATGAATACTAGCTGCTTAGCTATTTTTCCTGTTCCATAAACCGCCACTTTCCTATGTGTATGGATAAATTGTTTCACTTCTTTAATATTTTTTATCGGACTAACCACACGTCGTTTCATCTGAAAATATGTTGAAAACAAATAATTCTTTCTATTTTCCGATATAATATCACGCAAATAATCAATACATAGTGTTTCTGTAATTGATGCCGATTTCTCTGACTCTATAGTTGCAGTATAATATCTTTTTGTTTGCATATAATATGGTAACAGTTTATCAACATTTTCACAATTTTTTAATACAAGTCTTTTTATCGGCATTTGCTCCAGTTTCTCAACAAACTCAAATAACATCTCGCTTCTACTCCAAAATGAAGTTGAATAATCTGCTAAAAAGTTATTTTTAATTTTTTCCGATACTCCAAGCAACCGTGCCAAACTAAAGAAATCCTCATTTTGAAGAGCGATCTCACTTGAACATAATCCGTCAGCAAAATATCCCGCAAATACCGGTTTAGAAGTTACCAAAAGTCCTAATGATCTATTCTTTAAAAAAAGTCCTGTAACCCCCTCCATGTAACTATCTTTACCAACTATATTTTCCCAGGTATTCCAAGATTCTCCACTATATACAGAATATGGATCTATTGCAGTTGCCTTACACTCAATATCTGATAAAACAGCTATATAACTATATTGTTTTAAAATATCTTTTTGTGCTATAAGTGCTTCCCATTTATTATGAAACTTTTCCGACACTTGAACTGTCACTTCTGGTATGTCAATCTTTAAATCTTCTCGAGACATTATATAGACTTTTATTTGTCTTGCTACTCGCGATAGTCTTTCTTGCATTTCAAAAGTCCACTTTTCTCCCTCATGCCATATAAAAAGAGCCGCATTCAATTTGCTTCTTGATTCATTTTTATATGGTACAATGTATCTAAGGCAACAACTATCTTGAATATTTCGTAAATCATACGAGCGCAAAATCTGTTCCCATATCATATTGACATCATAATTTGTATATTTATCAATATAATCCAAGGTCTGTATAATATTTTCTCTTCCCTGTCTCTCTAATCCATAATCTGTCTCCATTGAGTTAAACGCAAAAAGTTTTCTCTTTACTACTGGGTACAATTGCTTTTTCATTAATTCGTACTGCACACTATGATATGCCGAGAAGCAATATTCTCTAGGTAAAACGCTATCGTAAGAGGAATCATTGATATATGCATCCCACTTAAAACCACGATCCTCGAAAAACTTACCAAAAAACTTTTCATACTTTTCAACCGCCTCAGAAAATTCTGTATAATATGGCAATGTTAACCAATATTCTTCAAATGCCTTTGAATGAAGCAATTTTCTTTTAAATACTACAAAATATGTTTGCATACTTGGCATTATTTCGGCATTTCCCATATTTTTTGTTAAAGACCAGAGATCTATATCTTCTCTATTTTCCATTGTCTCAAACACTTGTGCAAAAGAATCAATTGGTCCAAAAAAGGAATCATTTAGCAACAGCAGTTCATCATATTCAAGTATTTTCTCGATTGAAATATAGTTTATTATAGTATCTTTAAACCCTCCGGCATCAAATCCCTCATTAGGTCTAATATACACATCATCTGTATGTTTGTATAATGTTTTCAGCCCTTCCTTACTTACATTTCCATTACTCACAATAACGATATGCGTAACATACTCTTTTAGCTTTTCTAACATATAATCAATATATCTATCTACGATTCCATCCCTGTCTGCAATTAAATAAATTCCTAATCTTTTCATCATAATAAAGTATCTTTATTCCCTTTCCCAATCTCACTTTTTGTCTATTTAACTAAATGCTCTTTACCACACAGTGTTTTATAAAAAATGCTCATAATCATATGATCAAATATCATGTGAACATCTTCCGTCACCTGCATGCTCATGACATCTACCCATAATGATACGTCTGATAGTTCCTTTAATTTTCCCCCCTTGAATCCCGTTAATCCGATAATTTTATTGCCATGCTCTTTAGCATACTCTACCGCATTAATAACATTTTTACTATTGCCACTTCCTGAAATAGCTATAATTATATCTCCTTCTTCCAGCTTTCCTCTAAGCTGAAAACGAAATACTTCTTCAAATCCTATATCATTAGCAATTGCCATGATAGTAGCCATATTATCATTTAAACATTGGAATCGGAATTTTTTGTCGATATATTCTGAAATTCCTTTATTAAAATCATTTTGATAGTGAGAAGCTGTTGCAGAACTGCCGCCATTTCCAAAAATATAAATAGTATGCTTTCCCTCATATGCCTTCATGATCAGGTTCATTGCCTTATTAATTTCCTCTACATCCAGCTTGTCTAACGTACTCTTTTCCAATTCGATATATTCCTTTATTGCGTTTGTATAATCTGCCATCTTCTTAGTCTCCATTCTTATCTTTTTATGATTTTGTTTACTACTTCCAAAAGAGTTTTTCCTTCTTCTTCCGCTTGTACAGCATACTTTCCATCTTTTCCAGCCTCCCCGGTCAAGACCAAAGCTGTATGCATCCCCGCATTAATTCCAGTCTGAATATCTATTGTTGTGTCACCAATCATCCATGATTTCTTTAAATCAATATTATATTCCTCAGCACTCTCCAAGAGCATGCCTATGTCCGGTTTTCGGCAATGACATTTTATTTTGTACGCGACATTCTCCTCTGGATAGCCCTTATCCGGGTGATGTGGACAATATTTAACCGCATCCAGGTAAACCCCTTCTTTTCCAAGCAATGTCATCATCTTTCTATGAATATTTTCTACATCTTCAGTCTCGCACAATCCCCTTGCAACAACCGGCTGATTAGTAACGACAACACATAACCATTCGGAATGATTTATTTGTTTAATAGCCTCAACTACATCCGTTTCTAGTTCAAAATCGTCTTCATTATACAAAAGTCCCTTATATTTATTAATTGTCCCATCTCTATCCAAAAAAATACATTTTTGCTTTTGAGAGAGGCATCTTGCATCAATAAAACCACTCTCTATATCCTTAATTGTAGCATTTATTCTATCCACAGTCCCTATATCTTTTATATACTCAGGAGATCTGTATCCATATACCGGTTGCTTCTCTTCAATCAATCTGCTTAACAAGTTTTTCTCTAAGTCTAATTTAACCGGAGCGGTAACATAGTCACATACTCTTTTATTCAATATATAAAATCCGGCATTTACACAATTCTCATACCAATAGCTTCTTACATTATTTTTTGAGTCAAAACGCTCAATTCTCTCGTTTGTATCCATTACTACTATATCCGAATCAAACGGATGTGAATTGGGGTGTACGAACAATGTAGCTATTGAATCCTTTGAAATATGAAATTGCAACATGCGGTTTAAGTCAATATTAAAGAATACATCTCCAAATATAAGAAAAAAGGAATCATCTGTTAACCATTCTTTAATATAATACAGGGATCCCGCAGTACCCAATGGTTCTTTCTCCTGAATATATGATATTTGTACACCAAAGTCAGAACCATCTCCAAAATACTCTTGAATTTTTTCGCCTAAATGTCCTATTACCAAACATATTTTTCTTATATTATACTGCTTTAAAGTTTGTATTTGCCATTCCAGTAATGGTTTCCCCAGAATGTTAACCATAGGTTTAGGAATCAAATCCTTCGTTATGGAGGCAAGTCTTGTTCCCTTGCCTCCCGCCATAATTACTGCTTGCATATATTCTCATCCTTATCTCTTGACAGTACAATTTCTACAGTTTTTGCCACTGCTTCATCAGAGTTGCAGCTTGCTCTCCAACCGGTAGCATATATTTTGCTCAAATCATACTGAAACCTGGGAACATCGCCTTTCCATCCTATATTTCCGCCTGTATAATTATAATTAACCTTTGTAAGTCCCATCTTCTCACAAATAATATCTGCTATCTTAGTCACTGTTGTAGCACCCTCAACACCTAAATTATACAATGTAATTCCCTTTGTATTGGTTTCCATAAATCGTACAATTGCTTGTACTAAATCTGTCACAAAAATATACGGTTTGCACTGTGTGCCATCACCCAAAATTTCCAGATTAGAATTATCCTTCTTCAATTTTTTAATAAAATCAAATATAACTCCATGTGTAAGTCTTGGACCAATTACATTAGGAAATCTAAATATCAGTACCTCCATGTCATTCATATGGCTAAATGCCGAAATAAGTGCCTCCGACCCTAATTTGCTCGCTCCATAATACGAAACAGGGCGCAGATCCGCAGTTGTTTCCGTTAACAATTCATCTGTCTTCTCACCATATACTGCAGATGTAGATGCAAAAAACATTTTCTTCACTCCATACAGCCTCATGCACTCCAATAAATTGAATGTAGTGGTATAGGTATTGTTATACTCTACAATGGGGTTCTGTGCACTTGCCTGAATATCAGAATTGGCGGCAAGATGAAAAACATACTCTACCTTTTCTTTTTCAAATATCTTTTTTAATGCCTCCATGTCACATATGTCCTGCTCGTACATATGGAACTGCGGAACAGACAGCAGATGTTCAATATTCTTTTTTGTGCCTATAAAATAATTGTCGACACATACTACTTCATGCCCTTTTTCTAATAATAAGTCTATTAAATTGCTTCCAATAAATCCTGCGCCTCCAGCGACTAATACTTTCATCTGTCTTTTCTCCTTTTTACCAATATTTATTTCCAATGTGTGCTACAGATGTTCCATCATGTTCAAAGCTAAATTCAAATTGCTTTAAGCCTAATGCTTCTTCTAATTTCTTTTGTCGATCTTTTTCACAATAAAATAACAGGAAACCACCACCACCGGCGCCTAGCAATTTCCCTCCAGCAGCTCCATTTTCCATAGCAATATTATACAGTTCGTTGATTTTTGGATTAGATACTCCACTTGCAAGTTCCTTTTTTCGCATCCAGCCCTCATTCAAAATTTCACCAAAATTTTGAAGATTTCCATCCTCTAATGAGGCTTTCATTTCCCTTGCCAGTCTACACATTTCAATAAGGTTTCTTGTCTTATCGTCCTGTGATATATTCTTCTTCTGCTCTGCCAAAATCACATTTGCGTCATGTGTAATCCCGGTATAAAACATAACTAAATTATTCTGCAATTCCCTCTTTAGTCCCGGCTTTAATATCAACGGAGAAACTGTAACTGTGTCGTCTCTATTAAATTCAATAAAATTCAATCCTCCACATGCCACTGCATACTGATCTTGCTTTCCTATCGGATTCCCTAATTTCTCAATTTCAACTTTACATGCTTCCTCTGCAATTTCCTCTTTAGAGACGAATTTTCCCTGATAACAGTGCAACGTATGTAACAGTCCAACTGTAAACGCACTGGACGATCCTAAGCCTGTCCCACTTGGTATATCCGCTGTACTGCTGATCTCTACTCCGCTTACTTTCATGTCATTTAGAACCTGGCGAAATATTGAATGATGTATTTCTTTGATATCATCCACTATTTCTACTTGAGAGTATCTGAGAGAAGTCTTAGTCTCGTCAAAATATGGATGTATTGTAATATACATATACCTATTAATGGATGTACTCAAAACACATCCTCCATGTTCTCGGTAAAAATCAGGCATGTCACTGCCTCCACCGCAAAAGCTAACTCTAAATGGTGTTTTTGTGATTATCATATCTTCCTCCTCTTTTGATTTTAACTACGAATCAGTTTTATATATTTCCCTTTTTTATCTACCAACGGAACCGCTATACTATTTTGGGTAGCATATATTTTTGCCTCTTCAACATCCACAAACGTCGGAATTGTTATATTCGCAATTGCCATTGCAGATGTTTCCTCTGAAAATGTATATACCTCCTTTACTTCTTTTTCAGTTATCATACCACAATATTTTCCATCTTCGTCAACAATAACAATCGGCATCTTGTAATAAAAAAATTTCCCATATGCTGTTATAATACTATCTGACATTTTTACTATATTATTCTTATATTCGTCAAATTGTTTCCAAACAAAAAAAACATTGGAATAATTTTTAAAAAAATCATATGCCGCTTCCGCGTTTTTTCCATTTACACATACAATAATCGCACAATCTTTAAATATATACTTCCAATATTCTGCCTCTTCAACCCCGATGTCCTTTATTTCTCCTAGTCCAACAATGCCAACCAGCTTGTCTCTGCTATTTCCGCTAAAAAAATGATCTAGCACACGTTTTAACATCCCACCGGTTCCGAACACAGCAATATCTTTATTACATTCAATAAATTTACTTACTTCATTCCAGTTTTTCATTTTTGCATTTTGATTAATTTCCGGCTTTACTCTCAACACCTCTGTTCTAAAATCAATTTTTCTGCCATATAATTCGAATGCCTCTTCTAAAATAGTTGACACATCATAATTATATTTTTCTTCAATAAGTGGTAATACGCTTTCCGCCTGTAATTGATTGTAATAATTCTCATCAAAAATTTTCTTCTTTAAAATTGGCAGGTCATCATATTTCACGCTTCCATATGGATCTGAGTATGGATCATAAGCTATATTATCACTATATGCTCTATATTTAAATCCCTTCTTCAAAAGATAATCATTTAATCCCAACTCAAATGTCGTACAAATTTCCCTGTAGCTCTGTTTCCCCGAAGATATATATTCTACAAAATACTTTTTTAATTCAGGTATTACTTTTTTATTGAATACTATAAAATAAGATTGGACATGATGAATCAGATTCTTTCCCGAATAAGACAATCCCCAATAGTCTGCATTTGTTTCATCCATCTTCTGAAAAAGAGAATCCAAAGCAACAAATGGTCCCCAAAAAGTATTGTTGCAAAAAATAATTTGATCCCACCTATCTACATTATTATTCAACAAAACATCTCTATATGCTCCAGCATCATATCCTTCATTTTTTCGTATAATCAAGTCATCGACACTTGCTATTATTTGATTTTTGTTGTGAAGTTCATTATTTGAAACAAAATAAATGTAATCAACTATTTTATGAAATTCATCTAATAATTGTAGTGTACTCTTTCTAACAAGTCCATCCCTGTCATAATACATATATATTAAACATTTATTCATGGTGCCATCCACCTTTTAACAAATATAGTTTTCATTCATTATGTTTGATTTTAATCCCTTATCCTTTAGTTCTCTATAGATTTCATCATAATATTTATTAGATGATACTATCACAACCGGGGGATTCAGTTTCACCAATTCCTCTTGATTTATCGTTTCATATTGTTTCCCCATAAATTGTATCTCAATCTTTTGAACATCTGCTACAGCCGTTAATTCCCAATTTAGTTCACCACTTGAAATTTTGTGTTCTAGGATTTTCAATAATTCTTTTCCTCTTTTTCCCACCCCATACACAACAATATCTTTCAATTCCGATTTTTGTTTTTTAATAATTTTCTCATTTACTTTCAGCATTTCACTCATCAGTTCAATTGCACCTTTAACCCCCATTCTCATAGTATGTGCTACTATTTCATTTAAGAAAAATTTATCATCACTTATATATGGATCAAATACATTTTTTTGAAAAAAAGATGTAATAGCACTTCCATAATTTTCAAATATCCACTTCCATCTTAAATTAAGTTCTCGATTCAATATGGAATATTCAATTACTCTTTTTTCCTCATTTTTTTCAAAAATATCCTGTAATAAACACAATTGAGCTTTTATAAAATCCGCTTTTCCTTTTTTTATCAGTAAGCTGTAATACGGTCTTGCAAAATCTTCATCTTCATATTTATTTTTAGGGATTCCGAATAACTCCTCAACATATTCTCGCGCACTCCTATTAACAGAAAGAGCTACCTTCTCAGAATTAGATGACATACTATTCTCACAATGCCTATAAAGCAGGAAGTGCTCTTGCATATTTGCAAATTTTACACCTTTTACAGCCATTTTCATCCATAATCTTATATCTTCTGCATAATGTTTCTCATCATATCTCCAACCTTCCCGTATAAGTTTACTTCTCATCATAACAGTCGGATGTATTATACAATTTTCAAAAATAATCTTAGCCTTTATTTCAGAATCGCTATAATAGCCAGGATCAATTTCCCCTACTGTTTCTCCGGCTTCATTAATGACATCACATTGTGCCCCTACAACATCTATTTCCGGATTTTCCTCCAAAAAAGAAACTTGTTTGAAGATTCTCTGTGGTAAACTTATATCATCAGCATCCATTCTTGCAATATATTCACCTTTAGCATGCTCTAGAGCATAATTTAAAGCAGCGGCCACACCTCTTTTCGGCTGAGTATAATAATGTATTTTTTCTTTATATCCTTCTAATATAGCAAGCGTATCTCTATCATCAGAGCTATCAACTACAATAATTTCTATATTCGGATATGTTTGAGCCAAAATACTATTAATGGCTTTTTCTAAATATTTACCATCATTACAAGACGGAATTATTACACTTACTAGTTTCTTCATTTCTACTACCACCTAATTTTAGTTTCTTCTACTTTAAAATATATCCTCTCCATATGCGAAATCAGTCACATATTTTAAACCTTTTTTCTAATTGTTGTTTTATTTTCTCATATTTTACTGGTGTTATTATAATATAATATTCTCCACATTTTTCTACCATTGAAGGATGTATTACTTTTATGTTTTTTAATTGAGTCCCATTTTTTGCAATGTCATTATCTATACAAACATCAATGTTAAACTTCGGATATTCCATTATATAGCTTATACATCGTCTGTAATTGTATCACTACATATACATTTTAGTCCTGTTGCCGCGGCTTTAGAATAAGCCCAACACTCCGTAATTTTATTAAAATCTGAGTTTTTTCTCAATTCATATCTCTTTTTCCTCAAAAAAAATACTAGATTCTATTATTATAAACTTTTTCATATAGTTCTTTTATTTCCCTGCGTTTCTTTATTTGGGACTCATCGTTCCAAGAGCCATCATAATGATGAATAGCATAAGTGTTTTCTGTAGGCAAAATTCTTCCTGTGATGTCGTCCTTACCAGACAATACCTTTTCTGGATAAACCGTCATTCCTGCTATTTTCTGAATATCGCCATTATTTACATAATTGTATCTTTCGAATAAAGACTTCGTCAGCGTTGGTGCTGCTATTAGATTATTAACATCAAAATGAAGATTCTCATAAAATTCCAACAGTTCTCTCACTATATGATGTTGTGATACCGCACCAAATCCCAAACCAAGACTAATGTTTTGGGAACTATCTACCCCAGCAAATGCATCCTGATATAACAATTCATCCAAATTTCTGATTATTTCTACATCCGTATCCAAATAAATCCCACCATACTGATATATAATATCTAGTCTTGTATAATCAGAAACAAAACTCCATTTCTTAGCCTGATATGCTTCACTCATATATGGATTTTTATTGATATCATAGTTTGATTCATTCCACTCTATAATTTTATAATCGGGACAGTACTTATTCCAAGATTCCATCCAAATTCGATTTTGCTTGGGAATTTCTTTTTTCCCAAACCAACAGTAATGTATTATTTTAGGTATTTTCGGAGTATGATAAATCCTAAAGCTTGCTGGGTAGATCCTATTCTGTTCTATTTTTTCATTTGTTTCAATTTTTACAAAATCACAATAGCAACACGATATCTTTTCAAACCGTTCATATGAACATAACTGTTCATAAATAGAATTTACTTCTTGACTCGTTATTACTATAAAACAGTTTTCTATATCCATATTGAGAAAATGCACAAAGGAATATACTTTTAATTTTGTCTTATTGATTTCTATTTCTGTATTATCTTTTCCTTCATTATTATCTACAATATAATAAATCATTTTTGAAATATCAAATTCTTTAAATGTATTTATAAATGTTCTTAGTTTTTTCCCTTCGCCAAAACAAATGATATTTTTCTTTTTACTTATGTCCAAGAGTTGCCACATATCTATATTGATAAATTTCACTCTATTTCCCTCCACATATCAAACTATTCTGAATGAAATCTATAACTTCTCTGATAGCTCCATTCCCTCCTCTGCAACAGGCCACATAATCTACTTTATTCTTCAAAACAGAGTAGGCATCTTGAGGGCATGCACTAAATCCTACTGCTTCTATACATTCTAAATCATTGAGATCGTCACCAACATATGCAACTTCAGATAAATTACATTTCTCCTGTTTCATCAATTCTTCTAATACTGTTCTCTTATCTCCTACTCCTTGAAATAAAAGCTTTATATCAAGTTCTTCTGCGCGTCTTTTCACAATTTCCGAATATCTCCCTGTAATAATCGCAGGTTTTATTCCCAATTGAGGTAATATATGTTTAATACCGTATCCATCCTTAACATCAAATGCTTTAAAAGCTTCTCCCTGACTCGACATATATACCTTGCCATCTGTCATCGTCCCATCAACGTCCATAACAAATAGTTTATACATTGGTCTTCCTCTTATAGATGTATTTTAAATACTGCCTTTTTTACATGTTGCCTATTGTCACATTTGATGCCTGGTTTATGCCCATCCTCCGGATATAAGACCACGAAATCTCCCGCCTTCAAAACAACTCTTTCCACTTTATTCTCAAAAATGGTATTTTCATAAAAAATAATATCTTTTTCTTTATCATACACTGTAGCTTTTCTAAGATTAGTGACATCACTTACTTCTATAATTTCGGTACCATGGATCACATATTGCAAATCAATATACTCTCTATGAGACTCATATTTCTTTTCATTACTTTCTACAGTATCATATTCTTCAACACTTACATATACATCATCACTTATTATATGTTTTCCCAATGGTAACTGAGTCAAATTATATTCTTTCATAAATTCAATACATCTTTGGAAATTATCCGATTTATTACTTAATTGAATTAAAGATGTCTCTGTATCCTTAAGCATTATATTCTCTCTTTCTCTTGTTTGATTACCGCACTATTATAATGCAATCCCTTCCCGGATAATCATCTGCCATGTTAACATACCGATTACATGAAGTTCTTCATCCACAACAGGATAATTATTTAATCTGCTTTCTTTTAACTTTTTTAAAGCATCAACCAGTAAAATATGTGCCGTTATATATTTCGGTTGCCGTGTCATAATAGAATCGACAACATCATCATACAAATTAACTCTGTTTTCTATAGCACGTCTGAGATCTCCATCTGTCAACAATCCTTCCAATCTGTTCTCCTCATTCACAATTGCCACTGTACCCAGACCTTTTTTACTCATTTCCATAATAGCTTCTGTAATCTTACATCCCTTATATACAATAGGTATAGCTGAGTCCTTTGCCATAATGTTCTCTACTCTTAGCAATACCTTTTTTCCCAAGGTTCCCGCCGGATGAAACAAACCGAAATCAGACTTTGTAAAGCCAATCTCTTCAGATGCTGTTACCGCAAGTGCATCACCATATACAAGCATTGCAGTTGTGCTTGTGGTAGGCGCTAAATTAAGGTAACAAGCCTCTTTTTCTATATCTAAAATCTGTGCAATATCGCATTCCCTTGCAAGTGTTGAGTCTGCTTTTCCCGTCAATGCAATCAATTTAACTCCGATCAACTTTAAAGAAGGTATAATACTAAGTATTTCCTGTGTCTCTCCGCTATTACTTAGTAATATTACAATATCGTGTTCTGATACCATCCCCAAATCACCATGCATAGCTTCAGCAGGATGTAAGAAAAATGATGATGAGCCGAGACTGGCAAGTGTCGCCGATATTTTTCTTGCAATATGCCCTGATTTTCCCATGCCGCATAAGACAACTTTTCCCTTACAATTTACAATTTCCTCTTCAATTTTTACGAATGTTTCATTTATGTTTTCTTGTATATTTTTTAATGTAGATATCTCTTGTTTAAACACATCCCGTGCAATCGAAATCTTGTTTTCTTCATTCATCTTTTTACAGTTTTAATCCTTTTCGCGTCATTTACAATTTCTCTCAGAGCCAAGCACTGTTCCAAAAGAGCTTTTACATCTTCTATTTTAATCATATTAGGCCCATCAGATAATGCCTCGTCCGGTCTTTCATGTGTTTCTAAAAAGAGTCCATCTGCTCCTGCTGCTATTGCCGCCCTGGATAAATATGGGACATATTCTCTGTTACCCGATGTAGACGTACCATTGCCACCTGGTTTTTGAACGCTATGGGTTCCATCAAAAATAACCGGATAACCCATTTTTTTCATTTCTACAATAGAGGTCATATCAACCACCAATGTATTATATCCGAAAGAAGTCCCTCTCTCGCATAACATAATATTATTGTTACCGGAATCCTCTACTTTTTTTACAACATTTTTCATATCCCACGGTGCCAAAAATTGTGCTTTTTTTATATTTAACGTTCTACCTGTTTTAGCTGCTGCTACCAGAAGATCCGTCTGCCTGCATAGGAACGCAGGAATCTGAATAACATCACATATTTCGCCGGTAAGTTCAGCTTGATATGGTTCATGGATATCCGTTACTATTTTTACATCATAAGTTTCTTTCACTTTTTGTAGTATCTTTAATCCATCTTCAAAGCCCGGTCCTCTATAAGAATCAATACTTGTCCTATTCGCCTTGTCAAATGAAGACTTAAAATAAAAATCCACAGGCATATCTTCAGTAATACGTTTCAGTTTTTCTGCTAAACGCATCACCATTGATTCTGATTCAATGACACAAGGTCCAGCAATTATAATCATATCCTTATTCATTATTGACACTCCATCATATGTTCCACAAGTTCTAATTGTTCTTCCGTGTCTACTCCTATAGAGGAATACTTTGTCTCTTTCACTTTAATTTTAAAGCCATTTTCTAAAACTCTCAATTGTTCCAATGATTCGGAAATTTCAAGCTGCGACTTATCCCATTTTGTATATTTTTTCAAGAAGAATGCCCTGTATGCATATACACCAACATGACGATAATACTGAATGTCATTATTATTACGATTAAACGGTACAGCATACCTTGAAAAGTAAAGTGCATTATCATTTATATCTGTTACAACTTTTACAATATTAGGGTTATTTATATCTTGAGGTTCTGTAATCCGCTCTTTCAAAGTTCCCATTATTGTTTCTTTATCCATAATTGTAGACATCAATTCTTGAACCATTTCCCCCTGAATCATTGGTTCATCTCCTTGAATGTTAAGAACAATATCATTATCGTCCAATTGTAAAATGTCAACACATTCAGCCAATCTATCTGAGCCACACTCATGCTTAGGGGATGTCATCAAACATCTTCCCTGAAAATCATTCACACATTTTTGTATTCTTTCATCATCTGTAGCGACATAGGTTGCGTTTATGCCTTTGACTTTATCTACTGTTTCATATACCCATTGAATCATTGGTTTCCCATTGATCAATGCCAATGGCTTACCAGGGAATCTACTGGACTGATATCTTGCAGGTATTAAAGCAATTATTTTTTCCATTTTTATTCAGTGTCCTTTTCAAATAATGAGTCAAACTCCACTCGTTCAAATACTTCAAGCATTCCTCCGCGGGTCGCATTATATATTTTAATTCCATGTGAATCTGCATATTCCTTTGCACATTGATATCCGCAAAGCATTCCTTCAGTATTATGATCCAAATTATCTACCTTTCCATCTTTTATCGCATAATTATTAGCACTTCCCTTAACGTAATTGCAATCTACCCCGAGCAAGTATATTTCTTTAAATCCCATATAAGCAGCGATCTGTATGCATGCGTTTGTAACTGTGTAATTGCCATATACTTTTTGTGCTATATCATTTGAAAAGTCTAATGTTTCTCCTCCAATGATGTGAATTTTATATTTTTTTGAATCCTCTGTACTCCAATATTTATCACCACAATCTCCAATAAACTTATATCTTGACGAAATATTTTTTATTTGCTCAACTGTATTATTAATCAAAAATCTATCTGTACATACATACGCATCAGGTATCCACACATCTGTGAATTGATATATCTTATTGACAGAAAAAGAAAAAAAACCATTATTACTGATTTTTTTCAAATCATCTAATCGCAAAGATGGACCGGTTGCAACAATAAAGCACCTCCCACCTTCATAAATATTCTTTACTAATTGCAATGTATCATTAAAATATTGCTTATTATTTTCTAAATATTTGTATGCATTTATTTCGACATTATAGTCCATTAATGATAATGAATGCTTCTTTACTTGATAATCATCCAATGTCGATATATATTTCACATTTTCACTTTTATGCTTATTACCAATATTGTTATCGAACCATTCAATGAGCTGATTATTAGCCCATTTTTCACACTCTATAGGAATCAACTTATTATAAACTTTTAAGATATACTCTCTAAGTAATATCGAAAAAGCATTAGCCCCCAAAAGTACCATATCGTCTTTAATGTTTGACAATAATAAAGCATAATTCTTTTCGAAATTCCCTTTTCCATACCCGTAAAACTCTGATGGAATTTTTGAAGAATCGGTATAATGATATATTCCTCTTCCTTCTAACATACTTTGTATATCTGGTGAATAGGCAACTCCTATTATAATAAAACTACTGATATAATTCTTTTCAAATTCTTCAAGGCTAACTATTTCTATACCATTCAATTTTGTTCCCTGTTTGTTTTTATCAGCATCAATAATTACTGAAATATATTGAGATCCTATATACTCTAAAAGTTGCTTTCCTCTAAATCCCGCACCATAAATTGCAATCTTCATATCTGCCCTGTATGATAATTTAAAATCATTTATCACATTTTTCCTTTTTAGTATCGTGGTTATAATCACTTTAATGACTTATCAAGCCATGACATATCACCATAGTGAATCCAAAAAGTTTTATCAGTCACATAACAACGCCTGGTATATTGCGCTGCTCCTTGAAAAATCATTGGATAAATATTCATGCCATGTATACATTGTAATTTATCTGTTATTTTATACCCAAACTTTTCAAGTACTTGAAAGGAATGTGAGTTGCAAGATGTATTATCTATTGTTCCATCTTTATGTACAAATTCCACATTATCATAATAATCTCTAAGTAATTTTATTATCTCAGTATTTTTTATTGCTCCAAATCCGCTTCCCAAATTCATAGTCAGTGACGCATCTGTGCAAGCAAAACACTTTTGATATAGCAGCTCGTCCGGTCTTTTAAGCATTTGTATATCTGTATCTAAATATATTCCACCTTCTTGATAAATCACATCCAAGCGCAAATAATCTGAAACAAATCCCCACTTCTTTTGTTCATATGCCTGCTTCATATATTTATTCACAGTAATATCATAATTTGAATCATTCCACTCATAGAAATCATAATCCGGACACATTTTCTTCCAGTTCTCTATATTGCTCTTGATCTTATCCGGTTTTTTGTCTCCAAACCACACATAATGTATTTTTTTAGGTATAAGTTGCTGATCGGATTCTTTGATAACTTCATTATAATCCGAATCCATCAGTTGATTATCTGCAATCTCATCAATAGACACATATTCTCTATAGTTGCTTTCTGCTTCTATTTGTTTGTATATACTTCTGAAGTCTAAACAAGTTACTAAAATTATACAATCAGTCCCGTATTGTTCTTCCGCACTTTTCAACGAAAGGATTGGATACTTTTTATCATGATAATAATAAATCGTTCCTATTTTATTTTGGCTGTTATCAATATAAGCTATTAATTGAGCATCTAATCCCCAGTTTTCTAAATAAGCTGCCATCCTTTTCCCTTGAATTCCACAACCAAAGCATAAGATTTTTCTATTATATATGTATTTTTTAAATTCGTCCAAGTTCATCTTCTTCATAGCATTTACCTATCCTAATTATTAGATCAGCTAAACTTTCACTTGCCCGTCCATTAAACACCAGACCAACCTTCTCATGAAATTCATTCAATACTTTATCATACTTTGCCTTGTCGAATTCCATAATGTCTTTTTCCAGTTCTTCGTTATCGCTGGCAAGTGTAAACGGTAACTTCACATCAAAATTCGGAGTCATTATTTTATTATTACCGATGCGTTCTCTTGGATCCGTCGCTA
>Ga0129311_1000691_pt1 | contig 27757 bp, 28 predicted proteins | sample Go1ome_FD_94435 | JGI IMG/M metagenome (GOLD analysis project Ga0129311, IMG submission 94435) | Western lowland gorrila individual fecal microbial communities from Wisconsin, USA - Go1022B metagenome | ecosystem: Host-associated > Mammals > Digestive system > Large intestine > Fecal | place... | reverse complement strand
TTGGGACCCGCCCCGATATGAGCATAAAAGTGGGATGTTAATCCCACGATATGCGAATATTGGGCAGGATTGTGGGAGTGCAGAGCACGGAACAATCCGCAGGCATCAAAGCCCGGGCTTTTGCCCCCGACATCATAATACATGTTGGAAAAATTATGGTATGAACGGTATAGACGAAAGGATAAAAAGTATGGCACAAATATATGATCTGTTAATTATCGGAAGCGGTCCTGCCGGAATGGCAGCAGCCATTTATGCACAGCGTGCGGGATTAAAAGCTGCTGTTTTGGAAAAGACCGGTATCAGCGGCGGACAGGTCCTGACGACCTATGAAGTCGATAATTACCCGGGGCTTTCGGAAATCAGTGGTTTTGACTTGAGTGAAAAATTTAAGGAACATGCCCTGCGTCTGGGTGCGGAGATCCGGACCGCAGAGGTTAAAAATATAATAGATCAGGGCGCGACAAAAGTGCTTAATACAGATCAGGGATGTCTGGAAGCAAGGACAGTTCTGATCGCTACAGGAGCACATCATGCGAAGCTGCATATTCCCGGAGAAGAAGAGCTGGCAGGCATGGGGGTTTCCTATTGCGCGACCTGCGACGGTGCTTTTTTCAGAAACCGTACGGCTGTTGTTGTCGGTGGCGGTGATGTGGCTGTGGAAGATGCGATCTTTCTGGCGCGCTTCTGTAAAAAGGTTTATCTGGTGCACAGAAGAGACAGCCTACGTGCAGCAAAGCTCCTGCAGGAACATATGCTTTCCCTTTCCAATGTGGAAGTGATCTGGAATGCGGAGGTAAAGAAAATTGCAGGAGAGGAACAGGTGGAGCAGGTAACTCTCTTCTATAATAAAGAAAACAGAGAAGAAGTACTTCCGGTGGACGGCGTTTTCATTGCGGTTGGTACGATCCCGGATACCGCTTTTGTAAAAGGACTGGCAGGACAGGATGAAAAAGGGTATCTGATCGCAGGTGAAGACTGCAGAACATCCGTAAAAGGTATCTACGCGGCAGGCGATGTCAGGACAAAAGCACTGCGTCAGATCCTGACAGCGGCAGCAGACGGTGCTAATGCGGTGACAAGTGTGCAGGAGGATCTGTTAACACTTTAAAACTGCGAAAATACGCCAACTTAATCGTTAAAGGAAATTTTAACCATTTTCTCCAATCGGGTTGACAAGAAAGCTGTATGGTGTTATATTTTATTACAGATTTAACAAATTTGTAACAAATGTAAGAAATACTCAACAATTTTGGAGGAAGTATGTTAAACAAAAACAGAAAAATGTTTGCATTCGCACTTGCGGCTGCAATGACAATAAATACAGTAATTCCGGTATCTGCTTCATCTCTTTCAAGCACATTACCATCTGCCGGAGCTGCAACTACATTAAATGGCAGTAGCATTACCGTTGCTTCCAATGGAGATCTGAAGATGACAGCAGGTGCGGTTGTAGCAGATAATCTGGAGAAGGCAACACTGCCACAGGAAGCAGAAGTCGGCGGAGAAACGGTTCTGGATGTCGCAGCGGAAGTTGCGGAAGAAGAGGCAGGTGTTACCATTTCCGGTGAAGATGCAGTTGCAGAAAGTGCAGAAGCACAATATGCAAATCTTGTTATTGCAAAATGTAACGATTATGTCAATGTCAGACAGGAGCCGAGCGAGGAAGCAGAGATCGTCGGCAAGCTGTATAATAAATCCGTTGGTGATTTCGTATCGGAAGCAGATGGCGGCTGGTATCAGATCACATCAGGCAGTGTAACAGGTTATGTCAAAGCAGAGTACTGCGTGACAGGAGAAGATGCCATTGCACTGGCAAAGGAAGTAGGTAACAGAATCGCAACTGTTACAACAACTACATTATTCGTAAGAGAAGAGCCTTCTGTTGATTCAGCCATACTTGGTATGGTTGGTCTGGAGGATGATCTTTCCGTATTACAGGAAGATGAACTGGACGGATGGGTAAAGGTTCCGATCGAAGAAGGAGAAGGATATGTATCCACAGAGTTTGTGGAGCTTCATACAGAATTCGTAAAAGCAGAGTCCAAGGCAGAAGAAGAAGCCAGACTTGCAAAGGAAGAAGCAGAAAGAAAAGCAGCCAATACAGCAGCCAGCAAGAAGAGCGGTAAGTCTTCTTCAGGAAGCGGATCTTCCGCATCCGTATCAGGCGGCGGTGCAGGCGCGAGCGTAGCAAGCTATGCACTCCAGTTTGTCGGTAACCCATATGTATATGGTGGTTCCAGCCTGACAAACGGAACAGACTGCTCCGGCTTTACAATGAGCGTATACGCTAACTTTGGCATCAGCCTTCCACATTCTTCCGGTGCACAGAGAGGCTGCGGTTATGATGTAGGCGGTCTTGCAAATGCACAGCCCGGCGATCTTGTATGCTACAGTGGTCACGTTGGTCTTTACATCGGCGGTGGACAGATCGTACATGCTTCTACAGCAGCAACCGGTATCAAGGTTTCCAATGCAGATTACAGAAGCGTACTTGCAGTCAGAAGAATTTTCTAATCTGAATAAAATAAGAGAAATGATAAGGAGCAGCTGCCGGATGGCAGTTGCTCCTTTTAGGTTCCTTTTTCTACTCCGGGAACATCAGGCTGAAGAAGGCCTCTTTAAATGCTTTGCTGTATCCGCGTGCAATAGGAACACGCTGCCCGGATTTCATGAAGATTTCGGACGCGTTGAAATGGTCTACGTTAGGAAGGTAGACGAGGTAACTGCGGTGACATTTGAAAAAGTCTTCTTCTTCCAGAAACTGACTTTCCACAACATGAAATGGGGTGATGGTCGTCACGACTTGTCCTGTCCGCAAATAAAAAAGCACTTTTTTGTTCTGGGCTTCGGCAAATTCGATGTCATGAAAATACACCCGCTGATAGCCCTGCGCTGTTTTCAGAACCATATTTTTCTGCTGGATGGTGCATGTATGACTGCATTCATCCAGTGTTTCCTTTAGCTTTTCGTAGGAAACAGGCTTTAAAAGATAGCCCTGTGCCTTAGTTTCATAGGATTCCAGGGCAAATTCAGGAGAGGATGTCAAATAGATGATCTGTACAACATTGTCATGCTGTCTGAGCTCCCTGCCGATATCAATTCCGTTTTGCAGTGGCATAAGAATATCCAGAAATACGATATCCATATGTGTACCTGTGATCTTAGAAAGCAGCGCGTCCCCATTGTCAAAGGGAAACAGTTCTGCTGTGATACCGCTTTCCGCAGCCCATTGTCTGATCAAATTTACTGTATTCTGTAAAAAATCCTGATTGTCATCACATAATGCTATTCGCAATTTAGACTCCTCCCTGCATCTGTTCTGTTCGTTCGTATTGTACTGTATCTGTACTTCTTTTTCAATATTAAAACTGCATTTCGTGCCAAAAACACTACATTACACGCGGTAAAAACCTCTGAACTGTTTTACGATTTATAATAGAAGTAACGAGAGATCGTAATAAAAACAGGGAGGTAATTGCATGAAAACAATAAGAAAGAAATCTGCAGGATGGAAGGGTGCTGCATGGCTGCTTTGTCTGAGCATGCTTATGACAGCTGTAGAACCGCTTGCAGTACAGGCGGAAGAAACGATCGATGTATCAAGTGTGATCGCTTCTGAGACTACGGAGCAGACAGCTTCGGAAGAAACAAAGCAGACGGTTTCAGGGGATATTGGGGAAGATGTTTTATCTGAGATAGAAAATGATACAGAAGAGGAGACAACAGCAGGGACAGGTGGAACATCTGAAATGGTATCTTCCGAGATCCCGTCACAGACGCTTCCGGAGTGGACAGCCAAAATAGAAGACAATGCTCTGACACTTGTGATAAAAGATGCTGAGGCTGGCTTGAAAACCGGTGACACATGGAATACTCGTTTATATGTAGCAGGTAAGTGGGTAGGTTATGCAGAGTTTTCAGGTACAACCTGTACTGTAACAGCGGATTTTAAGCTGGCAAATATGCAGGAACTTGCAGATGGCGTTTATCAGGTAGTTGCAGATGAGTATGTGACAAGCAAAACTACCTCATACTTTGTAAAAAGAGTGGCTATATTTAATGTAGAGAAAAAGGATGGCTTATTTTCTTTCTATAGTGTATATCCGGATGAAAACGCTGCCATTCTGGATGAATTAAATGCAAAAACAGAGGCAGAAGTTGCAAATTATACAAATCCGGCAACTATTGCATCTATACAGGCGGATAGCTATGAAGAAGTGATACAGACGGCAAAGGATCTCGTGAAAGACTGTAGAACAGATGAGCAGAAGATTCAGAAGATCCATGACTGGATCTGTAATAATCTGGCATATGACTACAAACTGTACAAGAATGGCGGATATGTAGGAAATCAGCTGGATTACGCTTTTCAGAACAAGAGGGCCGTCTGTGCCGGCTTTGCAACTTTAGGTACGACTATGTTCCGTGCTGCAGGTATTCCATGCGTATATATTTCAGGCGTAGCAGCTTCATCAGGTAGATTTAAAGATACTGATAAAGGACAGGGGCATGCATGGAATGCTGTCTACTATAATGGTGGATGGCATTACATGGACCTGACATGGGACTGCAATAATAAATATTATGGAGATGGAAGTTCTGATAATGTGACCGGGAAGAACTGCGGTTATCAGTACTATGGAATACCGGCATTACGGATGGGAGTTGCGCATAAGCCAAGTGAAAAAGGTGCGGTATCTTACGGCAATACCATAAAAGGAATCATTGTAGAAGACACCAAAGAAAAATATGCCTGCGGAGATGACATTTCCAAGGATTATAAGTTATATTTACAGACTACATACAGGTTCAACACCGGTGGAGATTTCTGGGGGAACGGAGGCTATCTTACAGATAAGCTTGAACTTGGAAAAGGTCTGGGAGAACTCAGCGGTTATGATATGAATACACCCGGAAAGCAGACGGTTACTGTAACCTACAAGGGCTTTACCACAACCTTTGATATTGAGGTAGTAGGTGTAGAGGGGATCAGAGTTGAGCCTGCAGAGAATGCGGTTTATGTCAAGGGCGATCATTTTATTCCGGAATATACCTTATATGCACAGATGACAGATGGTACAGAATCGCAGATCGACGTATCTAAATCGGAATGTACAGACTATGATATAACCAAGGCCGGTAAACAGACTGTAAAAGTAACCTATCAGGGACATGAAACAACATTTGATATCAACGTACTGGATGTTGCAAAGCTTGCGGTAGAACCAAATACAGATAAATATTATCTGGTTGGAGATACATTTGTACCGGATTTCAAATTGTATCTGGTGATGGCAGATGATACAAAAACAGCTGTTTCGGATATTTCCAAGGCAGTCTGCACCGGCTATGACATGAGTAAGGCCGGTACACAGACAGTGACGGTAAGTTATAAGGGATTACAGGCAGCCTATGACATCAGGGTGGCAAGCATCAGCGGGCTGAAAGTAGTTCCGAAAGTGACAGAGTACAAATATGGCACGGCGTTAGATAAGAGTGGTAATGCAGTATATTATGTTCTTTCGGATGGAACGGAAGTGGCTTTGCCCGCAGAAGATCTTGCATCTGTGAAATACAGTGGCTACAGCAGATATAGAACAGGTACACAGACGGTTACTGTTAGTTATAAGGGATATAAGACAACTTATACAGTAACTGTAACAAAATCGGGCTCCGGTACAACAGGAACAGGTGGAACCACATCAGGCGGAACCACAACAGGAAAACAGGATGGTACAAAGAAGCCGGGCAGCGGAACTACCACGAGAGATCCGGCAAAAACCCCTGCAGCAGGCACTGTTTTAACAGCTTCCACAGGATCGTACAAGGTAACAAAGGCAGCTGCGACAGCCGGAGAAGTTGCTTACTACGGACCGAAAAACAAAAAGGTTACCAAAATCACCATTCCACAGACAGTGACGATCGATGGTATTACTTATAAAGTAACTTCTATTGCAGATAAGGCCTGCCAGAATTGCAAGAAACTGAAAACCGTAACAATCGGAAGCAATATTGCAAAGATCGGCAAATCAGCATTCAGTGGCTGTAAAGCGATCAGGACAGTGACGATCAAGACGACAAAGCTGAAAGCAAAATCAATCGGTGCAAAGGCATTTAAGGGCATTACTAAAAAGGCAACCTTTAAAGTACCAAAGAAGCAGAAGAAAGCGTATAAAAAGATCATCTGCAAGAAGGGTGCTCATAAGAAGGCAAAATTTAAATAAGACACATAATACATAATAAGATAAGGGCTCCGGGAAATTCCCGGAGCCCTTTTAAAGCATTTGCTGTTTGACGCGCGTCAAACAGCTTCCATATTCAGTTGTCGTTATACTACTTTTCAGATTTGCGCTGTTTCAGCCGCTCTTTCTGCTGTGCGATCATTGTTTCCAGCTCTGAGATCTCATCTGCTGTGATCGGCTCATTTAATAAGCCTGCTACCAGATGTGGTACGGAAAGCCCTTCAAAGGAATGGAAATCGCGAATTACCTGGCTGACACCGAAATCCTGCTCGGTGATCAGCGGTCTGTAGCTTCGTGTTAGTACGGTTCCGCTGTATACGATGTCTGCGACTTCGATATACTTGTATTTTAACAGGTTCCGCAGTACTGCCTGTACCGTATTGATCGTCAGATCCGGTTTGAGCGTGGCAATTTCAGATGCGATAAGCGGATGATCCGTGTGCCATAATAATTGCAGGATCTCCAGTTCTCGGTTTGTAATTTTCTGAAAAGGTTGTTTCTTTGGCATGTTATTTATTCCTCCTAACATGGAATCCAGTCAGTAAGCCATTTTTCGTGAGTGGTATCATATAATCTTTTGTACAACTTCCCGTTGATCGTCTTATAGTACCATTTTGTAATGGCTTTTCTGGCTGTTATGTCAGATCCGGTTTCGTCTGCTTCTGTTGATATTGCAGGTTCCGCAAAACTTGTGATACTGAGAGACGGCAAAGCTACCGCCAGGGTGCTGCAGATGAGTAATGCATAAATTGTTTTTTTCATGGTAAATCCTCCTTTTCATAAATGGGTATGTCCGGTAAATTTGCCGGATCTTCAAAGGTTCCTATATAAGTATTATCTATATAGAGTTCATACAGGGAATCGCCTGCTTGGATGGCATAGCTGCCTTCAGTTGGTATGGAAAAAGCATTTGGTTCATCTTCGGGTAGATCCGGAGAAGTCGATTCTATAATGATAGCATAAGATAAAAATGTAATAAGAATCATCAAGGCAATGAATCCGTATTGCCCGTGCTTTTTCTGGAAAGACTGTGGTGTATCAATACTATCCATAACAATACGATATCTTTGCATCAATTCTGAATTTTTGTAGCCGTCAAAGGAAAGCCCGGAAGAAAGCAGGGGACTATGCGTACTCAGTTTTGCCACTTTGACCAGACATTCCAAGTATTCCATTTTTTTAATATCATCTAACTGTTCGGTAGCCAGCAGATCCGCAGATTCTTCAATATAAATTCCTATTTTCTTCCGAAACAGATAAAACAGTGGATTCCACCAGAAAACAATGCTGAGAAACTCAATCAGTAGCTTATAAAGCGTATCGCCATGCAGATAGTGCACTGTTTCATGAGATAAAACATAATACCACTCCTGTTCTGATAAGGCAAGCGTTGGCACAACGATCACCGGATGTATAAACCCTGTCACGAAAGGGGAGTTGAGCGTCGCGCTTTCTTTAATACGGAATCGACAGCTTGCAAAATGCTTTTCAGACAAAATGCGATCAAATTGCGATAAAACAGCCGGATCCTGTGCTTCTGGAAGCTGATAAATGTTTCTGCGCAGCCGGCAGTAGCGATAGAGCAGGAGAAAGGCTGACACAATAATCCCGAGTATCCAGATGCTTATTATGATGTGTGCAATGGAGAAACGAATTCTGCCAACTGCAATGGACAGCATGAAAAAGCGGTTTAATGTAGGATATCCTTTGGACACACCTATTGTGTGGGTAAAGGGAAATTCGCGTGGATACATAAATCGGATAAGAAGAAGGATGGTACAAAGTAGTGGTATCCAAATGGAAGCCTTCTTATACCATTTCAAAAATAGCCACATCAAAAATCCAACAATGCAACAGCAAATAGATATCATTATCAAAAGTCGAACATAGTCATCCATATGTTCCCCTCTCTTTTCCTGTTACAGGAAAATTATAATACGAATGCGCAGAATAATCAATCTAAAATTATTCTGAAAATAAAAAACACAAAAACTGCAATAACAATGTAAATATAATATTGGTGCATATGCAGACAGAAGATTGTCTGTATTTTTATAATACAACAGGCACCGGGTTTGGCGCCGGTGCCTGTACATATCTTTACTATTCTGTTTTGTTTTCCTGTAACAATGCCCGCTGTTTTCGGATCACTTCCTCCAGCTCATCAATTTCGGAGGAAGAAACGGGTTCATTCAAAAGGCTGGCTACCAGATGGGATACGGAAAGTCCCCTGAAGGAATGAAAATCGCTGATCACCTGATCAATACCAAAATCCTGCTCGGTAATAAGAGGCCGGTAGCTGCGTGTCAGAACAGTACCGCTGTATACGATCTTTGCCACCTCGATATATTTGTGCTTCAGCAGATTGCGCAGAACGGATTGAACGGTGTTGACAGTCAGATCCGGTTTCATAGCTGCAATTTCAGATGCGATAAGCGGATGATCCGCATGCCATAAGAACTGCATGATCTCCAGTTCCCGGTTTGTAATTTTCTGAAAGGGTTGTTTTTTAGGCATATTATCTGATCTCCTTTTCGTAAATGGGTATTTCCGGCAGATTGTCCGGATCTGCAAAATTTCCTATCAATACATCATCCATATATAGCTCATAAAGAGAGTCATTGATCTTGATCGCATAGCTGTTGTCTGTCTGTATGGTAAAGGACGCCGGCTCATCGGCAGGTGTCTTTGTAGAACTTGGTTCTACTATGATACCATAAGAGAGGAAAGTTGCAAGAAGCATGGCGGCTATAAAACCATATTTTGTGATACGATTGCCGAATGTGGCTTCCTGGCGAATACATTTTGTAATACAGGCAAAGCGCTTTTTCAATTCCGAATCCCCGTAGCCGTCAAAGGTAAGGACTGCTGAACGGAGCACAGGGTTATGCCGGCTTTGGCGGGCAACCTTTAACAGACATTCCAGATAGTCCAGCTTTTCTGCAGCATTCAGATCTTCTATGGCAAGCAGATCGGCGGACTGCTCGATACAGACAGATATTTTTCGGCGGAATAAATAAAAAAGCGGATTCCACCAAAAAACTACGAGGGGTATCTCGATAAGCAGCTTGTACAAGGTGTCGCCATGTCTGTAATGTGCAGTCTCGTGGGACAATATATAGTACCATTCTTTCTCTGACAGGGATAGTCCCGGAATGACGATGACCGGATGAAAATAGCCGGTAACAAAAGGGGACTCCATTTCGGTATCTTCTTTTAAGGAAAATGTGCATCTTGAAAAGCGTTTTTCTTTCAATATCTGATCAAGCTGCGAGCGGATATTGTCATCGGAGCAGACCGGAAGCCGGGAGACCGATTTTTGCAGAACAACATAATGCCGCAGGAAACGGAAACCGTTCCAAAGGCTTCCGGCGATCCATATACCAAGCAGAAGTGCTGCCACAGGAAATTCAATCCGGCCGATAGAGAGAGTTTTGTTAAAAAATTCATTCAGCGTAGGATATCCTTTTGTGATATAAACGGAGTGCGTAAACGGAAACTCGTAAGGATACAGAAAACGGACAAGGAGCAGACTGCTGCAAAGCAGAAGAACCTCAATGGATGCTTTCTTATTATATAGTAGAAAGAGCCACATCAAAAGTCCGGTGATGCAGCAGCATACAGTGATCGTGATCAGTAATCTGAGAGTGTCCGCCAGTATCATGAGTAAGTCCCCTTTTCTGTTCCGTAACATGATGCCGGGGCAAAAACACCGATTTCGGTGCCTGCGGATTGTTCCGTGCCATGCACTCCCACAATCCCGACATCGTATCATAACATATTTATCATTATAGTAAGGAAGAGGTAGAAAAACAATAAAAACAAAAAGATAACAAGAAACGAATTGACAAACGACAAACGGATTAGTACAATGAAAATGCGATTTAATTACAATAAAATTGCAGGATTATGTCGAATACATAATATTGTGGGGAGTAGTAAGGATAATCGGGGAAAGTATATATGGATGCGGATTATGAAAGGGAAAATAATCCGGGCGGGACAAGACAATGCATCTTCAATGGAAGGTGCGTTGTTTTTTTGTTATGGCGAGGAGGAAAATGCACGCATTTATGCGGTGCATTTGACGACCGCTGATCAGAGCGGGATTCGCAGAGCGCATCTCGTCTCTGCAGCCAATGAACAAAAGCTGTGAGAACTCCGGCAGATTGCTGCGGTAGACAATTTGCACAAAGATCTGAGAATGCAAGACCAAATTGCAGAAAAAGTACAGGTAGGGTCGAAAAAAGTTATCCACATAAGAAAGAACGATTTTAAGGCAAAAAGTGACTTATAAACGAGGTTATCCACATTATCCACATAAAACGAGGTTAAAAATAAAGGGATTTTATGGTAACTTTCAGAACATCTGTTTTGTGGGATAATCATAAAAAACAGTTATTTGACGAAAAACGTCGAAAAAGGTATTGACTTTTTGAATGTACAAATATTACAGACAATTTGAATAAATATTGCAAATATATATGCAAATGTGCTATAATTATCACATAAATCTAAGACAGAAAGGGTGAGCCATATGAAATATATTATTATGGGCAAAAACATTGAAGTGACTCCTGGTTTAAAGACAGCAGTGGAGGACAAGATTGGTAAGCTGGAGAAGTACTTTACGCCGGAGACAGAAGTACATGTTACTTTGAGTGTAGAGAAGGACAGACAGAAGATCGAAGTAACGATTCCTGTAAAAGGCAACATCATCCGTTCCGAGCAGGTAAGCAATGACATGTATGTATCTATTGATCTTGTGGAAGAGATCATTGAGAGACAGCTGAAGAAGTATAAGAATAAACTGGTGGACAAGCAGCAGGCAGGCAGCTTCTTCAAACAGGAATTCATCGAGAAAGATTATATGGATGAAGAAGATGTCAAGATCATCCGTACAAAGAAGTTCGATATCAAGCCGATGTATCCGGAAGATGCATGTGTACAGATGGAGCTTTTAGGACACAATTTCTTCGTATTCTGCAATGCGGAAACAGACGAAGTAAACGTTGTTTATAAGAGAAAAGGCGGTACATACGGACTGATCGAACCTGAAAATTAAATATAGGATGTCAAAAAACAGGGAGAATTGTGGGAAAAGCGATTCTCCCTCTTGTTTTTGCACTTTTGCTATGTTAAAATAAGTGCAGTGGGCAATGACAAAAAAATAACAATCATTGCCAAGCCCGAAAAATAAGGGCGGGAAACAATTATATGGAGGAAAGAAAAATGGCAAAAAAAGTAGTTTTAGCAGGCGCCTGCCGTACAGCAATCGGTACAATGGGTGGATCTCTTAGCACAACTCCAGCTCCGGAACTGGGTGCTATCGTTATTAAAGAGGCTTTAAACAGAGCCGGTGTTAAGCCGGAAGATGTAGATCAGGTTTACATGGGTTGTGTAATCCAGGCCGGACAGGGACAGAACGTAGCTCGTCAGGCAAGTATCAAAGCAGGTCTTCCAAATGAAGTACCGGCTGTTACGATCAACGTTGTATGTGGTTCAGGTCTGAACTGTGTCAACATGGCAGCACAGATGATCATGGCAGGAGATGCTGATATCGTTGTTGCCGGTGGTATGGAAAACATGTCTATGGCTCCATACGCTATGATGCAGGGACGTTATGGCTACAGAATGGGCAATGCTAAACTTGTTGATACAATGGTAAATGATGCTCTTTGGGATGCATTCAATGACTACCATATGATCAAGACTGCTGATAATATCTGCGAAGAATGGGGACTGACAAGAGAAGAGCTTGATGAGTTCGCATTAAAGAGCCAGTTAAAGGCTTGCGCAGCACAGGAAAACGGTGCTTTCGATAAGGAAATCGTTCCTGTAATGGTTAAGAAGAAAAAAGAAACAATCGAATTCAAGAAGGATGAAGGTCCAAGAGCCGGTTCTACAATCGAAGGCCTTGCAAAACTTCGTACGATCAATCCGGGCGGATTCGTTACAGCCGGTAATGCATCCGGTATCAATGATGGTGCAGCAGCAATCGTTGTTATGAGCGAAGAAAAAGCAAAAGAGCTTGGTGTTAAGCCAATGGCTACATTCGTAGCTGGCGCACTTGCAGGCTGCAGACCGGAAGTTATGGGTATCGGTCCTGTTCCGGCAACAAAGAAGGCTATGGCAAAAGCCGGCATGAAGATCGAAGACTTCGATATCATCGAAGCAAACGAAGCTTTCGCAGCACAGTCTGTTGCAGTAGGTAAAGAGCTTGGTATTGATGTAGATAAGCAGCTGAATCCAAACGGTGGTGCAATCGCACTTGGTCATCCGGTTGGAGCTTCAGGTGCCCGTATCCTTGTTACTCTGCTTCATGAAATGGAAGCAAAGGATGCTAAGAAGGGTCTTGCTACATTATGTATCGGTGGCGGTATGGGATGCGCAACAATCGTTGAGCGTGAGTAATCTGCCTGCCTGAATAGTCAATAAGGAGAACAACAATGGATTATATTTTATATGAAGTAAACGGTGCAGTCGGCACTATTACGATCAACCGTGAAAAAGCATTAAACGCTTTAAATTCACAGGTTCTTGATGAACTGAATGCTACTCTTGATGCTGTAGATCTGAATACAGTAAGATGTCTGATCCTGACAGGTGCAGGCCAGAAATCATTTGTTGCAGGCGCAGATATCGGAGAAATGAGCACACTGACAAAGGCAGAAGGCGAAGCATTCGGTAAGAAGGGGAATGATGTATTCCGCAAGCTGGAAACATTCCCGATCCCTGTTATCGCTGCTGTAAACGGCTTTGCACTTGGCGGTGGCTGTGAGATCTCCATGAGCTGTGATATCAGAATCTGTTCTGATAACGCTGTATTCGGTCAGCCGGAAGTTGGTCTTGGTATCACACCTGGCTTTGGCGGAACACAGAGACTGGCAAGACTTGTCAGCCCTGGTATGGCAAAACAGCTTATCTACACAGCAAGAAATATCAAAGCAGACGAAGCATACAGAATCGGTCTTGTAAATGCCGTATATACACAGGAAGAACTTCTTCCGGCTGCACAGAAAATGGCAGCAGGCATTGCAAAGAATGCACCGATCGCAGTTCGTAACTGCAAGAAGGCAATTAACGACGGCCTTCAGGTAGATATGGATCAGGCAGTTGTGATCGAAGAGAAATTATTCGGTGACTGCTTCGAGACAGAAGATCAGAAGTATGGTATGGCTTTCTTCCTTGACAAGAACAAAGAAAAAGTAAAAGAGCCATTCAAAAACTGCTAATATATTCAGGTAATATACACACCGGGCTGGCAGAAAATCTGCCAGCCATGTGTGGGTAAAGATAAACAAATATTTAAAGGAGGCACAACAATGAAAGTTGGTGTTATTGGTGCAGGAACCATGGGTCAGGGTATTGCAAAAGCATTTGCCCAGGTTGACGGTTATGAAGTAGCTCTCTGCGATATCAAGCAGGAGTGGGCTGAAGGCGGTAAGGATAAGATCGCTAAAGGCTATGCAAGACTTGTAGAAAAAGGAAAAATGACACAGGATAAGGTAGATGCTATCTTAAACAGCATTACACCTGGTTTAAAGGAAGACCTGTGTGCAGACTGCGATCTGATCGTAGAAGCTGCATTTGAAAATATGGAAGTTAAGAAGACAACATTTGCTGAGCTTGACAAGATCGCTAAGCCGGAATGCATTTTCGCTTCCAACACATCTTCTCTTTCTATCACAGAGATCGGAAATGGCTTAACACGTCCTATGATCGGTATGCATTTCTTCAATCCTGCTGACAGAATGAAGCTTGTAGAAGTGATCGCAGGTGTAAATACACCGGTTGAAACAGTAGATGCTATCAAGAAGATTTCTGAAGAGATCGGCAAGACTCCTGTACAGGTAAATGAAGCTGCCGGTTTCGTAGTAAACCGTATCCTGATCCCAATGATCAACGAAGCTGCTTTCATCAAAATGGAAGGTGTTTCAGATATCGCCGGTATCGATGCTGCTATGAAGCTTGGTGCGAATCATCCAATGGGACCTCTTGAACTCGGTGATTTCGTAGGTCTGGATATCTGCCTTGCTATCATGGATGTTCTCTACAATGAGACAGGCGACAGCAAGTATCGTGCATGCCCACTGATCCGCAAGATGGTACGTGGCGGCAATCTTGGTGTTAAGAGCGGAAAAGGTTTCTATGTATACAATGCAGATCGTACAAAGACACCTGTAGACGCACAGTAAGCTTTGCGCTGAACTATAAATATGGAGGAATTAAAAAATGGATTTCACTTTAAGTAAGAAACATGAAATGGCAAGACAGTTATTTAAAGATTTTGCCGAAAATGAAGTTAAGCCACTTGCTCAGGAAATCGATGAAGAACACAGATTTCCAAGAGAAACAGTAGAAAAAATGGCTAAAGCAGGCTTTATGGGTATTCCTGTTCCGAAGGAATTAGGCGGACAGGGCTGTGATCCTTTAACATATGCTATGTGTGTTGAAGAGCTTTCAAAAGTTTGCGGTACAACAGGTGTTATCGTATCTGCTCATACATCTCTTTGCGTAGATCCGATCCAGACATTTGGTACAGACGCTCAGAAAGCAAAATATTTACCGGATCTTTGCTCAGGCAAAAAGCTTGGTGCTTTCGGTTTAACAGAGCCGGGTGCTGGTACAGATGCACAGGGTCAGCAGACAAAGGCTGTATTTGATGAAGCAACAAATGAATGGGTATTAAACGGTTCTAAGTGCTTCATTACAAACGGTAAAGAAGCTGATGTTTATGTAATCATCGCTGTAACAGGTAAGATCGAGAAACGCGGCCGTGTTCAGAAAGAGATTTCTGCATTCCTCGTAGAAAAAGGAACACCAGGATTTACATTCGGTACAAAAGAGAACAAGATGGGTATCTGTGCTTCTTCCACATACGAGCTGATCTTCACAGACTGCCGTATCCCGGCAGATGCTATCTTAGGCGCTAAGGGCAAAGGCTTTGGTATTGCAATGCATACACTGGATGGCGGACGTATCGGTATCGCTGCTCAGGCTCTTGGTCTTGCAGAAGGTGCTCTTGAGACAACAATCAACTATGTAAAGGAAAGAAAGCAGTTCGGTCGTTCCATTGCACAGTTCCAGAATACACAGTTCCAGTTAGCAGATATGGCTACTAAGGTAGAAGCTGCTAAGTTATTAGTATACAAGGCTGCTATGAAGAAAGCGCAGTATCAGCAGGATCACAAGACTTCTTATTCTGTAGAAGCTGCTATGGCTAAGTTATGTGCAGCAGAAGTTGCTATGGAAGTAACAACAAAATGTGTTCAGTTACATGGTGGTTACGGTTACATCAAAGAGTACGATGTAGAGCGTATGATGCGTGATGCTAAGATTACCGAGATCTACGAAGGAACTTCAGAAGTTCAGCGTATGGTAATTTCAGCTAATCTTTTGAAATAAGGAGGAACATACTGTGAAAATCGTTGTTTGTATTAAACAGGTACCTGATACAAAGGGTGGCGTACAGTTCAACCCGGACGGTACATTAAATAGAGCTGCAATGCTCACAATCATGAATCCGGATGATAAGGCAGGTCTTGAGGCTGCTCTTAGAATCAAGGATCAGACAGGCGCTGAAGTTACTGTTGTAACAATGGGTCTTCCAAAGGCTGCTGACGTTCTTCGTGAAGCAATGGCTATGGGAGCTGACAAAGGCGTCCTGATCACAGATAGAGTATTAGGTGGTGCTGACACATGGGCAACATCTACAACTATCGCAGGTGCACTTAGAGGAATGGAATATGATCTGATCATCACAGGCCGTCAGGCTATCGATGGTGATACAGCTCAGGTTGGTCCACAGATCGCAGAGCACTTAAATCTCCCGATCATCTCTTATGCAGAAGATATCAAGGTTGAAGGCGACAGCGTTGTCGTAAAACGTCAGTATGAAGACGGATTCCATATGCTGAAAGCTAAAATGCCATGTCTGATCACAGCTCTTTCTGAGTTAAACGAAGCTCGTTACATGACTCCGGGCGGAATCTTCGATGCTTGTGATGCAGAAATTACAACACTTGGCAGAGCAGATCTGATTGACGTTGATGATTCTAACATCGGTCTGATGGGATCTCCAACAAAGATCGCAAGAGCTTCTGATAAGGTACGTAAGGGTGCTGGTGAGAAATTTACTCCGGACACAGCTGATGAAGCAGCTAAGATTATTGTAGACGCATTAAAAACAAAGCACATTATCTAATTTAAGAGGTGAATAAAATGGGCGCAATGAACGCAGAAGAATTAGCAAAGTACAAAGGCGTATTCGTCTTTGCACAGCAGGTAGATAATAAATTAAGCGGTATCGCATTCGAACTTGTCGGTGAAGGTTCAAGACTTGCAGAAAAGTTAGGAACAGAAGTAACTGCAGTTTTACTTGGATCAGGAGTTGCCGGTCTTGCAGATGAACTTGCTGAGTACGGTGCTGACAAGGTTATCGTTGTTGATGATCCTGAATTAAAGGATTACAGAACAGAGCCATATGCACATGCACTTGCATCTGTTATCGATGAGTACAAGCCGGAGATCATGTTAGTTGGTGCAACAGCTATCGGTCGTGACCTTGGCCCTACAGTTTCAGCAAGAGTTAAGACAGGTCTTACTGCTGACTGTACATTACTGGAGATCGGTGATTTCCCTGTTAATCCAATTCCTGGAAAAGAACAGAAACACAACCAGTTATTAATGACTCGTCCTGCATTCGGTGGTAACACAATCGCTACTATCGCATGTCCTGACAACCGTCCACAGATGGCTACAGTTCGTCCGGGTGTTATGCAGAAGCTTGACAGAGTAGCTGGAAAGAAAGCAGAAGTGATCAACTACAATCCTGGATTTACTCCAAATAACAGATATGTAGAAATCCTTGAGATTTCCAAAGCTGTTTCAAACATCAAAGATATCATGGATGCTAAGATCTTAGTATCTGGTGGTCGTGGTGTTGGATCTGCAGAAAACTTCAAGATTCTGGAAGATCTTGCAGAAGTACTTGGTGGACAGATTTCCTGCTCACGTGCTGCTGTTGAAAGCTATGGAATGGCTCCGGAGTTACAGGTTGGACAGACAGGTAAGACAGTTCGTCCTAACGTATACTTCGCAATCGGTATTTCAGGTGCTATCCAGCATGTAGCCGGTATGGAAGAATCAGACATCATCATCGCAATCAACAAAGATGAAGATGCTCCAATCTTCGATGTAGCTGACTACGGTATCGTAGGAGATCTGAATAAGATCGTTCCACTGCTTACAGAGCAGATCAAAGCAGAGCTTGCTAATAAATAATTGTAAGCGATCTGTGAAAAGATGAAATAAAAGGCGGGAGATCGAAAGATCTCCCGTTTTAACGCTGATAGTTGATAGGAGTATATGATAGATGAATCCTGCAGTACTGATGAAACTGATGAGCGCGAAGGCACAGTTTGAACAAAATCATCCAAAGGTAATTTCCTTTTTAAAGACCGTGTTTTCACGTCCGATCGAGGAAGGAACTATTTTGGAGCTGACTGTAACACGTCCGGGAGAAGAACCGGTCACAACAAATTTGAAAGTAAAAGATTCAGATCTGGCTTTGATGGAAAGTTTGAAGGATCTTATGAAAAATAAATAAGCAGATGAGTAACAGAAAGAAAACAATACAATATGCGTTTCAAAAATCAATCCCGATCATGACAGGGTATATTGTACTTGGTATGGGATTTGGTATTTTGCTGCAAAAGCAGGGCTATGGACTTCTATGGGCGTTCCTTATGAGTCTTTGTATTTACGCAGGTTCCATGCAGTATGTGACGATTGATCTGCTGGGAAGCGGCGCCTCTTTGGTTGCTGCGGCGCTCATGACGCTGATGGTAAATATCCGCCATGTATTTTATGGCATCACGATGCTGACAAAATATCAGAAAGCAGGCAGAAAAAAGCCATATCTGATCTTTGCCCTTACAGATGAAACCTTTTCGGTCGTCTGTGATGTAGATCTGCCGGAGGGGGTAGAGGAGAATGCATATTATTTCTGGATCTCTCTGCTGGACCAGATTTACTGGGTATTGGGCAGTCTGCTTGGCAGTATCATAGGCAGCACCCTTCCGTTTAATTCAGCAGGTGTGGAATTTTCCATGACAGCATTGTTTGTAGTCATTTTTGTAGAACAGTGGGAAAAGACAAAGCAGCATTTTCCGGCGCTTTGCGGCGTTTTGCTTTCATTGCTCAGTCTCTTCGTATTCGGTGCGGATGATTTCCTGATCCCTGCCATGATCGGCATTACGATCGCATTATTGATCGGGAAAAAATGGATGGAGAAGGGAGAGACAAAGGCATGATATATTTAGGATGTATGGCCGGCAGTACGATCAGTCAGGGACATGCGGCCGGTATTGTGGCAGTTGCAGCACTTGTTACAATGGCGATCCGGTTCTCTCCGTTTGTGATATTTAAAAAGCATACGCCGGCGATCGTTTTATATCTGGGAGAGGTGCTTCCTTTTGCGGTCATGGGCATGCTGGTTGTATACTGTCTGAAGGGGGTGACGCCGCTTTCCGGTAATCACGGGATTCCGGAGCTTGCAGCAGTTCTTTTGACGGTTGGTTTACATAAGTGGAAGCACAATACCCTGCTGTCCATATTGGGCGGAACAATTTGTTATATGGTTTTAATTCAGTGTGTTTTTTGACATAAGGAGAGAAAGCAAATGATTACAATATGGAACAGAAAACTTTTGTTTGATACATACGATATGGGAAAGCAAGGAACGCTCAGACAGCTTCTGGCACAAAATAATATCGAATATACCTACAAGCTGGCAGGCAATGCGATAGGTTCGCAGGGAAAGTTTGGAAGCAGTCCGCAAAGACCATTGCAATATAAAATATATGTACATAAAAAAGATTACGATGCTGCAAAAAAGATAATGCATGATCAAAAAATATTTTGAAAAGCAGGGTACTTGGGTAAGTAAGAAAAGGAGAAGCGAGAAATGAATACATTTTATTATATTGTAGACAGCATTGATGGTGATTATGCGCATCTTGCACGCACAACAGAAGCGGGCGAACGCATTGAAGGGGAAGAAACAAAGCTGGTAGCACGTGCACTTCTGCCGGATACGATCATGGAAGGTACACGGCTGATCTACGAGTGGATGCAGTACAAAGTAATATAAGAAAGAAGGTAATCATATGGCAAAGAAAGAAGTGAAAACAAATGCCATGAGAATACTCGACAGGATGAAGATCCCGTATACGCATCAGGCATATGAATGTGACGAGTTTGTAGATGGCATTCAGACAGCAGATAATCTGGGGCTGCCTCATGAAAAGGTGTATAAGACACTTGTTACACAGGGAAACGACAAACAATATTATGTATTTGTTCTGCCGATCGAAGCAGAGCTGGATCTCAAAAAGGCAGCAAAAGCAGCAGGCGTAAAGTCTGTTTCCATGCTTCATGTGAAGGATATCACGCAGGTAACAGGATATGTGCGCGGCGGCTGCACAGCGATCGGTATGAAGAAGCAGTACAAAACATTTATCAGTGACAGTGCAAAGGTGCTGTCAGATGTATATGTCAGTGGTGGCAGGATCGGCTGTCAGATGAACCTTGCACCGGATGATCTATGCAAAGCAAGCGGCGGAAGCTATGCGGATATATTAGTATAATATGATATCAGGGGCAAAAGGTCTAAACCTATGTGAGCTTGCTCGCAGGTGGGTGAAAGACCTTGGGATCTGCTCCGATATGAGCATCGAATTCGGGGCTTTTGATCCCGACATCATTATTATATCAATAAAGAAGGAAGGGCAATCAGAATGAACTATGTAATAGTAGGAGCCGGTGGCTGCGGCGGAAGCATCGCTGCATATCTGGCAAGAGCAGGAAAAGATGTGACGGTGATTGCGAGAGGAAAGCATCTGGAGAAAATGCAGAAGGACGGCATTAAAATGGAAACACCGCATCTGGGTGATTTTACCGTTCCGGTACATGCCATGGCGGCAGATGACTATGAAGGCATTGCTGATGTGATCTTTGTCTGCGTCAAAGGCTATTCTGTTATGGATATTGTGCCATTCCTGCAGGCACACAGTGATGCCCATACAGTGATCATTCCTATCCTGAATATCTACGGAACAGGCAGTAAGCTGCAGGCATTTTTACCGGAGCCGACAGTGCTTGACGGCTGTATCTACATTGCAGCAGAGATCAAAGAGCCGGGTGTGATACTGCAAAAAGGCAGCATCTTCCGTATTGTATACGGCGCAAGAAAAGAGCAGGAGCCAAATAAGGAAATGTTTGATATTGCAAAGGATCTGCGTCAGGCAGGAATTGAAGCGGTCATTTCCGATAATATTGCAAGAGATGCATTCCAGAAATATGCGTATGTGGCACCGATGGCAGCCTGCGGACTCTATTATGATGCCAAGGCTGATGTATTCCAGCAGGCTGGTGAAGAACGTGAGCTTTTCGTGAAATGCATGCAGGAAATGGATGCGCTTGCGACAGCAATGGAGATTCCATTCCTCGTGGATATCGTAAAGACCAATCTGGATATTCTGGATACCCTGTCCCCGGAAGCTTCTACCTCCATGCAGCGAGATATCTGGGCAGGCAAGGATTCTGAGCTGGAGGGACTTGTATTTGAGCCGGTCCGTATGGGACGCAGGGCAGGCGTTGCAATGCCAAACTACGAGATGATCGCAAAGAAGTTTGGGCTGGAGTAATAGCGGCTACACAGCAGTAGGTGCTTGACAATGTCCGATATCTAATCTATAATACGCTTAACAAGAGAACCGAAAGCTAGATGCACCTAGCTGCCGGTAAAATAGTTTGCTACAAAAAGTAACGCCTTATCTTATCAGGACGAGGGCGTTACTTTTTGCGTAATATCATGTATCGCAGATACATGATGCAGCCGGAGCTCATTTGCGAAGCAAATTTTGCATGAGCTACGGTTCAAGACTGTGTGACAGTAACAAGAGTAATAACAGCGCATTGCCCCTTCGGTTCTCTGGGTAAGCATATTATGAGATTGTCAAGGTGGGTAAATAGCGATTAAGAAAAATAATTGTTACAGAGTTGAATTAGAATAACGCTTATTGACGATATGATATGACAATAATAGTAGATATGTATAAAAATGTCAATGGGACTTTCGACATGGAGGAGGGTTAAAAGCCCTCCTCCTTCAAGTTTTCCACAAGCTGTACGTAACATTCTAACACATCAAATCCTTTGATATCTTCTCTTTTCAGATCAATCATATCGCCATGCGAAATGCCGCGCTTTCTGCTTTGCAGCGTCCCCTGAAACTGGCCCCATTTGGCGGAACTTTCTGTCACAAGACCATCGTTTGGCTCATGGGAAAGCAGCTTCATAAAGAAATAAGGGACTGACAAAAGAGAGTCACTGAAACAGTTTTTCATGACGGAAGCATAGCTTTGATAATAGACCTGCGGGCTGTCAGGTGTTGTCTCATTAAACCGGCTACAGAATGCAGGATCAAGCTGTTTGCTGGAATGGTAGCAGTCCGGATGTTCGTCGCCAAGCTGAGCGGAAGAACGATCCAGAAGACCGGCGATCCATCGATAGATGCCATCCGGCAGCTTGTTTAAAAAAGGGATCAGCTCGGAACCGCGGTGCGGCGTTGACATTGTTGTCAGGCTGGCAATCTTATCTGCGTAACCAAGGTGGCTGATCAGATAACGGCTGTCCAGTCCACCCTTTGAATGGGCAATGATATTGACCTTATCTGCACCGGTCTCCTGCAGTGCTTTGTCAATCGTCTGTGTGATGGCAGCGGCATTTTCTTCTATGGTTCCCCAGGCTTTCTGATGTCCATAATAGACGCAGGCGCCATTCTTCTGCAAAATTCGCGGAATACGGCCCCAGTAATTAAAATATTTCAGATCGCGGAATCCGATACCATGCACCATGATAAGCGGATATTTTGTCTTGCAGGCATTGGAAGAGGGACGCAGCTCTGCGTTTTGCCGTCTGGTGACTGCAATGGCATATTCATCTTTGACAGCCCTGCACATAGCATGGGCAAGAAACAGATTGACCACGGGGATCCAGAGGTTGAGACAGATCAGAACCCGCTTTACAATGCCGAGCCGCCTGCAGGTGCAGATCACACGGATGCCACCATTCAGCAGAAACAGTAGGATAAATACGCATGTGTAAATAATATCAAACGTAAAGAACAGTGCAGTTGCAAAGCCGATGCCATAGTCAAGCCTGTCGAACAAAGACGGTAGAAAGAACTGGCTTGTCAGATATAGGATAAGATACAGTAAGATTTGCAGAAAAATGCCGAGAATACCAGCCTTTAACAGAAGCATGCCACCGTATTCGATGCGGATACGTGTATTGCCGGATTCATCCCTGCGGAAGGGTACAAAATGCATTCGGATCGTGGAATACAGATGAAATGTTGCCAGACCAAGGGCAAGAAATATCAAAGGAATCAAGGAAAGATCCGAGATCAGACAGCAGTAAAAAATAAATGGAAAATGCGGTACGATCAGAAAATACAGAAACCGCATCAGACCGGTCAGCAGGTCGATCTTTTTGACCGCATCCAAATATAGCAATAACATTAAAATACAAAAAATTAAAATTGCCATTTGTTTTCTCCTTTCCCAAATTATAGCAGAGAATATCCAAGGCGTATAGGTATAAAAAAAGATACAAAATTGTATATAACTATGCTATAGTAGATTTGTATGGTCGATAGAAAATCAAACTACAATCATTTTAGGAGGATTTATAGCATGCAGATGAAGTCGATTGAAAAACAGTTGCAGCAAAATGCATATCCGGGCAGAGGTATTATCATTGGAAAGAGTGCAAACGGTAAGTATGCGGTAACAGCATATTTTATCATGGGCAGAAGTGAGAACAGCCGTAACCGTGTCTTTGTAGAGGACGGAGAGGGTATCCGCACACAGGCATTTGATCCGGGTAAATTAAGTGATCCGAGTCTGATCATTTATGCACCGGTACGTGTGCTGGGAAATAAGACGATCGTGACAAACGGCGATCAGACAGATACAATCTATGAACTGATGGACAAGCAGCAGACATTTGAACAGGCGCTGCGCACCAGAGAGTTTGAACCGGATGCACCAAACTACACACCTCGTATTTCAGTTATCATGCATCTTGAAAACGGCGGCTTCAATTATGCGATGTCTATTTTAAAGAGCAATAATGGCAATCCGGCAGCTTGCAACCGTTACACATTTGCTTATGAAAATCCGGTAGCGGGCGAAGGACATTTCATTCATACTTACATGGGTGATGGAAATCCGCTTCCAAGCTTTGAAGGTGAACCGGAGCTGATTTCTATCCCGGATGATATGGATGCATTCACAGAGCTTCTGTGGAACAGCTTAAATGCAGATAATAAAGTATCTTTATTTGTCAGATACATTGAGATCGAGACAGGTAAGTATACTTCTAAGATCGTGAATAAGAACCAGTAAAATAAAATCAAACAAATAGGGAGAATACAAATGAACGAATTAGAACTGAAATACGGTTGTAACCCAAATCAGAAGCCTTCCCGCATTTATATGGAAGATGGCAGTGATCTGCCGGTCACAGTACTGAACGGCAAGCCTGGCTATATCAATTTTCTGGATGCTTTTAATGGATGGCAGCTTGTAAAGGAACTGAAAGCAGCAACAGGACTTCCTGCTGCAACTTCTTTTAAACACGTATCGCCTGCAGGTGCGGCTGTCGGACTTCCGCTGAGTGAAGTAGAGAGCAAGATCTACTGGGTAGATGATCTCGGCGAGCTTTCTCCGCTGGCTTGTGCATATGCAAGAGCAAGAGGCGCAGACAGAATGTCTTCTTTCGGTGATTTTATTTCTCTTTCCGATGTCTGTGATGAATCCACAGCAAGGATCATCAAAAGAGAAGTTTCCGATGGTGTCATTGCACCGGGCTATACAGAGGAAGCGCTTGCGATCTTAAAGGCAAAGAAAAACGGAAATTATAATGTGATCCAGATCGATTCCGATTATGTACCGGCTCCGATCGAGCACAAGCAGGTATTCGGTATTACATTTGAACAGGGCAGAAATGAGCTCAAGATCGATGATGAGCTGCTTTCCAATGTAGTCACAGACAACAAAGAAATTCCGGAATCTGCAAAGATAGATCTTGCGATCGCACTGATCACACTGAAATATACACAGTCCAATTCAGTATGCTTTGCAAAAGGCGGACAGGCAATCGGTATCGGTGCAGGACAGCAGTCCCGTATCCATTGTACAAGACTGGCAGGCTCTAAGGCTGATAACTGGTTCCTGCGTCAGTCACCACAGGTTATGAACCTTCCGTTTGTAGACAATATCCGCAGAGCAGACCGTGATAACACGATCGACCTCTATATCGGAGAAGATTACATGGATGTTCTGGCTGAAGGCGAATGGCAGAAGTTCTTTAAGGAAAAACCGCCTGTATTCACCCGTGAGGAAAAGAGAGCATGGCTGGATCAGAATACAGATGTGGCACTTGGCTCCGATGCATTCTTCCCATTCGGCGATAACATCGAAAGAGCACACAAGAGCGGTGTGAAATATGTGGCACAGCCGGGCGGTTCTATCCGCGACGACCATGTCATCGATACCTGCAACAAGTACAATATGGCAATGTGCTTCACAGGAATCCGCCTGTTCCATCATTAATTAATTATTAATAATCAAAAATAATAGCTCCAGCATTATATTTTATGCACGCTACGCATGCTTTTCTACTAAGGCACGTACTAACATGAATATGGCACGCGAACATTCGACATCCATGTCTCAGGTTCGCTGCCACGACATCCATGTCGTGGCACCATATCCATTGTCAGTACTTAGCCAAGTAGAAAGACGCATTTGTAGCTATCACATAGCAATATAATGCCGGAGCTATTTTTATTTGCAGAAATATAAAAGAAGAAAACCATATGCTGGACAATCGATAGCGCAGACGACCGAGATTTGCGAAGCATTTGCCGCAGCGGAGAGACCGCAACGCTTTTTTGCGGCCGGAGCACGGCAATATGTGCTCATAGCAAATCGCAGGGTAGTCAAGCGTGATTGACTGGTATATGGTTTTCTTCGTATTATTACATATTATAATAGCTTTAATTTTACAAAGAAGAGCTTAGTACTGCATAGCCTCTTCTTCTCCATTCACAACGCGAAGTCCGCCCTGTGCAAGTGCAAGAAGCTCGTCTTCACCAGGATATACAGTAAATGGAGCAATCCATTCGCAGCGGGCCTTCAGACCGTCTACAACACCCTTATCGTAAGCAATACCACCTGTTACGATGATCTGGTCAACCTTGCCTTCGAGGACGGTAGCCATAGCACCGATGTTTTTGGACATCTGCTGGATGAATGCATCACGTACTTCAGCAGCCTTTGTATCGCCTGCGTCAACCATCTTTTCTACATCACGCATATCGTTTGTGCCAAGATAAGCATTGAAACCGCCGTTGCCGACTAATTTCTTGTAAACCTCAGCTTCTGTATATTTGCCGGAGAAGCACATCTTTACGAGTGCACCAACAGGAACTGCGCCTGCACGCTCCGGAGAGAATGCGCCGTCACCGTCAAGGGCGTTGAAGATATCAATGACCTTTCCCTGCTTGTGAGGACCTACGGAAACACCGCCGCCCATATGGACAACGATCAGATTCAGGGAATCATAAGACTTGCCGACTTCCTTTGCATATCTCTTTGCAACAGCCTTCTGGTTCAGTGCATGGAAGACAGAAGTTCTTGGAAGCTCCGGAACACCTGAATAACGGGAAGTTGGGATCAGCTCGTCTACAACAACCGGATCAACGATGAAAGAAGGAACACCGATGGAATCACCGATCTCTCTTGCAAGGATACCGCCGAGGTTGGAAGCATGCTGTCCCTGTTTACCGATCTTTAAGTCATTTAAAAGATCATCTGTTACTGCATAAGTACCGCCCGGGATCGGTTTTAACATACCGCCGCGGCCAACAACGAAATCAAGTGAATTGATATCGAAATCTTTTTCTTTTAACAGATTTACGATAATTTCCTTACGGAAGTCCTTCTGATCGAAAATAGTTGCATATTTAGCGATCTCTTCTGTGGAATGACGCAGCGTTTCTTCGAATAATAATGTTTCATCTTCAAAAACACCGATCTTTGTAGAAGTAGAACCTGGATTGATAATTAAACTCTTCTTAGACATAACTGTTTCCTTTCTTTAATACGAATACACTATTTCATCATCTTTTCTGCCATAACAGCTGCAAGTGCAATGGAATTTACCTTTGTCTCGCATGTATCGGAACGGGATGTCAGGATGACAGGCGCCTGTGTACCTGTTAAGATATTACCGTTCTTGACCGGAACCATATGTACGATTGCTTTGTATACAAGGTTACCTGCATGGATATCAGGGAACAGAAGGATATCTGCATCGCCTACGATCTTACGGTCGAGTGCACCCTTTTCTGCAGCGGCTTCTTTGTAAAGCGCAATATCAAGGGAGAGAGGTCCGTCAACGATACAGCCTGTGATCTCGCCGCGTTCATTCATTTCTGTCAGCTGCTGTGCATCTACTGTAACAGGCATCTTCGGATTGACGATTTCAACTGCTGCAAGAGGAGCAACCTTCGGATTCTCAACGCCGCAGGCATTTGCAACTTCTACTGTATAGTTGATGATGTTGACTTTATCTTCCAGTGTAGGATATGGGATGAATGCTACGTCAGTAAAGAATAACAGACGGTCAATTCCCGGGATTTCAAATACACAGACATGAGATAATGGTTTGCCTGTACGAAGACCACATTCTTTGTTCAGAACACTCTTTAAGAATGTCTTTGTGTCGAGAAGACCCTTCAGATACATATCGGCTTTCTTGTCATGTACCAGCTTGACTGCTGCAAGAGAAGCTTCAACAGTGTCTTCTACATTGATGATTTCATAATCGGATAAATCCATGTCGATCGTAGCTGCGATCTCTCTGATCTTTGCTTCGTCGCCGACAAGAATGGAATCAGCAATGCCACGTTCCTTAGCAGCCTTGACAGCTTCCAGAACAGCCTTGTCCTGTGCGCAGGCTACAGATAATTTCTTCTTTGAACAAGAAGATACCTTTGACAATAATTCATCAAAATTTTTTGCCATTTTTTTACACCTCATTTGTCATATTCTTCTGGGGAAACCCCATTTGTTAAAATTCTAACACTAAAAGAGCGAAAAAGCAATGATTCCGCGCCTTTCTATTCATAAAAATTTAACTTTCTTAACCATCCTTTCAGGTTGAATCATCTATGTAAATCTGTTACAATGTACATTAGGTTTTATCCGGAATAACTCTGTTTTATGCAGAGAACAGTAGGAGTTAAGGCAAATTATGAAAATGATAGAAAAGGTATTCGGAACCCACAGCGAGCGGGAACTGAAGCGTATCGAGCCAATCGTAGACAAGATCGAATCTTATCGCGATACGATGCGTGCACTGTCAGATGAAGA
>Ga0129311_1000690_pt1 | contig 27788 bp, 28 predicted proteins | sample Go1ome_FD_94435 | JGI IMG/M metagenome (GOLD analysis project Ga0129311, IMG submission 94435) | Western lowland gorrila individual fecal microbial communities from Wisconsin, USA - Go1022B metagenome | ecosystem: Host-associated > Mammals > Digestive system > Large intestine > Fecal | place... | reverse complement strand
CGAGGGGCGTGTCTGTTTGCCCGCGTGGAGGGAAACGGCGCAAGCCGAAATAACCGACTAGACTCGTAGAAATTCGCGTGAATGGGCTTTCGGACAGGAGTTCGATTCTCCTCATCTCCACCATAACCGTACCCTTATTTTGATACAATTTAAGGGTGCATTAAACTGTTATTAAATCCTCGAAACTTCGCTGTTTCGGGGATTTAATCGTTTCTTATGACCGAATATTTATCGAAAAACAGGCTCAGATTTATGCTTCTGAGCCTGTTTGCTTTTTATAATCGTTTTCTTGTGGGAGTAATCGTTTTCTGGTTGCACCCATTTTTGAGTAATCGTTTCTTGTGGGTGCATGATAGACGAGAAATTTTAATTGTTTCTCAGATTCTTATATAGCTCATTTGCCATAACATCCTGAACCTTTTGATAGAAATCAGGGTCATTGAAAAGTTTCTGAAAAGACTCGTTATTTTCAAGGAAACACTGCGTTACAATCTCTTTGAACTTATCAGGAAAAAGCGACTGAACAAACATTTCTGTGCTGTTGTCACTGGCATATTTCTTGAACTTTTTAACGTCTTTATCGTCCATAAACATGCGATAAATGCCTTCGATAATAACTCGGTCTGATTCTGTGAAATCTCCGTCAAAACGTTCATTCACTTTTTCAATAATACTTTCAAGAGTATCTTTTTTCTTATTTTGTTTTTTAGAACCTGTATCATTATTTGAAACATAAACAACCTGCTTTTCATCAAGAATAATCGCACCTGTATGTGTTTCTTTTAGTTTTGCATATTCAAGTTTGATTTTATCATCAATATCAACAATTTCTTTTTCCGACTTTGGCAGTAAACGCAAGAGATTTGATGCATACAAATATTCTGCAAATAATTCTTTATCATGTAAACGAACAATCTGAGTGATATAAGAATAAGTTCTTGTAAACTTGCGAATATAATCACGAACAGCATATCGTTCATCTTCTGCAAGGTCATTATATCGTTCGATTACAGGTCGGAACATTCCTGCCAGTTTTCCAAGTGCTATTGCATCCTGTTTTTTGCCCGACTGCTTTTCCATAAAAGTATTAAATGATTCAACATCGTCATAATTAAAAAGCATATACTCATGCAATTTGTTCCTGTAATCATATACAAGATTAGGATCTGTTTCACCTTCAACAGCTGATGTTGTATAGAATGGTGCAAATGCTTTTTTGATGTCCTCTTCTGTATTTTCAAAATCAAGCACAAATGTGCTGCTTTTTCCGAACGTTGTACGGTTCAGGCGAGATAATGTTTGTACAGCATTGACGCTTTTCAATTTTTTATCTACATACATGGAATGAAGCAACGGTTCATCAAAACCTGTCTGATATTTATTTGCAACGACCAGTATATTATATCTGCTGCTATGAAATGTTTTTCTGAATTTTTTATCTGCCGTGATATATCTTCCGTTTTCATCGAGATTCATGGTTGCCTCTGTAAACGGTTTTTCGGTCGGCATTTCTTCCAGTGTTACTTCTCCCGAAAATGCAATCATAACATCGCACCCTGCCGATTCCTGCGGATGATTTTTCATATATTCTTTTATTGCAAGATAATATCTGACAGCATTTGGTCGGCTGTCTGCAACAACCATCGCCTTGCCTTTTCCGTTTATCTGGAATCTTCCGTTTGAAAGGAAGTTCGACATAATCATTTCTGTTTTCTGAGTGATTGTATATCCGTGTTTTTTGTAATATTTGAAAAGTGCCTTTGATGCTGCACCCTCTATCAATTCCGGATTATCTGCTGAGATTTTTACAAGTCTGAACGCTTCCTTAATTGTTGTGTAGTTTTGCAAAACATCAAGAATAAATCCTTCTTCAATTGCCTGACGCATGGAATAAACATGAAATGGTTCTTTCAGTGGTTTCCCGTTTTCACCGATTTTTTCTGTTGGTGTTCCGAAAACATCGAGTGTTTCACGCTTTGGTGTTGCTGTAAATGCAAAAAATGATTGATTGCTGTGTTTTCCCTGACCGATAACAGCGTTGATATAGTCATCTGTTAAATCTACATCTTCCTCGCTGATTTCCTCTTCTTCCGCATATTCACGAACGGCTGTTCCGACATCGATCAGACTTCTGCGAAGCGTTCTCGCACTTTCTCCGCTCTGTCCCTGATGTGCTTCATCAATAATAACAGCAAACGTTCTGCCCTTGTAATTTTCCATATCTTTATAGGCAAACAGAAATTTTTGTATTGTGCAGATAATAATTCTTTTGCCGTCGTTGATTGCTTCTGCAAGGCTGTGAGAATTTTTCTTGTCGTCAATTGCTTCCACAAGACCGACTTTATGTTCAAAGCTGTTGATCGTATCCTGTAACTGTCCGTCAAGCACAACTCTGTTCGTTACCACGATAACAGAATCAAAAACCGCCTCATCTTTTGCGTTATGTACCGATGCAAGACGATATGCAATCCATGCAATTGAATTTGACTTGCCCGAACCTGCACTATGTTGAATGAGATAATTTTTTCCTGCTCCGTTTTGTTTCACATCTGTAAGAACCTTTCTTACAACATCGTACTGATGATAACGTGGAAACAGCAGTTTTTCTTTTATTTTTCCCGTATCTTCATCTTTTTCACGCACATGAGATACAAAGCGATGCAGAATGTCCATAAGGGAATCACGCTGCAGCACTTCTTCCCACAAATAATGCGTTGCGTAGCCGTCATAAATCGGATTTCCTGCATGACCGTCAATTCCCGCACCGTTTGAGCCCTGATTGAACGGCATAAAGTAGGTGTTTCCGTCTTTCAACTGCGTTGTCATCCAGACTTCGTAGAGGTCAACTGCAAAATAAACAAGAAATCTGTGGTCAATGCGGAAACAAAATTCCTTACTGCTTCTGTCATTTTTATATTGCTTTATCGCACAATGATAGTCCTGTCCCGTCAGTTGATTTTTCAGTTCCAGGGCAACGACAGGAATGCCGTTCACGGAAAGCACCATATCAATTGTGTTGTTATGATTCGGAGAATAACGAAACTGTCTTGCACAAGTGAGAATATTTGCGTTGTAATGTTCCACGTTGTCGGCGTTCAATGAAGTTTCAGGTTTGAAATAACAAATTTTCAGCCGGATTCCCAAATCTTCAATGCCGTTTCGGAGAACGTTTATCAATCCACGTTCACTGATGCATTTTTCAAGGCGGTGATAAAGCTTTTCCGATACATTTTCACCGTAATATTTCGTATATTTTGCCCATGCTTTCGGCTGTGTTTTCTCGATGAAACAGCAAAGCACGTTCATATCCATGCACTTATTCAAATCGTGTGCATTGCCTTTGCGTGAAATATATCCGCCCTTCTCGGATAAAAGAAACGTTTCAATATCCTGCTCAAAGCGCTTTTCTTTTTTCTCCAATTATTTCACTTCCTTTTTGCCTGTTACATATTCATAGATGACAGATTTTTTATACTGCTGTAATTTTTCGATTTTCCGCTGTTTGATTGCAATTAGGCTATCTATTTGGGTGCATTTTTTATCGAGATAGAATACTATTTTATTTCTTTCTTCAATAGGAGGTAGAGCAAATGAATAGTTATTCACAAAATTGGAAGACACTCTTTTTAATCCTCCTGTTCCTGTCATAGTTGAAATAGAAAACTTCTTAAAGATATTATTCTGTAAAAAATAGAATAAGAAAAATTTTATGCTTTCATTTGCACGAAATACAAATAATTCAGAACTTCCAAACGCCATTCCTTTTGTTAATCCTGTTGCTATTGCTATATTTCCATTTTCAAAGCAAGGGGTAACTTTAGCCATAATAATGTCGTTTTCCTCAAAATATGTCAAACCACTGCTAACGTTTTTAATTGCAATTTCTTTATGCACTAATGAACCAGTACGCACGCATTCCATAGGAGCATACGATACAATATCATCATCAGAAAATGACTTTTTACTTGATGGATTGAATTGACAAATATTTTTTATTCTTACAATCTCCCACCCCTCCGGTATCTCTCCAATCCATTCCACGCCGCTGTCTTTCATCGGCACATCGGGATTCAGACCTTTTGTAACAGTTTCAGTAATCAGGCTTTGTTTGTAGGCTTTCAGCTTTTCAATCTGCTTTTGCTGGTTGGTGATGAGTGCGTCTATCTGGGTGCATTTTTGGTCGAGGTAGGTGGCGATTTGGTGTTGAGTTTCAATTTTTGGATATGGAATCATTAATCTCCCCATATCAGAAGCATTTAAAGCACTTCTTACACCATTACCACCAAGATTGTTAAATACGCAATTATAATACATACTCATCAAATAGTAATACACAAATTTATTAAACGAATCTTTTTTTCTTGGAGTAAAACGAATATATGCAGGTGATACCAATCCTGTATACTGTGATAATCCTACTCTACTGGTACTTATATTTTGCAAGTCAATCATCTTAAAAATAAAATCGTTTTTTCTGAGAATTTGATATCCATCGAATTCTTTTGGTTGTAATCCATCGGAGTCGTCTTTTTTACGTTTTATTACTCCATTCAAAGTCAAAGCAAGTCTATCATATTCAAATGATTTTTCTCCTGCAACTTCCTTTATGTTTTTATAATGATCCTTAAATCTTAACAAATCCCATTCTTCCGGTATCTCTCCAATCCAAGCAACCCCGCTGTCTTTCATCTCACGCATTTTTTAATCTCCTCCTTTTTGCAATTGACAATTTACAATTTATAATTATCAATTATCAATTTTTAATTTTCAATTGCCTTTCGTTTCAAGTATCTTCTTTACTTCTTTGTCAAAATCAGAATTGATCTTCTGTGTTTTATTGAAAGCATCGTATTCTGCTTCTGCCTTGACTTTTGCCTGTTTTGCGGATACTCTGCCGTTGTCTGTCAACGTCTTATATCTTCTGAAGCTTAAAAATTCATTAACACTTTCTGCAAATTCTTCCATTGTAAAAGTATTTTCACGTTCTATCAGATCTTCAATATAATCAAAATATCCGGAAACAGTTCTTTCAAGCTGTCTGATTTGCTTTTCATCAAGATAATTTTTCGCAACTGTTACATCAGATTTCAGGATGCGTCCGTCGGGAGAATTTTTCCATGTGGTAAGACCCATATTTTCTTTTTCCCTGTCTGCCGATGAATAGACAATTTCCGCTGCCGTCTGTCCTGTTATCGCATAGTGAAATTTGTTCTGTACTGTGGAATAAAAACGTTTTGTAACATCTGAATTTTTGTCATAATCGATACTGCATTCCGCAAAAATATCTGTGATCTGCTGCCAGATTCTTCTTTCGCTTGCACGGATAGAACGAACTCTTTCAAGAAGTTCTTTGAAATAGTCTTTACCGAAAACAGTTTCTCCCTGTTTCAGGCGTTCATCGTCAAGAACAAACCCTTTTATCATATACTCTTTCAAAACACCTGTTGCCCAGATTCTGAATTTTGTCGCCTGACGTGAATTTACACGATAACCAACAGATATAATTGCATCAAGGTTATAGAAATCTATGTTTCGTTTTACATTTCTGCTGCCCTCTTTTTGAACTACCGAGATTTTCTCGGTAGTTGCTTCTTTTATCAATTCACCCTCTGAATATATATTTTTTAGATGTGATGATATATTGTCACTTGTGCATCCAAACAATTCAGCCATGGCTTTTTGTGTGATCCAGATACTGTCATTTTGTATCACTGCATTTACGGAAACATCTGAATCATCAACATGATAAAGTACATAATGCATTTGCTTGTTCATATCATTCATTGCCAAACAACTCCTTCATCAAAACATTTTCTTTTGCTTCAAGTTCTTTTATCTCATCAAAGATGCTTTCAGAACTTACAGGAGCTGTGAATTTGTAGAAAAGCCTTGTAAAAGGAATTTCATAGCCGATCTTGTCTTTCTTTCGGTTCAAAAATGCAAGGGGATTATAAGGCAGGACATTTTTCTGAATATATGCGTCAATATCTTCGCCAAGCGGAATAATTTCCGTATCCGATGCACCTTTGACAGCCTGCGGATTTCCTTTTTTCAAAATCATCTTGCCGTTTTCGTCTGTCTGTGCCGTTTCCACTGTTACTTTTGTGAAACCGAAAAAAGCATTATCGAAAATCTTTGATTCTACAGCAAGGTCATTTGCCGTATAGATTTTTTCTGCAAAATCGTTGTAAGCCTCCATAATGAGAGAAATACAACTGTCATCCAGATCAACACGCTTGTTGCCGATGTTCTTTCTGCGTTTCACATAGCATTTTGATGCATCGATCAGCTGAACTTTTCCAAGGCGGTTTACAGATTTGCCTTTTGTAATGACCCAGATATAAGTGGAGATTCCCGTATTATAAAAAAGGTCAGTCGGAAGCTGAATAATCGCCTCCACCATATCGCCCTCCAGCACATAACGGCGAATTTCAGACGAACCGCTTCCGGCATCACCAGTGAAAAGGGAAGAACCGTTCTGAATGATCGCCATTCTGCCGCTGCCTTCTTTCAGCTTCTTGATTCCGTTCAGCATAAAGAGCATTTGTCCGTCAGAAATTGAAGGAAGTCCTGCTCCGAATCTGCCCTCATAACCTTTTTTTGCCTCGGCTTCAACTTCTGTCTTTTCCCTTTTCCAGTCAATACCGAACGGGGGATTTGAAATGATATAGTCAAATTCATAACCGCTGAATTTATCGTCATTCAGCGTATCACCGTACATCATACCTGACGCATTTCCACCTTTGATCAACATATCAGCTTTTGCAATGGCATATGTTTCAGGATTAAATTCCTCTCCAAAGCAAGTGATATCCGCATCTTCGCTGATTTCATGCAATCTTTCTGTCAGACAGCCGAGCATCTGAGAAGTTCCCATTGCCATATCGTAAGCTGTCTTGGTACAGCCATTTTCCTTGATTTCAGCTTTTTCCGGTGCAATGAGAAGTTCTGTCATCAGATAGATAATATCACGGCTTGTGAAATGGGCTCCGGCTTGCTCGTCATAGCTTTCCGAAAACTTACGGATAAGTTCTTCAAAAATATATCCCATATCAGCAGATGTAATCTTATTCGGGGACATATCACCCTTTGCAGATACAAATTCCTGTATTACAACGAAAAGCACATTTCCGTTTGCCATGGTGCGTACCTGATCCGTAAAATTAAATTTTGAAATAATATCTTTTACATTGGAGGAAAAACCTTGAAGATAGTTTTCAAAGTTGGATTCAATGTCGTCCGGCTCGGCAATCAGTTTTTTGAAATCGAATTTGCTTGTATTATAGAATGAATAGCCTGATGTTTTACATAAAATACCGTCACGTGCTTCTCCTTCTACCTTCATTTCCGCAAGCTTTTTTCCCATTGCTACGACTGCGTCTTTTGTTGGTGCAAGTGCATCATCAAAACGCTTCAATACCGTCATGGGCAGAATGACCTTGCCGTATTCGTGGGGCTTAAACAACCCTACAAGGTGTGTTGCAATTTCCCATATGAGATTGGCTTTTTCCTGAATATTTATATTAGTCTGTTTTTGCAGTGTGTTCATTGACATAAGAGTGTTCTCCTTTATGTATAGTTATCTTTATTATACCATAAAATGACGAGAAAAGCAAGTGCGATGTTATGACTTTTTGTGCAAAATTGCAAAGCCGATATACTTCCCAGTACATCGGCTGATTTTATCTATTCCAAAAATTTCTGTCATACTCCTGTGGATAAAGTTCATGTCCCTGTTCTATCAAAATATCGCATTTCAGAGCAACATAAGCTTCATTTGTACCAAGTTTCCTGGCACATTGCTGAATCGTATAACCATAAGTATGAATAAGATCGAGCAGTTCTCCGTCATCAATACGCAGAGCAGCACCGAAGAGATTTGCTTCACGTTCCACCTTACAGGTCATATTGTAAAGCGAAAACTCAAGAAGTCCTTGCTTGCCTTTGGCAAGAGATTTGTGATAAATATAGTGTCCTAATTCGTGACACAGTGCATTATATGCATCTTCCTCACAAAGGTTTTCACTCAGAAAAATAAAGTGATTTCTTTTTATATATCTGTAACAAGCCGCCAGTTTTACCGATTCCAGGGGCATGATATTTATTCCAAGAGCATCTGCAATCACGAACGGGTCACGGCTGTTATATTTTTTTACAAGTTTTTCGGCATCTTTTGCTATCTGTAGCACAGTTGGCATATAAAACCTCCCATCGATGAGATCAGTCTTTTCTATATTTCTTAGGCGTAAAACGGCTGTTTTTCTCTTTTGCTGTAAAATATGCATCCGTGAATGCTCTCATCAAAGCGTCCTTATCTTCTTCCGGCAATTCACCACCGGCAAACAAGCCTGAAACATCGTCAATCAGTTCACGCAGGTCACGTACTCCTCTGCTGCCATATTCCTCTCTTGCTTTTTCGATGATACTTCCTTCTTCTCCAATGAGATTTGCCACAGAAACACCAAGTGCAGCCGCAAGTCTTGAAGCAATATCGACTGTCGGGTATCGTTCCCCGGATTCATAGTTGGCTATTGTTTTAGAAGAAATATTCGCAAGTCCCGCAAGCTTTTCACGGGTCAGCTTTTTTGCTTTTCTTGCCTCCAAAAGGCGTTCGCCAAAATTATTCCCTTGTAACTCCATAATATTACCTACTTTCAGTAATGTTTTTCCACTATAAGAAAATATTTTCCATTTTCCTATTGACAAACGTAGAAAACAGTTGTATAATAATATGCGAACGAACGTTCTAATTTCAATATTATTATACTATATACTTATCAAAATGTCAAGTTTTTTTAAGAAAAAAGGTTCTATTTATTTTAGAGGAGGCTGATCTGTATAAGAAATAAATTTCTTGAAAGGAGTTCATATGCAAAGAATAAGCATTCGTAACATCAACAGTCAAAAGAAAGTCAAACCAAGACTTTTTGACCTTATCAAGGAAGAAGACAATCGTGAATGGATCGTGGAGATCCAAAATAAAGAAGGAAAAGAAAAAGTTCCTTTATCAGCAATACTGATTCAGATAACCGCCGCAATGCAATCCGGGAAATAAGCCGAGTCGTAATCCGAATGTGAGATTCATGAACCGTATATTTCCGGATAATCAAATAAAATGGCTTTCGAGCTAACCGTTCCGTACAAGCTATCGAGAACAAACAGCCGAGTCATCATTATGGGTATAGGATAACTATGCCTATGTGATGGCTCGGCTTTTTTATGTGCTTGTGAAGCTATACTTCTATTTTCGTCAAAATAGATTTTGCTTTCCATAACAATATTAGAAATATATGTTTTTCTTTTATATCGTGTTCTATGTATTTTGTAGGGGATATTGACTTTTCTGTCTTTATATAGAAAGGATATTTTTTTCAATCGTTATATATAGTAGAACCCGTCCCAAGCACGACATTAAACTGCTTATCAATATCCACTTCACCAACTGATCATTGGTGGCTTGAAGGTGTATGTTGACTACAAGTAAATAACACGGCTGCCTTTCAAGCTGGTGGCTGCATATCAGAACGGAGAAATCTCCGTCCGGAATGCGGTCAGCTTTGCTATACCCATTTGCAGCCAGGATTCCTCCGTTCAAAAGAAAACGGAGGAATTTTTTATGTATTATGTGCCAATTGAAATGACAAAAGCGTATGTCAGAGAGAACGAGATCTATGCAACTGTAAATGGCGAGATCATCAGGATCACACCGGATATGATCAAGAAGATCATACGCAATGGTGTCGTAACAGAAGTCTATTTTTCTGAAGTGGAAAACAAAGAAATCTATGACGAATATATGCGTTCTGTCTGGAGAGAAGAAAAAGCACTTGAAAGAGAAGACAGATGCTGGATTCCAAATGGAAAAGGAAAAATTGTACGCTGTACAGGAAACTGTGCTTCTTGTGAACACCGCAATGAAAATGCAATGCTTTCCATTGAAGCCGCAGAAGAAGACGGCGGATTAAATCTTGAAGCTACAAGTGAAAAACCCGATGCAATTGTTGAGGACGCAGAACTATTGAAAGCTTTATGGGAGAGAGTCGGAGAACTTTGTGACGAGGATCAAACTATCATTAAAATGTTCAGTAACGGGGCATCTGAACGTGAAATTGCCACCAAGGTTAATCTTTCTCAGAAAGGCGTAAATAAACGTAAAAAGGCACTTTTTGAGCTTCTGAAAAATTATTTGAAAGATTTTTTCTGAAAATGGTACTCAAAACAAAAATATCTGTCCTATGTATAGTGAAGGGAGGTAAACCTATGGACAAGCAGAAAGAACTTATCGCACTTTTGTTTGCAATTAGTGTGGTATCCGAACGACTGGCAAGAAACATGACAATTCTTGTACAACGAGCAAAGGAGGGAAAATCAAATGGAACCAATCATGCAACTTATCAACACGCTGAATGCTCTGAATGTCACAATGCAAAAGCTGACAGAAAAAATGACATCAGAGTACATCAACACATTTGAGGAGATCTGCACAGAATCTGACCCACCAAAGCAACCAGAACCTGTGCAGGAAGAAAAGCCTGTTGATCGTTCGGCAGTCAGAGCAAAACTTGCAGAACTGACACGCCTTGGATTTTCAGACGAAGTTAAGGCATTGCTTAAGAAGCATGGGGCGGAAAGGCTGTCAGCGGTCGATGATGCGGAATTTCCTGCACTGATGAAGGAGGCTGAGGCACTTGGCAGCAAGGCATAACCAAAGAGCCCACGCTATTTTATCTGCCTCAGCAAGTTTCCGCTGGCTGAATTGTACGCCGTCTGCAAAACTGAATGCTGAAATCCCTGACGTAACAACAGAATATGCCCGTGAAGGCACTTGTGCTCACGAACTCGCAGAATTCAAAGTAAATCAGCTGCTTGGCATCAGGACGGACAACCCCACAGAAAATCTTGACTATTATGATCAGGAGATGGAGTATTGCACCGACAGCTATGCTCAGTACATTTCAGAAGTTATCAGTAAATACAGCAATCCCATCGTAATGGTGGAACAACGTCTGGATTTCAGCCGTTATGTTCCTGACGGATTCGGTACAGGTGACTGCATCATCGTTGCTGATGATGTCTTAACTGTCATCGATTTCAAATACGGAAAAGGCGTTGCAGTTGAGGCAGAACATAATCCGCAGATGATGCTGTATGCCCTGGGAGCATTGGAAATGTTCAGCATTCTGTATGACATCAACGAAATCCAAATGGTGATCTTTCAGCCAAGGATTGAGAATATCAGTGAATTTTCCATGCCGGTATCCGATTTACTGGACTGGGCAGAAAATGAACTGAAACCCAAGGCAGAACTTGCAGCCAAAGGCGAGGGAGAATTCTGTGCAGGAGAACATTGCAGGTTCTGTAAGGTGAAAGCTGCCTGCCGCAAACGTGCGGAATACAATCTGGCAATTGCAAAATATGACTTTGCACCGCCGGATATGCTTCAGGACAGCGAAATTGCAATGATCCTTGAAAGAGCAGACAGCCTTACAGCATGGGCGGCAGATGTCAAGGAATATGCCCTTTCCGAAGCTTTAAAAGGCAGAAAGTGGAACGGCTATAAGGTCGTTGAGGGCAGGTCAAACCGCAAGTATACCGATGAAAAAATGGCTGCGGCTGTTGTAAAAAAGGCAGGAAAAGACCCGTACAGTGAACCAAAAATTCTCGGTATTACGGAAATGACCAAAATGCTGGGAGGCAAGAAGAAATTTGAAGAACTTCTCAGCAAATATGTATACAAACCACAAGGAAAACCGACTCTTGTTCCTGTTTCCGATAAGCGGAAGGAATGGAGTGCGGCAGAAAACGATTTTCAGGAGGAATAAATCATGGCAAAGAAATATGTAAATCCAACAAAGGTAGTCACAGGCGAATGCAGATTCAGCTACGCAAATCTCTGGGAAGCCAAGGCAATGGACGAAAACAGCAAACCGAAGTACAGCGTTTCCCTTATCATTCCGAAGTCTGACACCAAGACTATCGCAAAAATTAAGGCAGCGATTGAAGCTGCTTATGAAGAGGGCAAAAGCAAGCTCAGCAACGGAAAATCCGTCCCTTCTCTCAGTTCAATCAAGACACCACTTCGTGACGGAGATACCGACAGACCGGACGATGAAGCCTATGCAAACAGCTATTTCGTTAATGCAAACTCAATCACTGCTCCGGGTATTGTTGATGCAGACCGTCAGCAGATTCTGACACACAGCGAGATCTACAGCGGCATTTACGGCAGAGCCAGTATCACGTTCTACGCATTCAACACCAAGACTTCTCGTGGCATTGCCTGCGGATTACAGAATGTCCAGAAACTCCGTGACGGTGATCCCCTCGGCGGACACAGCAGTGCGGAAGAAGACTTCGCTGATGATGAGGATTTTCTTGACTAACAGGACTTTTGGACAAATTTGTCCAAAAGAGATCTTTTAAAAATATTGTAGTTTTGCTCATTTTTGAGCAGAACTACAGATAGATTCAGACGGGTGGGCGTTTGGCTGAAAAGCTGGGTGGGTAAATAAAAAATCCCGTCATTTCTGACGGGATAAGATCAAGCGTGTGAGAGGGTATCGTTTTTGGTCAGCAAATAAACGCAATATTGATTCATGCTGATGCCCTCTTCTTTTGCGTGTGTTGCCAAGGCGTGATGCAGAGATTTTGGAATGCGAAGTTTAAACTGCCCTGAATAATCGTCAAGACTGACAGGTTCGGGAATGTCGATTCCCTCTTCCATTGCAGCAGTGATCCATTCTCTTTTTGCATCTTCTCCGTTGATGACCGCCTGTTCCAAAGTGTCGGCACAAGTCAGGCAGCCTGGCAATTCAGGAAAAGATACAACGTATCCGCCTTCCTCTGTATCCGGTACAATTTCCATTTTATACGGCAATTTCATATATGCATCAAGTGTTTTCATAGTGGTCACTCCTCTCCATTTTCAATCACTTCTTTGACCATCTGGACGTATACCTTTTTGATCGGTTCATGCTTGGAAATGGTGATTGGCATCTTGCCTGGTTTTCTGAATGTGTAATGGCTGCTGCCTTTGGGCGAACACATAGTATAACCATAACTTTCAAGAACCTTTCGCAGTTCATCAAAACGCATATCCTTTGACAACGAAGTAATGCGTTCCAATAGCTTATCAAACTTAGACATAGGATTCCTCCTTACAAAGTATATTATACCACGACACCATATATGGTGTCAAGAGAAAAAGAAAGGAAATTATTTTGTATACAATCGATATAGAAACAAGATCCGATAAGGACATATCAAAATGCGGTGTCTACGCCTACACAGATACCCCATATTTTGATATTCTGCTGTTTGCCTATTCCATAGACGGACAGCCTGTTCAGGTAGTGGATACAGCAAACGGTGAAGAAATTCCCGAAAATGTTCTCGCTGCATTTGCCGATGAAACAATCATCAAGAGAGCATTTAACTGTAACTTTGAACGAGTATGTTTATCAAAATATCTGCGTGAGAACGATCCTCAATATTTCCAAAGTTACAGCATTTCCGAAGATACTGTTGGCGATTATCTCAGCCCTGAAAATTGGCACTGCTCTATGATTCATGCAAGAACACTTGGACTGCCGTCATCACTTGCAGAGGTGGGAAAAGTGCTTGGAATTGAACAGCAGAAAATGACAGAGGGCAAGGCTCTCATCAAATTCTTTTGTACGCCTTATGACACGATTGACGGTGTACCACAGTTTCATAATCTGAAAGATTATCCTGAGAAATGGGAGATTTTTAAAGCGTACAACAAACGTGATGTGGAAGCTGAACTGGAAATTGACAGAAAACTGTCACGCTTTCCTGTTCCCGATTTTATCTGGCAGGAATTCTATCTGGATCAGGAAATCAACGACCGTGGGATTCTGGTCGATATGCAGCTTGCAGATAAGGCGATTAACCTTGATGCAGAAGCAAAATCAAAACTAACTGCCAAAATGCAAAAGCTGACAGGCGTAGAAAATCCGAATTCTGTATATCAGTTGCTGGACTGGCTTGAAACGCAGGGGTATAAGTCGGATTCTCTTGAAAAAGCACAGGTTCAGGAACTCATCAAAACGGCAAAAGAGCCTGTGAAATCTGTGCTTGAAATGCGTTTACAGCTTTCCAAATCATCGGTGAAAAAGTATCAGGCAATGAAAATCGCAAAATGCGAAGATAAGAGGGTTCGTGGAATGTTTAGTTTTTATGGGGCATCACGCACAGGACGGTTTTGTTCAAAGATTATTCAAATTCAGAATCTTCCGCAGAATCATATTCCCGATTTAATGGAGGCACGAGAACTTGTAAAGTGTGGTTCTTTTGAAGATGTTCAGATGCTGTATGATGATGTACCGGATACGTTGTCACAGCTTATCCGTACCGCTTTTATTCCAAGACAGGGTATGAAGTTTATCGTTGCGGACTTCTCTGCTATTGAAGCAAAAGTGATCGCCTGGCTTGCAGGTGAAGAATGGCGAATGAAGGCGTTTGCAAATGGTGAGGACATCTATTGTGCATCAGCATCAAAAATGTTCGGTGTGCCTGTTGTCAAACACGGTGAAAATGGGCATTTAAGGCAGAAAGGCAAGGTGGCGGAACTTGCCTGCATTTCAGAGGGACAGCTTGTTCTTACGAATCACGGACTTATTCCGATAGAAAAAATCTCTGTTTGGGATAAGGTTTGGGACGGTATTAAGTGGGTATCACACGAAGGCGTCATATGCAGAGGTGAACGCAGAGTTATCACCTATGATGGACTTACAGCAACACCCGACCATCTTGTTTGGATTGATGGAAGAATAACACCTGTTCCTTTTGGAATTGCTGCTGTAAGCGGTTCTCAGCTTGTAAAAACAGGAGACGGGGCCAAAACTCAGCCATATTCCTGGACAGATCATATTTTTAAATGTGAAGAAATATCTGCTGATCCCATCATTATGAAAGGTACTTCTCGTGTCTACGATTTAAAAAATGCCGGAAGACATCATCGTTTTACCGTATCAGGAAAACTCGTCCACAACTGCGGTTATGGCGGATCAGTCGGGGCAATGAAAGCAATGGGAGCGGATGCTCTTGGCTTATCCGATACGGAACTAAAGCAAATTGTAACCGATTGGCGTGAGGCTTCTCCGCATATCACAGAACTTTGGTGGGCAGTAGACAGAGCCGTCAAAAAGGCAATCAAAGAAAAAACATCAACAGAAACGCACAGACTTAAATTCTCATATGAATCAGGTTTTCTGTTTATTGAACTGCCAAGTGGCAGACGCCTTGCCTACGCAAAGCCTCGCATTGGAGAGAATCAGTTTGGTGGCGAATCTGTCACCTACATGGGTATTAACGCTCAGAAGAAGTGGGACAGGCTTGAAAGCTACGGGCCAAAGTTTGTTGAGAACTGCACACAAGGAATTGCAAGAGATCTGCTGATGTATTCCATGCAGACACTCTCCCACTGCTTTATTGTCGCTCATGTACACGATGAAATCATCATGGAAACCTCGAAAGATGTTTCCCTTGAAGTGATCTGTCAGCAGATGGCAAAAACACCAAAATGGGCAGAAGGCTTGATTCTTCGTGCTGACGGTTACGAATGCGAATTTTACAAGAAAGATTAGGAGGAAAACAATGGCAAGCATATATAACAGCGAAAGATACTATAGCCCAACAGAATATGAGGCATTCAGCAGAATCGAACGTGAGGAAAGAGCGGCGGCGAAGGCTGCTGCTTTCCGACCGATCGTCTATATCTGCTCCCCATATTCTCACGGCTGTATCAACACCAATATTGAAAAAGCACGGAAATACAGCCGTTTTGCCGTGGACAAGCATTATCTTCCGATCACCCCTCACATCTATTTTACCCAGTTTATGGACGACACGATTTCTGAAGAACATGAAACAGCAGTGTTCATGAACTTTGTGCTGATGAGCAAGTGTGTGGAGTTGTGGGTGTTCGGAGATACGATTTCCGCAGGCATGAAAGCTGAAATTGAACGTGCGGAAAGGAAACATATGAAGATCCGATATTTTACCGAAGAACTGGAGGAAAAGAAATGAGAAACTTAAAGGTTGCCTATGGCAACAGCAGAAATGCGAAGAAATGGTCGAATAAAACCATTTGCTATGATGATTTGAAAAACCGTCTGCGTACACCAATTCGTACAACGGAAACGATGGAAGAGTATGCAAAAATGAATAAGGCACAGCGTGATGCTGCTAAAGACCATGGCGGTTTTGTGGGTGGAGCATTAAAAGGAGGTTTACGCCGCATTGATTGTGTGGACTGCCGTTCCCTGATTGCGTTGGACGGTGATAAGATCAGCACACAGTTCCTTGATTGCTTTGAGTCAATCACACCGTATACCGCTTGCCTTTATACCACACACAGCCATACTCCAGACAATCCGAGAGTCCGCATTGTTTTCCCTCTCACAAGAGATATTACCTCAGAGGAATATGTGGCAGTCGCAAGATATTTAGCACAGATTCTGGGTATCGACTATTTTGACGAATGTTCCTATCAGCCGAATCAGCTGATGTACTGGCCGTCCTGTCCGCAGAATGGTACATATATCTTCAAAGAAGCAGAGAAAGGCTGGCTTGATCCGGACGATATATTGTCAGTACATCCTGAATGGCAGGATCCTACCAGACTTCCGACATCTTCCCGTGAAAGCAAAGCAAATCAGATCACACAGCAGAAGGCACAAGATCCTCTGACAAAGGAAGGTGCAGTAGGACTATTCAATCGTGCATTCTACCCGATCTCGCTTGCACTGACAGAATTTCTATCTGATGTATATGAACCTACAAGCAACGATAACCGCTGGTATTTTACCGCTTCAAACAGTATGGCAGGGGTGGAGATCAAGGAGGATAAATTTGTATATTCCCACCATGCCAAAGATCCGGCATACCTGAAACTGTGTAATGCCTTTGATATCGTCCGTATCCACAAGTTTGGTACAATGGATGATAAAAGCTCTTTCAAGGCAATGTGCGATTTTGCAATGCAGATTCCATCTGTCAGAAAATTAGCAACAACAGAACGTCTGCAATCTGCTGAATCTGATTTTTCAGAGGATGACGATTGGATGGAAAATCTGCAAATGAATAAGTCTGGAGTACTTCTGAATAATCTGCACAATATCCGTCTGATCATGGAACACGATGCCTATATGAAGAATATTGTATTCAATCAGCTTGCAGACGGTCTTGAGATCCGTGGAGAAGTACCATGGAAACATCCCGCCAGATTCTGGCGAGATGCAGATGATGCACAGCTGATCTGCTATGTGGATGCAAACTATGGTACATTTTCAGCACGAAACTATGATATTGCAGTGGCTAAGGCGACAGATGACCGTTCCTATCACCCGATCAAGGAGTATTTTAACAGCCTGTCTGCCTGGGACGGTGTGGAACGTATTGACACAATGCTGATCGATTATTTTGGTGCTGAAGATAATGCTTATGTACGTGCGATCTCCCGAAAGATCCTGTGTGCAGCGATCAAGCGAGTTTATGTACCGGGCATTAAATTTGATAACATTCTGGTTCTGAATGGTCCGCAGGGTATCGGAAAATCCACCTTTATTTCCAGACTTGGCGGCGAATGGTATTCTGACAGTTTGAATCTCTCTGATATGAATGACAAGACCGCTGCTGAAAAGCTTCAGGGATATTGGATCATGGAAATCGGAGAACTTGCGGGAATGAAAAAGGCGGATATTGATAAAGTGAAAGCATTTATTTCCCGTCAGGATGATAAATATCGTGCTTCTTTTGGCAGACGTGTTACACCGCACCCAAGACAATGTGTGTTCTTTGGCACAACGAATTCAGAAACAGGATTTCTGCGTGATGTCACCGGAAACCGCCGTTTCTGGACAGTAAAGACACCCGGTACAGGCAGATGGAAACCTTGGGATCTGACACAGTATGATGTAGATATGATGTGGGCAGAAGCACTTGTGTATACCAAAGAAGGTGAATCTCTTTATCTTTCAAACAAGCTTGAAACTTATGCAAAGGAAGAACAGTCTGCCGCTATGGAACAAGATGACCGTGAGGGGCTCGTCATGACTTATCTGGATACACTTCTTCCTGCCGATTGGGACAGCATGGATATTTATCAGAGAAAGAACTATATCAGTGATCCAAATGACGTGACACGTCCTGTGGGAATGGTGCAGAGAACAACAGTATCCAACATCGAGATCTGGTGTGAGTGCTTTGGAAAACCAAAAGAGGATTTCAAGCCTTCTGACAGTTATGCCATCAGTGCAATTATGGCACGCCTCACATCATGGGAGAAAACAGATATGCGAAAAAGACTCACCATTTACGGACAGCAGAGAGTATATATCAAAAAGTCGTGACAAGCATAGTGTGACAAGCCATTTAAGGTTGTCACACTTGAAGATGTCACACCAAATTATCTCGTATTCAAGAGAAAAATAAGACAGTCGGTGACAACTGGTACAACTTTTTCTATATAGTACAAATAATAATCTATTTTATAAAAGAAAGCCGTGTGTGCGTATGCGTATACGCGCGTATAGGGATTTTTTGTCAAGTTGTCACCTTAGGAGTTTGGTATGGAAGAAAAAAAGATAGAACAGAAATTGATTAAAGCAGTCAGGCAGAAAGGCGGAGTCTGCTGGAAATTTACGTCACCCGGAACGGCAGGAGTTCCCGATCGCATCGTATTGATGCCGAAAGGACACATTGCTTTTGTGGAGGTAAAAGCACCTGGAGAAAAGCCGAGAAAATTGCAGCTTTCAAGACATAAGCTTCTGAGGCGGTTAGGCTTTCAGGTTTACGTCCTGGATGCCTTAGAGGACATTGACAAAATTATAAAAGAGGTGATGAGCAATGAAGCTTCATGATTATCAGGAATATGCAGTTAAGTTCATAGAGGAACATAAGACAGCAGCACTTCTGCTTGATATGGGTCTTGGCAAGACGATAACAACTCTGACTGCCATTAACAATCTGATCTATGATTTGTTTGAAGTCAGGAAAGTTCTGATTATCGCACCGCTGAGAGTGGCAAGAGATACATGGTCGGCAGAAGTGCAAAAATGGGATCATCTGAAGCACCTGAGATACAGTGTGGCGGTTGGAACAGCAGAAGAACGAATGTCAGCACTGAATACTGATGCCGACATTTACATCATCAATCGTGAAAATGTGGACTGGCTTGTCAGCAATACAAAGTTTGATTACGATATGCTTGTCATTGATGAGTTGAGTTCGTTCAAGAATCACCAAAGCAAACGATTCAAGGCATTGATGAAAGTCAGACCAAAAGTGAAAAGAATCGTCGGATTGACAGGAACTCCTGCAAGCAACGGACTCATGGATTTATTCGCTGAGTTCAAATTGCTGGATATGGGCGAAAGATTGGGAAGATTTATCGGGCAGTACCGAAACGAATACTTCAAACCGGACAAGCAGAACGGCTATGTTGTGTATTCCTACAAGCCTCTTCCAGATGCGGAAGAAAGAATATACGATAAGATTTCTGACATTACCGTTTCCATGAAGGCGGTTGATCACCTCAAAATGCCGAAATTGGTTTCTACGGAATATGCGGTGAAGATGTCGGATGCTGAAAAAGAAAAATACAAAGAACTGAAAGATGAATTAATTCTGGAAGTTCAGGATACTGAGATCACAGCGGCAAATGCAGCGGCTTTGAGTAATAAACTGTGTCAGATGTCCAACGGTGCGATTTACGATGATGAAAACAACATCATTCCGATACACAGCAGAAAGCTTGATGCACTGGAGGACATAATTGAATCTGCAAACGGTAGACCTGTCCTTGTAGCCTATTGGTTCAAACATGACAGAACGAGAATTGCAGAAAGGCTTGGAAAGCTTGGAATCGTTTATCAGGAAATCAAGTCGGCACAAAGCATAAAGAACTGGAATAGCGGAAAATTGCAGGTCGCATTGATACATCCTGCAAGTGCAGGTCACGGATTGAATTTGCAGGCAGGAGGAAATTTCCTTGTTTGGTTTGGACTGACCTGGAGTCTGGAATTGTATCAACAGACCAATGCGAGATTATGGCGACAGGGGCAGAAATCCGAAACTGTCATCATACAGCATATTATCACAAGAGGTACGGTTGACGAGAAAATCCTGAAAGCACTTACCGAAAAAGATAAAACACAGACAGCCTTGATGTCAGCGGTCAAGGCGGAATTGGAGGAGCGATGAATGATGGCTACAAAGAATTAGCGGCGGCGATCGTAGAACGTGCGGTTCTGGATTATCGAGCCGCATTGACGAATCAGGACAAATACGGAAGGGTCAGTCTGGAAAAGTTCTTCTGTTCCGGCTGGTTTGATGTCCTTTCGGATTGTGATGGAAAAATACTTATGCAGATGATAAGGAGGAGTGCAGGGTGACAGCAAAAGAATACATGAAAGAAGCAAAAATATTACTCAGGCGAATTGAAAGAAAAAGACGTGAGGCAGAGAGTATCCGCATTTGTGAGAGTTCTCCTTCCTCACCTGCATTCAGCGATATGCCGAAAACAGCAACGCATAATCCGCATAGAATGTCCGATAGTATCAACCATGCTATTGACCTTGACAGAGAAGCAGATGCTGCTTTTGATGAGCTGTCTGCACTGAAATCAGCGTTTCTTGAATCACTGCAAAAACTGGATAACCCCGATGAACGTGATCTGATGTATAAACGTTATATTGAGTTTAAAAGTTGGAATGAAGTATTCCACGAAATGGGCTATAGTAAATCGGCTGGATACAGGGTTCACAGCAGTGCATTATCCAAACTTTAAAATTTGGGAGTTCGTGGGAGTTTCCGGGACTTGAAGATACTTTCAATATGTGCTATAATATAAACTGGAAAATAAGATAACGAAAAAGCCATGGCAGAGAAATCTGCTGTGGCTATTTTTATACCCTGACGGAGGTACAGTATGAAAGCAAGAGAATATCTAAGAACAATTCAGAAACTTGAAAGTGAAACCAAGGAATGTTATGGACAGGCGGAACACCTGAAGAACGCCATTAACAACCTCTCAAATCAGAATGCCATTGAAACCGTTGAGGAACTTATCATTAATCTTATGGACGAGGCAGCTGATTACGCAATTCATCGTGTTCATCTGATAAATGAACTTTTAAATGTTGATGACCCAATGCAGTATATGCTTCTCCATTACCGCTACTGCCTCGGTTACAGCTGGCATAAGATCGCTTACAAGCTGAAAGCAAGCGTAGGATTTGTGAAGAATCTTCACGGCGAAGCATTGAAGTCGCTTGACAGATACCTTGAGGAATGTTGCAATGCCGAAAAAGAGTAAACACCCCTGCAGTTATCCAGGCTGTCCGAACCTTACCGACAGCAGATACTGTGAGGTACATAAACAGCCTGACAGACCGTCAGCTGCAAAGCGTGGTTACAACAGCAAATGGCGTAGGCTTAGTAAAGCTTACCTCCGTAAGCACCCGATGTGTGTGCATTGCCTACAGCAAGGCAGATATGTTCCTGCAACAGTAGTCGATCACATACAACCGCATCGTAATAACCCTGCTTTGATGTGGGACGAATCCAACTGGCAAGCTTTATGCAAACCGTGCCATGATAAAAAGACCGGCAATGAGGACAGCAGACCCGTTTACTCCTATTAATTTCGAGTTTCTCCTAAAACCACTATGCTTTTAGGAGAAAAATAGCCCCTGGGGGGGTAAAAAATCTCTAAAAATGGACAAAACATTGACCGGTGGCCCCTCTCACGCACAAAAATGGTTATTCAAACACCCTATTGACCCCTCAGAGATATAAATACGAAAAAACACCGATAACATCTAACTTTGCCGACTTTTACAGTCGGCATTTTTTATGCCCGATTTAACATTTTTGTTTGAATTTCTTTGATTTATGAAAGGCGGTGACATCATGGCGAAAGACGGTACAAACCGAGGCGGTGCAAGACCGGGTGCAGGGCGACCAAGAAAGGCACTCACGGAGAAAATTGCTGAGGGAAAATCGGCGGAAGTGATGATGCAGCCTGCGGATATAGAATCCGCTGAAACACCGCCTGTCAGAGATTTCATGAAAGAATTACAGCGTGACGGCACAAAACTCCTTGCAGATGATGTGTATACAGAAACTTATCAATGGCTGAAAGAACGTTCCTGCGAGAAAATCGTCAGCCGTCAGCTTGTGGAACAGTATGCCATGAGCATTTCCCGTTGGATTCACTGCGAGCAGATCGTCACAAAATATGGGTACATTTCAAAACACCCCACAACGGGTGCAGCGATCGCCTCTCCCTATGTAGCGATGTCACAGAACTACATGAAACAGGCAAATCAGATCTGGAATCAGATTTTTCAGATCGTGAGGGAAAATTGTTCTGTGGAATTTCAGGGCAATCCGCAGGAAGATATGATGGAAAAATTGCTGAGAAGCAGAAAGTGAGAAATACATGAAAGCAGATGTTCAATTCTGGAGAGAACTGAAACAGCAGAGAAATAACATGACCAAACAGCAATACCGCACGATAAAAGGACAAGCTATCAAAGGCAATATGGATGCTGCCCGAAAAGGTATGCTCAGAATCCAGCAGAGGAGGAATTACAGATGACCACAACTACAGAATTTCAGCTTGTTGACATCAACAAGTTAGTGCCTTATGCCAACAATGCCAGAACCCACAACAAGGAACAGCTCCTGAAACTTCGCTCCTCTCTGAGAGAGTTTGGTTTTGTGAATCCTGTCATTATTGACCGGGAATACAATGTGCTGGCTGGACATGGACGCATTATGGCGGCAAAGGCAGAAAATATTTCAGAAGTGCCATGTATATTTGCCGATCACCTGACCGAAGCGCAGAAGAAGGCATATATTCTTGCTGATAACAGAATGGCATTAGATGCCGGCTGGGACGAAGAACTCCTTGCTGTGGAAATGGAAGAATTGCAGAATCTCGGTTTTGACCTTGGTTTGACCGGATTCGATGAAAAAGAAATCGCTGACCTCTTTGCAATTGACAGCGATGAAGCGAAAGAAGATAATTTCGATGTAGATGCAGAACTGGAAAAGCCCTGCAAATCCAAAACCGGCGATATCTGGCATCTTGGAAAACATACAGTCATCTGCGGAGATTCCACTTTGCCTGAAACCTATACAGCACTTCTGGGAGATACAAAAGTCAATCTGGTCTGTACCGATCCGCCGTATCTTGTCAATCTGGAAAGTACATCCGGCAAAATCAAAAACGATGACCTTGACGATGAAAAGGGCTATGAATTTCTGAAATCCGCATTTGAGAGATTCAAAGAATCCATGGCAAAAGATGCAAGCATCTACGTGTTTTATGCGACGTCAAAGGCTCGTGTATTTCATGATGCATATGAAGATGCAGGATTTAAGGTGGGTGCAGGACTTGTCTGGAAGAAAGACCGCCTTGTTCTCACCCGCACCGACTGGAAATACATTCATGAACCGATCATCTGGGGTTGGCGTAAGGACGGCAAGCATATCTGGTATGGTGACCAGAAACAGAAAACCGTATTTGAATTTGACCGTATCAAAAATTCAAAAGAAGACGGCTGCGGACACCCTTCAAGTAAACCTGTCCCATTGATCGCCTACCTGATTTCACAATGTACACAAACAAACGGCATGGTGCTTGACGGATTTCTGGGCAGTGCATCTACCCTGATCGCCTGTGAGCAATTAAACCGTGTATGCTTTGGTGTTGAACTGGAACCAAAGTTCGTTGATGTTGCGGTGGAAAGATACATTAAACTCCATGAGGGCAGGTCTGATGATGTGTATCTGATGCGTAACGGCGAAAGGATCGAATACAAGGATGTGGAGGTGTCAGATGAATAAACCTCTCACCCTTGGCAGCTTGTTTGATGGTTCGGGAACATTTCCTGTTGCAGGAATGCTCTCCGGCATTCTGCCTGTCTGGAAATCAGAAATTGAACCTTTTCCTATCGCTGTAACCGAAAAGCGACTGCCTTTTGTAAAGCACCTTGGTGACATCAACAGCGTCAACGGTGCAGAAATTGAACCTGTGGATATTATTACCTTTGGCTCGCCCTGTACTGATCTTTCAGTTGCAGGCAAGCGTCAGGGCTTGAATGCAGAGCGTTCAGGACTTTTCTTTCAGGCAATCAGAATTATAAAGGAAATGAGAGGTGCAACCAATGGAAAATATCCGAGATTTGCAGTGTGGGAAAATGTCACAGGAGCATTCTCCTCAAATGGCGGAGAAGACTTCCGATGTGTTCTTGAAGAATTCTGTAAGATTAAAGACGCAGATTTATCTGTCCCTAAACCTGAAAAATGGACAAAGGCAGGAGAAATCATGGGTGAAAATTTCTCTGTCGCCTACAGGACGTTCGATGCTCAATACTGGGGCGTACCCCAAAGAAGAATGCGTGTCTACCTTGTCGCAGATTTTGAGGGCGGATGTGCCTCAAAAATATTATTTGAGTCAGAAGGCGTGTCTGGGTATTCTGCGGAGAGCTTCAGAGCGTGGCAAGAAACTTCCCAAAGTTTTGGAAACTGCTCTGAAGAAACAGGCTCAGGGCTGATGTTCGAGAATCATTCTCAGGATACCAGATACACAGGACCTCTTAATGTTGCTCAGACAGTTTCTGCAACTTATGGAACAGGCGGAAACAATCAGCCTTTTGTAGTGGAATCATCGGTTGTTCCTGCAACACTGAAAATACGATGTAGTCACGGAAATGGTGGACGTGGAGCGTTGATTCAGAAAAACAAATCTGCTACTCTTTCCTGCAATAACGACCAGACACTTTTCGTTCCAAAGGCATATGGTATCTGTGGAAAATACAGTAATTCTATGCTGTCGAACAATCCAAACAGCGGATTTTATGAAGCAGATACTTCAAGAACCATTGATACCAGCAATCAGTCACCTTGCAAAAATCAAGGTGGAATTGTAGTTTTAGAGGGCAATGGCTCACGCCCATCACATCACGGTGACGGATACAAGGAATCGGAAACCATGTATACGCTGAATTGTACTGAAAATCACGCTGTTTCCTATGGAATCGGCAGACCTGCAATGAATCAGGGGTACAATGCAAAATTTAGTTTTCAGATTGAAGAGGAAAAATCTCCTACAATCGTTGCATCGGGGGCAGGCGGAATCGCTCATCCAAAATACTCCACAAGTAAGAATTCTCATCATACTGTTGCTGAAAAAGAAAAAGCAAATACACTTGTGGCATCGGATTACAAAGATCCGCCTGTTGTCAATGACAGCACTTTTGAAATTGAATACATCGTAAGACGACTGACCCCGCAAGAGTGTGCGTTACTGCAAGGTATGCCGACTTGGTGGTGTGATGATATTGGCATTGAAAATCCGACCGAAGAACAGATCACTTGGTGGCTGAATGTTTTTGAAACATGCAACAAAGCTGTCGGTAAGACCTGCAAACCGAAATCCCGCAAGCAGATTGAAAAGTGGCTGAAGAATCCGTACTCCGATAGTGCCGCTTATAAAATGTGGGGAAATGGTATCGCAGCTTGCAATGCTTGGTTTGTGCTTGCCGGAATTGCTTACTATGCACAAAATGAAAGAAAATAATTCTACATATCTCACACTTGATATCTGTGCCATTCTGAGTTATCATGTGTACTACCAAAAAGGAGGTCAAACATATGATAATTGAATTTCAGCTTATAGGAGAAAAACGAAAAGAACTTGCAAAAACAGTCAGCGAGATTATTGGTGCTCCTGCCGAATATCAGTTCATGCCGACTTGTGCATATAAAATTGGTGACTTTTACACCGTTACCAAAGAGGGTAATCTTGAAATCAGTGATTCAGCTGACGGAAAAGAGATTGAAATGCTGATTAGTGAACTTGCAAGCAGAGGGTATGAAATTCCGTCAGCAAATAAACTAACTGTTCAGATGCCTGCGGACTTCTTCACAGAGCATACCTTGAACAATCTCCACCAAATCTGCGAAAATAAAGCCGTCCTGTTTCAGGCAGCTTTCAAAACAGATTCACTGGACATTATTCAGTCTGACGATAAAGTAGAATTTCCTTGGTTTACCATTGAAAATGATGAAGATTCAGATGTCTACTGCACTTTCATTTCCATGCTCTGCGAATTTGCAAAAAATCAAAAACGTATCAACAACAAGCCTGAAACCACTGATAATCCCAAATACACAATGCGTTGTTATCTTCTTCGATTGGGTATGATTGGTGCAGAGTATAAGGCGATAAGAAAGGCACTGCTCAGAAATCTTTCAGGCAGTTCAGCTTTCAGAAAGGTAGCAAATGATGAAGTTTCCGAATAAAGCATATCTTGAAAATCTCCGAAAACAGTACCCAGTTGGAACGAAGATACAGCTGATTTCTATGCGTGATGAAAAATATCCCATTCTTCCTGGAACGATCGGTGAGGTCACTCATATCGATGATATGGGTTCCATACACATGAAATGGCAGAACGGTTTCTCCCTTGCAATCATTCCCAAAGTGGATTCTTTCAAGGTTCTGGGGGCTGAAAAATAAGCGAGAACCTATTCCATCGTACTGTATTTTACCATAGAAAATCAAGGAAAGCAAGACTGTATATTACACAATCATCTGGCGGATATACAGTCTGTTTTTCTGTTAATTTAGCGGGTTGCTATATACTTCGTAATGCGGTAATATGTGATACAACGAAAGGGCAGAAAGCCCGAAATTACGGAGGAAAATACCATGAACGCTAAAACAGAAAGACAGATTGAAAACCTCAAAAATCAGACCATCGGGGTTGAAATTGAGATGAACCACATCACAAGAGAACGAGCTGCAAAGCTTGCCGCAGACTTCTTTGGAACAGGCAGATACGAATTCACAGCAAGCCGAAACGGCTACAGCACCTGGTCAGCTTGGGATACACAGGGCAGAGAATGGAAATTCCAGAAAGATGTCAGCATTGCAGGATGCGACGCTGAAAAGTGTGAACTGGTCACACCGATTCTTCACTACAGTGACATTGAAACCTTGCAGGAACTGGTCAGAAAGCTTCGCAAGGCTGGAGCAGTAAGCCACGCAGGGGTTGGGGCAGGAGTTCACATTCACATTGGAGCAAACGGACACACACCACAAAGCCTCAGAAACCTTGCAAACATCATGGCAAGCCACGAAAAGCTGATTGCCGACGCTTTGAAAATCGACCAGGGCAGAATGAACAGATATTGCAGAACGGTAAACCCAAGATTCATTGAACAGCTGAACAAAAAGAAACCAACCACAATGGCACAGTTTGCAGACATCTGGTACACAGCAAACGGTGCGAATTACGGCAGAAATCAACATTACAATGATAGCCGATACCATATGCTGAACTTCCACGCAACCTTTACAAAAAGCACAATCGAATTTCGACTTTTCCAGTTTGACAAGCCTACAGCAGAAAAGAAAAACGGTCTTCACGCAGGGCAATTGAAAAGCTACATTCAGCTTTGCCTGGCACTTTCCGAAATGGCAAAGGAACTGAAAACAGCAAGTCCAAAGCCACAGCAAACGGAAAATCCGAAATTCGCAATGCGAACATGGCTGATTCGATTGGGACTGGTTGGTGAAGAGTTCTCCACAGCAAGAAGTTTTCTAACAAAGAACCTTGACGGAGATGCGGCTTATCGCAACTTCCGAGTTATGTAAAGTTAAAATGAGGAGAATGGAATAATCATCATTCTCCTCCAATCTACTTAGCATAATTTACTGCATTTTCATCCTAATGATTTTAACCAAT
>Ga0129311_1000689_pt1 | contig 27788 bp, 24 predicted proteins | sample Go1ome_FD_94435 | JGI IMG/M metagenome (GOLD analysis project Ga0129311, IMG submission 94435) | Western lowland gorrila individual fecal microbial communities from Wisconsin, USA - Go1022B metagenome | ecosystem: Host-associated > Mammals > Digestive system > Large intestine > Fecal | place... | reverse complement strand
CTTGCTGTAAGTGCCAAGCCAATACCTAATTTTTTAAACCTTTTACTCATAATTTTTTCCTTCCATATAACTTACAATAACTTACACAATAACTTATCTGTCCACAAATAATCAATCATGAGACAGCTACTAGATTTTTATATCATACTTTTTTGAAAAAATAAAGACGCAAATCAATATTTCACACAGAAAACACAGCAATTCCTATATATTGTGTTTTTTTATTAATCTTTTACAATATTTAGTTGCTAAACAGATTCTATAATGCTATAATATCAAATCGTGGGGATACACCTTGCAACTATACCATAGCAGGAGAAGAGATATGAAAGTTATTAAACGAGACGGTCACACCGTGAATTATGACCGGGCAAAAATCATTACAGCCATCAAGAAGGCCAATGCCGAGGTAGAACCGGCAGAAAAAATTTCAGAAGATAAAATCGAGGAAATCGTTGAGGGTATAGAATCTAAAAATCGCTCGAGAATGCTCGTTGAAGATATTCAGGATATTATTGAGCAGCGTCTTATGAACGAAAGAAAATTCGTTCTTGCCAAAACCTATATTATATACCGTTACACCAGAGAGCTGGTTCGTAAGGCAAACACAACAGACGATTCCATTTTAAGTCTTATCAAAAACAGAAACAAAGACGTAATGGAAGAAAATTCAAACAAAAATGCAACAGTTGCTTCAACACAGCGTGACCTGATTGCAGGAGAAGTATCAAAAGATCTTACAAAACGTGTACTTTTACCTGAGAAAATTTCAAAGGCTCACGAAGAAGGTGTTCTGCATTTCCATGATGCAGATTATTTTTTACAGCCAATCTTCAACTGCTGTCTTATAAACATAGGCGATATGCTTGACAATGGCACTGTCATGAACGGAAAGCTTATTGAGAGTCCTAAGAGCTTTCAGGTTGCGTGTACAGTCATGACGCAGATTATTTCATCTGTTGCAAGCAGCCAGTATGGTGGTCAGTCAGTTGACATAAGACATCTTGGAAAGTACCTGCGAAAGAGCTACAGAAAATATAAAGACAAGCTTGTTGCTGATTTTGGTGATAAAGTTGACGATGAAATATTAGAGAAAATGGCTAAGGAGCGTCTTAACGATGAGCTTCGTTCAGGTGTACAGACTATTCAATATCAGATTAATACTCTGATGACAACAAATGGTCAGTCACCATTCGTAACGCTTTTCCTTAACCTTGATCCTAACGACGAATATGTTGAGGAAAATGCAACTATTATAGAAGAGATTCTCCGCCAGAGACTTGAGGGAATCAAAAATGAGAAAGGTGTATATGTGACACCAGCATTCCCTAAGCTTATATATGTTCTTGATGAGCATAACTGCTTAAAGGGAGGCAAATATGATTATATAACCAAGCTTGCAGTTAAATGCTCTGCTAAGCGTTTATATCCTGACTATATCTCAGCGAAGAAAATGCGTGAGAATTATGAGGGCAATGTATTTTCATGTATGGGTTGTCGTTCATTCCTCTCTCCATGGAAGGACGAGGATGGCAACTATAAGTGGGAAGGTCGTTTCAATCAGGGTGTTGTAAGTCTTAACCTTCCACAGATTGGAATTATTGCCAAGGGGGACGAGGAGAAGTTCTGGAAATTATTAGACGAGAGACTTGACCTCTGCTTTGAAGCTCTTATGTGCCGTCATCGTGCTTTGCTCGGTGTGACATCAGATGTAAGCCCTGTTCATTGGCAGTATGGAGCAATCGCAAGACTTAAGAAGGGTGAGAAAATAGACAAGCTACTCAAGGACGGCTACTCAACCATCTCTCTCGGATATATTGGTTTATACGAGCTTACCAAATTAATGAAGGGCGTAAGCCATACAGAGCCAGAGGGTGAGGAATTCGCACTCAAAGTCATGAAGAGACTTCGTGCAGCCTGCGACCAGTGGAAGGAAGAGACCGGTCTTGGATTTGGTCTGTATGGTACTCCAGCTGAGTCGCTCTGCTATAGATTTGCAAGAATCGACCAGGAGCGTTTCGGAACTATACCTGATGTTACAGATAAGGGTTATTACACTAACTCATATCATGTAGACGTTCGCGAGAAGATTGATGCATTTAGCAAATTCAGATTCGAGAGCCAGTTCCAGACAATCTCATCCGGTGGTGCTATCTCATATGTAGAGATTCCTAATATGAGACACAACTTAGAGGCACTTGAAGAGGTTGTAAGATTTATATACGATAACATTCAGTATGCAGAGTTTAATACCAAGTCAGATTATTGTCATGTATGTGACTATGATGGCGAGATAATCATAAACGACGATAACGAGTGGGAATGTCCACAGTGTGGAAACAAGGATCATTCTAAGATGAATGTAACAAGACGTACATGTGGCTACCTCGGAGAGAACTTCTGGAATGTCGGAAAAACTAAGGAGATTAAAGCAAGAGTACTACATCTTTAATTAGTACTCTAGTTAATCGAAAGGGAATTTATTATGAATTATGGTGATATAAAGCGGATTGACGTGGCTAACGGTCCTGGAGTCCGCGTTTCCCTATTTGTCTCTGGCTGCACCCACCATTGTAAAGGATGCTTCAATCAGGAGACTTGGGATTTTAATTTTGGAAAAGAATTTACTGAAAATGAAATAGATACAATAATGGAATATCTTAAGCCTGATTATATAAAAGGTCTTTCTCTACTCGGAGGCGAGCCTTTTGAATATGCTAACCAGCAGGGATTACTCCCTCTTCTCCGCAGATTCAAGGCACTTTATCCAGATAAAGACGTATGGTGTTATACGGGCTATGATTTTGAGAAGGATATCCTTGACAAGATGATGCTCAACTGGGCAGAAACCAGAGAGCTGATTAAGTATATCAATATTCTTGTTGATGGTGAATTTATGGAGGACAGAAAAGATTTGTCTCTTCGTTTCAGAGGCTCTGACAACCAGAGAATCATAGATGTTCCAAAATCACTTCAAGAAAAAAAGGTTATCCTATGGGATCAGAAAGGAAATATATAATGGTTACTTCTCTACCTGTAAAAGTAAAAAAGTTAAACGAAAATGCTATACTTCCAACCTATGGTTCATCAAATGCTGCCGGAGCTGACCTTTATGCCTGCCTTGCAGAACCACTTGTATTAGAGCCAGGTCAGACCTTCTTAGTTCCTACAGGGCTTTCAATGGAGCTTCCTGAAGGATATGCAGGACTTATATATGCCAGAAGCGGTCTCGCAACCAAAAAAGGACTCGCTCCAGCAAACAAAGTCGGAGTTGTAGACTCTGATTACCGTGGCGAGTTCCTCGTTCCATTACACAATCATTCAAATGTAGCAGCTACTATAGAACCAAATGAGAGAATTGCCCAGCTCATAATCACACCATATATAGTTGGTGCATTTGAGGTTGCTGAAAGCTTAGATGATACCAAGCGTGGTGCAGGCGGATTTGGTTCAACTGGAAGTCATTAATTAAATACTAATTATTACTGCGTGTCCGAAGCTTATTTTTCTTAAGATAACTATGCAATACCCATTTTTCAGGAATACGTTTAAGAACAATCTGTATCTCCTCGTGTTTTGCAATAGGCTTAACTAAAATGCTTCGGACACCTGCATTATTAGCCCCCCACACATCTGTAAATATCTGGTCTCCGACAAACAGAGTATTTGATTTGTCAGTTCCCATAAGAGACATCGCATTTACATATCCCTTTGCCGATGGCTTTCCAGCCTTATAGATATAATAGGCTCCAAACTCCTCATTGAAGCTTGATACCCTCTCCTCATCATTGTTTGATAAAAAGCATATCTTATATCCTATATCCTTAAGCTTATTAAGCAGCTTTCTTGCACGTTCATCCGGCGGTGCATCATGCTCCACAAGTGTATTATCTATATCAAATATTACTGCACGATATCCCATATGGTAATATTTTCCAAAGTCAATAGAATATGTTGAATCATAATATTCTCTCGGATAAAATCTTCTAAACATACTGTCCCTCCTGTTAATTATGGAAAAATTCATATACCTCTCTGGCAACACTCTTAGTTATATCAGGTGTCTGTTCAAGCTCCTCAAGTGTCGCTTCCCTTATACGCTCTACATCCTTAAATGTCTTAAGCAGAGCCTTTCTTCTGGCTGGTCCCACTCCCGGAATCTCATCAAGAACTGATTTGACCTGATTTGTGCTTCTTAACTGTCTATGGTATTCTATAGCAAATCTGTGTGCCTCATCCTGAAGGGCAGTAACCATCAGCATAGCTTCACTTCCCTTAGGAAACTGTACCTCCTCGTTATTGTAATACAAGGCTCTTGTTCTATGATTATCATCCTTCACCATACCACAAACCGGTATATCAAGTCCCAAGCTATCAAGAACCATAAGCGCAATATTAACCTGACCTTTACCGCCATCCATCATTATAACATCAGGCATGATATCCAGCTTTTCATCAGTAAATCTACGGCTAAGCACTTCCTTCATTGACGCATAATCGTCTGGTCCTGTCACAGTCCTGAGTCTGAACTTACGGTATGCATTCTTCTTAGGCTTGCCCTGTTCAAATACTACCATAGATGCAACCGACAGACAACCCGATATATTAGATATATCAAATGCTTCCATTCTGTCAGCTGACTTAATTCCAAGTGCCTCTGCAATCTCCTTTGCCGCACCTACAGTTCTCTTTTCCTGTCTCTTAAGTCTTTCCATATCCTGTTTTAACACAAGCTCAGCGTTCTCCTCTGCAAGTAAAAGAAGCTTATGCTTATCACCTCTCTGTGGAACAATAAGCTTAACCTGACTCTCTCTCCTTGATGTAAGGTATTCCTCTAAAAGCTCTGTATCACTCACCTCTGTCTGCACAAGTATCTCCTTGGGAAGATATGGTGTTCCAGAATAAAATTGCTTCATAAATGCAGACAAAAACTCCCCCGGCTCATCCTTATTGGTAACATTCATATGATGGTGCTCTCTTCCAAGCAGTTTTCCATCACGCACAAAAAATACTGTTACAACTGTATCTGTCTCATTTGCGGCATATGCAATAATATCTCTGTCCTCGGCTGTCGATTTGTTCATCTGCTGCTTGTCCGTAATATGTTTAATACTCTCTATTAAATCACGAGTCTCTGCTGCCTTCTCAAATTCCATCTCCTCAGCATATTTCTGCATCTTAATTTTAAGCTCTGCCACCGTATTCTTATAATTACCATTCAAAAATGATATTGCACCATCTATCTGCTTTCTATACTCCTCAGCTGACACATAGTTATTACATGGTCCTGTACATTGACCTATCTGATAATAAAGACACGGTCTGTCCTTACCTATATCCTGAGGAAGTCTCTTGTTACACGTTCTAAGCTTAAAGAGTTTATTCAAAAGCTCAATTATATCATGTACTGCTCCAGCATTGGTATATGGTCCAAAGTACTTCGACTTATCTCTACGCATTGTGTGGCTGTACATCAATCTAGGATATTTCTCATCTACCGTGACGCGGATATAAGGATAACCCTTGTCATCGGTCATCATTGTATTGTACTTAGGTCTGTACTCCTTAATAAGGTTACATTCCAGCACAAGCGCCTCCATCTCTGATGCAGTTAGAATATACTCAAAATACGCTATCTGCTCCACCATCCGCACAATCTTAGGTGAATTGTTGTGTCCATGTCCAGAACGAAAATACTGCCTTACCCTGTTATGCAGATTGACAGCCTTACCCACATAGAGCACATCATCATTCGCACTGTGCATTATATAAACACCAGGATGCTTCGGTAATTTCTTCAATTCTTCTTCTATATCAAAAAAAATATCTGCCATAAATATTCTCCTTTTTTGATAAAAGAAAGGAGGCATCTTTCGATACCTCCAATTATGATAAAGGTTTTTTTGTGTCTTGTTATTACAACAAATCAGCTCTCAATTTCTTGATTACCTGAAGTGTTTTGCCTCTAAGCTCTTCTGCCTCATATAAAGGAAGCATAGTGTTCTTATCCATCTTGGCATCTACTACTGTGTCAAGCCAGTCATTTACATATGCCTTAACATATGCAACGTTCTCCTCTGACTTATCCTTCAATGCAATAATTATATTATTGATATTCTCAATAATAGTAGGTGACAGTGATGTATTGGCTGACTGACTCTGTGTTCCCTCATCTGACAACTCAATTACCTTACCAGTCTTAGTAATGATAACCTTCTTATTAGGTGTGCTCTCAGCCTTAGCCTGACCAGCACCCTTCTTGTCAAGAAGCTTCTCAACTACCTTGATAAGACATACTACGCTGTATGTACTCTCCTCAGGAGTCTGCTTATCATTCTCCTTATCTTCATACTGATACCAAAGCCACTCTGACTTGTAAAGCATCTCCTCAATCTTAGGATCTGTAATAAGCTTCTTAAGGTCTGCATCCATAGCTGGCGCTGCTGACTTGCCGAAGAGCTTACCACCTGTCTGAACCTCTGCCTTCTTATACTTAGCAGGAACCGGAACCTCTGCATAAGTCTTAATAAGGTATCTCTCAGCCTTCTTAGGATCATAATTATTATTGATGATGTTGACACGTCCACTGTTAAGGCCATTCGTAATCATGTCATCCGCTGTCATAAATACAAGTGCCTTCTGCCTGTCATCTATCATCTGCTTAATCTCGTAATTAGTCTTAGACTTCTCTAATATAGAATTCTTTCTAACCTTAAATGCCTTAATCTTCTCCTTAACACTGAAGAACAGCTTAAGAAGTGATGGGTTAGCATTCACATAGTTACCAATCCATGTAAGCTCAACATACTGATGCTCAATCTTATTAGAAATCTCATATACATTATATCCATCAAATATGACATTAAGAGTTGTGTATAAGAGCTCAAGCACCTCATACTTCTCTTCCCATGAGCGATTTGACATATCCTGATTAACCAAATCCTTGATGCCACAATCATAGAATACAAGGTTGTACTCGTACAAGCCCTCAAAGATATTAGTTTTATCCTTAAGTGATGTACCTGCACCAAGTACCTGAATATTCTTCTTCATGTTAGGCTCATTCTCGATATACTGATATACCTTCTTAACAAAGCCTGAAACCTCAGCTATAAGGCTGTCAATTCTCTTGTTATATATCTCCTGCTTAGAGATTGCATTGATAACACTTCTGCTCAAAACACTTGTGTTCTGTGCAGAGTATGTATTACGAATAAGCTCCTTGAAGCTCTCATATACTGAGATATTATCAATAGGAATATACTCGGCGTTAAGTCCATAGAACTCAAATGCTTTGTTAAAATCCTTATTGTTAATATACGCATTGAATAACCCGATACTGAACTGTATCTTATAGTCATTTCCAACGTGTGGATCCTCTACTACATAATCAAACAATACCTCAAGATTGTTCATATATGCATCTGAATTAGCATCGCTTGCAGGAATTCCCATCTCCATAATAACATTGATAAGGTCAAGATATCCCATAATAGCCTTATCAAAATTCTTAGGTCTGTCGTCATCCTCAAGAATCTGATAACTTAAGTTAATGAGAAGCGGTGCAATTCTCTCACCAATAAGACGCATAGCGTCTCCGAAATCCTCTCTCTGGTACAGATATAACAACCATATGCTGTATCTGTATATACCTGATGTACTGATAGGTGCATCAATATCTGTAGGATCAATATTGCCATATACAAATCTGAACAATGGTTCTATCCACTCTTCAATCTCATATCTTCCGGTTGCCTTGATATTATCATCAACAAATTCTCCTAACTCATAGAGCTTAGAGCACTGTGCTTTAACATCATCGTCAACCATCATGTTAGCTAAATCGAAATTACTATCTTTCAGATAATCAATAACAAGGGTATAGAATCCGTCCTCGACTTGTTCATTTAGAAATCTGATAAGCAGTCCCTTATTGTTAGATGCCGCTATTGACAACACGTTATTATCGGAATCTGCTGTAATGTTTGCTGGTAATGCCATAGGTCACTAACCCCCTTTTACACTTAATCAACTATCTTGATTTTATACCAATTTTTGTAACTATGTCAACGTTAAATTTAGTAAATTGTAATAATTGGCATTGTATATAATTCACAAGATTTTTGTACCAATTTTTTGCGGTTTTTTTGTGCACATTTGCCAACACGATTTTTTTTGACATATTTTGACAAGTGTTTTTATACCTCAAAGCCTGCCATTTTCAATATTGCTTTTGCATTGGTTGTGGTACATCTTCCACCCTTTATCTTATAGTCAAACCGAAGCTCATCATTGTCGTAATATTCTTCAAAATGATAATTGACCGCTGCCCTTCCATCTCTGTCAGAAATTGTACAAAGTTCAAAATCATGCGTAGAGACAAGTGTCATGCAGTTATCACCGGACAATCCCTTAAGAACCTCCTTGGCACCAACGATTCTGTCAGCGGAATTTGTACCCTTGAATATCTCATCTATAAGACACAGCATAGGCTTGTTTTCTTTCCTGTACTCTGCCATGGTTTTTATCCTGAGTATCTCCGCATAAAATGTTGATATACCATGTGCAACATCATCGGTTATTCTCATTGAAGTAAAGATTCTCATATAATTACACGAAAGCTTTTTACCACATATAGGAGCTCCAATATATGCCAATGCCAGATTAATTGCTATAGTCCTTAAAAATGTTGTCTTACCAGACATATTAGAGCCGGTTATAACCGTAATTCCACTCTCAAGCGATACACTGTTAGATATTACTTTATCTGGTGAGATAAGCGGATGGTATATATCCTCACAGCTAAGGCTGTTCTTGCCTGAAGCCTCCTTGTCGTATATGTCACCCCATCCTGTATTTCGCACACGTCCAAGCACAGCAAGTGACAGAAGCATTTCCACCTCTGCAATATTATCAAAGCTTCCTGAGACTCTCTTTCCGTATTTTTTACGCCATGCCGAAACAACAATCGCCAACTGGTAATCCCACAGAATAATTCCACTTAGTATCTGATGAATCAATGGATTGTAGCATATATTATATGCCTGACTTATACCACTAAGAGTGCTAAAAGCAGACAACGCACCCTCATCACCACAGATTGCATCACTTATAGCCATCAATCTCTCAGATGAAAACTTATACTTAGACAGTTCATTCATCATATCTATATAATCTTCCACAACATATCCTGCGCCATACAGGGGTACTATAACCGAATCTGTAATATGTCTGGTGAGCCACGAAAATGACAGCACAGCTATAAATCCAACCAACGGATATGCGTAGCTTAATATCCCCGCTATCCATAACACCAACAGTGCTATCTCTGTAACAGGGAAAAGCACTGCAACTATCCTGCACCACAAAGGGAATGCATTATCATCACTGTCACAGGCAGCCTCGAATTGCTGTAAATCAATCTTCTTTTTTCTATTCAAAAGCCGCTCTCCTGCCGCCTCAAAATCCACAGCAAAATCTCGGCATGAAAGCAATTCTTCCACTGCTTCACGTCTTTTTTTGGTGACCTCGCTGTCAAACTCTGAGAGACTTAGCACATCAGCAAACTTTTTCTTACCTGAGTCCGTATGACACACATTTAGCATTTGAAACAATGAATCATTGCCAAGCAAATCAATATCCATAGACACAGTATCGCCAGACAAAAGATATTCCTTGCCATTCTCTGTAAAATCTCTCCAGCCATCATCAAACCTTGCTATGTAGTGCTCCACTACTCGTATCTTGCTCTCTACAATATCTGTCTGCCTAACAACATCGCTATGTTTTGTTATAAGTATTATAAATACAAGCAGAAAAGCACCGCCTACTATCCCTGCCACTAACATATTATCTGAAATACCAACTAAAAGCAGAGCTACGCCTACAAGAAAGCTTACCACACGAAGTGAGGATATTCTTCCATACTGTTTCTTAAGGTTATCCAATTCACCGTCTAAAATCTGTTTTTTCTGCTTAAACTGTTCTAATTCCTTCTCATTTATCATACAAAATGCTCCTATTTGTCATCATCAGATTTGTCTTTTTCCTTAGCATGAGTTGATAAACCTATAAAAATAAACACAAGACCTACACCTATACATACTATACCCCATGTGGCTTTACCTAATGCAAACAAAAAGCATATTCCACATATAATCATAAGTGCACCTGATACAAAAAAATTCTTAACTGCCTCCGAAAACTTATCCATATTATTCCTCCGTACATAATACATATTTAGCAGTATTATATTAACATATTTGACATCCTATATCAATGAATTCACTTTTATTTCACTTTTTAAATCTCTGTGTTTCTACAGCCTTGATTTTTGTTCGGCTGTGTATTAGAATATTATTTAATATTTTGTAGCAGAATAAAGATATATATGTAAAGGAGATTGATTATGGGAAAGTTATTCAAATCATTGGTAAAGGTTGGAGTAGCTGCCGCTGCTGTTGGCGGTATCTGCTATGCATTTAAGGACAAGATAAAAGAGAGCAAGGTATATCAGGAATACGATCTTGATGATAAAATCCAGAAGGTTAAGTCTACAATCAAGGATAAGATGCCTAAATCAGATAACGAGAAGGATTATGTAGATGATGACGAAATCTTCTTCGACGATTTAGATGCCGGCTCAGCAGAGAGAGATTATGTTTCTATCGACACTGATTCTAAGGACGAGGACGCTGAGGAAAGAAGTGCTGAGGACAGTAGCTCCGAGGACGAGGACACAGAGGACACAGAGGACACCGATAGTGTACCTACTATTAATATCTAAGAATTTATTTTAAAGGGCTGCCCTGCAGTAAGCTTTAAGCTAATTGCGTGGCAACCCTTATTTTTATGTATACACAATCTAGAAGTTATCTCCGTTCCATCCCCAGTTAGCAACTGCCTGATATTTCACATAGACATGGTCCGGTGCAATTCCAAGTACATTCTCAAATATCTTGCATATTTCACCTGTAAGCTTGGCAAATGCAGATGGATTCTCGCTTCCGTATACACTCACCTCAACCATTGCCATAGGCTCATCGTTTGAACCTCGGAAATATAATCTGTACTCCGGCTCGAATCCAACCATAAGCCAGCTCTCTGACTTACCAGGGATTGTTTTTATCGCCTGTCCTAATCTTGTCTTTATTTCCTGTTCCTGCGCATCCGTGATTGCTACACTGATTTTTGAATTAATAAATGGCATTTTGTTTGTCCTCCTTATTTGTTATGTCCATTCGGATGTTTTATATTTTATTCTTCATCCTCCGGTATTCCCGTTTGCAAAAATTCGTTCCATTTGCGATTGACTTCCTCTAACTCCTTCTTCTCCATAATCCTGTTCCTGTCATCCAAAATGGCAAGCATCTCATCTGCCACATCCTCCAGAGACGGATTTGAAAATCGATACAAATACCCCATCATGCGAGTTGCCGTAAAATCTGTATTCAGATTTTTAGTAACTATGTCAGCAAATTCTTCGGGATATCCGAGGCGAAGCATAAGGGTATATAGTTTCCTGCTCTGGGGTGATTTTGGTTTCATGGGTTGCCTTTCTGGTTCAAATATTTTTTCTTGATTTACAGCTTATTTATGTGTCGGAGTAATGGGTTTTGTTTGTCTTTTCTTTGTTATTTTATATTATGGGTTTCGTATTGTCAAAGCCATTTAAAGTTTGTAATTTAATTGTTAATGAGGTTTTTATTACCCCTTTTGTGGATTTTAGTGTTATACCAAATGTATGCTGTGAGGATAAGGGGTGTTAAATTAATATCATGATAATCCGTTTGATAGTCCTGCTAAGGCGGTTCTCTACATTCCACTGTGTTTAAATTAATACTCGAGCAAAGTCTGATACTCTTTTATATATACATCCTCTACATTCCACTATGTTTAAATTAATATTTAAGGACTTAGCAATAAAAATAAGGGAGTGAGTACTCTACATTCCACTATGTTTAAATTAATATGATATGAATGATGTAATGTATTTGTTGATTCATTTTTCCTCTACATTCCACTATGTTTAAATTAATATTTTAAAAGTTTGGCTAATGTGATGAAATCAGGCTTCTCTACATTCCACTATGTTTAAATTAATATAAATATATCGCCTTTTACCTTTTAAAGTTGTACCACTCTACATTCCACTATGTTTAAATTAATATGCAGGGTACGTATTCCCATCTAGAGCATATCCCTTCTCTACATTCCACTATGTTTAAATTAATATAGGAATTGCCGGTGCAGAATATACCTTCAAGTACTACCTCTACATTCCACTATGTTTAAATTAATATATTGTTCAAAGTCGGCACCGTCGTATGTCAATATACTCTACATTCCACTATGTTTAAATTAATATTCATGTATCTACAGTTGTTGAGGATATATATAATACTCTACATTCCACTATGTTTAAATTAATATAAAAGACATGGCGTTTCCTGAAGCATACATTCTTCCTCTACATTCCACTATGTTTAAATTAATATCTATCGCCGGTTGGAATATGCAAACAAAGTGTTGGACTCTACATTCCACTATGTTTAAATTAATATGATGGATTAGTTGATATCGTCGGTGATTTAGTTCCCTCTACATTCCACTATGTTTAAATTAATATTAAACATCCTTTGCGAGACAAAGGATATCAAGTTTCTCTACATTCCACTATGTTTAAATTAATATAAGTTCCGATATGAAGAAAAACTTATTAAGCATAATCTCTACATTCCACTATGTTTAAATTAATATATGGGATTATTTTGCTACATTTACATTTAAAGATGATCTCTACATTCCACTATGTTTAAATTAATATCGGTGCTACATACGCAAGTAACGGAGTACCAGACATCTCTACATTCCACTATGTTTAAATTAATATTAAGACATGGCGTATACTTAAGCATACATATTATCGCTCTACATTCCACTATGTTTAAATTAATATGGGCGTGAAAGTCAGTATATGTACAGTCGTGCTTGCTCTACATTCCACTATGTTTAAATTAATATCAATATTGCAACAACGTAAGTCGAAAGTTGCTATTTTCTCTACATTCCACTATGTTTAAATTAATATAGTAACAAGTATAATGTGATAGGTGCTAGTATATTCTCTACATTCCACTATGTTTAAATTAATATTGGGCTATCTGATTAATGTTCGTTCCTATCTTTCTTATCTACATTCCACTATGTTTAAATTAATATGGCTATATTGGGAGAAAGATGTGTAATAACAGCAGAATCTACATTCCACTATGTTTAAATTAATATCATTCGCTAACGCTCTTCATCGGGATGTCAACCGTATCTACATTCCACTATGTTTAAATTAATATCGCTTCCCTTATAGTTCTCGCCGCTGCTCATATTCCATCTACATTCCACTATGTTTAAATTAATATTGGGAATTACATATTTCCGCTGTCAATGATTAAGGATCTACATTCCACTATGTTTAAATTAATATAAGTGTCTGCATTATGTATTGAGTGTAGCAAGAAAATCTACATTCCACTATGTTTAAATTAATATTAATGCGGGCACATTGACAGGAAGGGCAATAAACAAATCTACATTCCACTATGTTTAAATTAATATTCTATCATTTAACTCTTGAATAGCTTTTACCAAATAATCTACATTCCACTATGTTTAAATTAATATTTTGCCAATTACGACCTCAACACAAATTATGCTATATCTACATTCCACTATGTTTAAATTAATATGTTGTATGTATCAGTTACAAAGTTATACCACACTAAATCTACATTCCACTATGTTTAAATTAATATCATCTACTTTTAATTTTGCATTATAATCTAAATTCAATCTACATTCCACTATGTTTAAATTAATATGGGTGATAGCGATAGCAGTACTGATATGGGTAACAGATCTACATTCCACTATGTTTAAATTAATATGCATCAGAGAGATGCTGTAGCATGGGCATTAAAAGGATCTACATTCCACTATGTTTAAATTAATATGTATACGGTGCGTGTTAAGAGTATTGATTGCAATTATCTACATTCCACTATGTTTAAATTAATATTTCTTGTATATAGATATCAGGCATGGTAGGACTAATCTACATTCCACTATGTTTAAATTAATATTATGCTTTAAATCCTGTGTCGTATAAATATAAAAAATCTACATTCCACTATGTTTAAATTAATATCATCCGTAATGCTGTCCTTTATCGCAGTTGATATGTCATCTACATTCCACTATGTTTAAATTAATATCATTAACGACTGCATATCCGTTTGCATCTGTTATAAATCTACATTCCACTATGTTTAAATTAATATTTTAAGTACAAGAAGTATAATGAATTTACAGATTAATCTACATTCCACTATGTTTAAATTAATATTTGTCCTTATTGTTTATCGACCAATTTTCAATATGCATCTACATTCCACTATGTTTAAATTAATATTCATTTCCACGAATTCCATCTGTATCAATACTACAAATCTACATTCCACTATGTTTAAATTAATATACATAAGGCTGTCCTTTTATCTTTGAAGAATTAACATCTACATTCCACTATGTTTAAATTAATATATCATTTACGCAATAATCTTCAATATCAATATATAAATCTACATTCCACTATGTTTAAATTAATATAGTTGAAGCGATGTATAATACATAAAAGGTCTGCTATCTACATTCCACTATGTTTAAATTAATATTCGGCAACAGGCAACTGTGGAGCTTCATCGGCAACATCTACATTCCACTATGTTTAAATTAATATGATTTACCCTTTAAGTAGGAATATAACGAAAAGGAATCTACATTCCACTATGTTTAAATTAATATCAAGCTTTTAAACTTAATTTACGCTAGTTTCATCATCATCTACATTCCACTATGTTTAAATTAATATGATATTATGGTGTTTATATGGGACTTAATGAGTACATCTACATTCCACTATGTTTAAATTAATATATTGATAATCTGCTCATGGCTTACAAGTGCTATATAATCTACATTCCACTATGTTTAAATTAATATCATTGCACTCAATGTGTTATCAATTACTTGTTATTTATCTACATTCCACTATGTTTAAATTAATATGCGTTTCCTCCTTCCTTTTTTGGTCGTCCTTTTTCTATCTACATTCCACTATGTTTAAATTAATATCCTCGCGCCCTGAGATCATTGTGTCGAACTCTGTCATCTACATTCCACTATGTTTAAATTAATATCCGTCTTAAAACATCACTTGATTCCACTTACTTTTTACAGTAAATTTTGTCTACCACTTATTTTTTCTAATTAAAACCTACACCCATATAACTGTTTTAACTGTTTATCACGATATATTCCTCATTAATACAACATTTGTCGTACCCCGGTTGTTTTTACACTATATAAGGTAGACAATTATAAAAATCTGCTTGTTTTATCGTCCTCCACTCCTATAAATTCTTTGCTTAACCATTTTTCATCTCTGGATGTAAAGAGAATAACCGAGTCCATATCTTTTCTGATATACTGTTTCAGCTCACACTTAAGCATTTCTATATTTGCCAGATTTATATTTCCTTCAAATACAGAATTCTGTATATGTGTTAAATATTTCTTACATATCTTAAATACCTTGGGTAGTATTTTTTTACCTGTATCATCTGTAACTATATCATAAACCAATATAACATACATGATTTTTTCCTCCAACGCACAATATTTTTATCGCAAACGTCAAACAACTACCACCATATTTCAAAACTCTTATAACTCTTTTCGCCCATCAAATGCTTAATAAGTTTATATAATTCCAAACGCATAAGATATTGATATGATACATATTTTCCTAAATCCCTATGCTTAATCGTAGTTGACAGCCTGTCATCCAGTTCTTGAACAATTAATTGTGATGCATTCTTTTTTAATTGCATACCATTCATTCCTGGTACAAAGCTTTGTTCCGTAATTTGATTTCTATTTAGCAGAGAAAATATAAGTCTGTCACCAATCAAAGGTTTGAAAATCTCAGCCACATCAAGTGCAAGCGAAAATCTTTTTGTTCCTGGTTCATGTAAATAACTTATGGTTGGATTCATCTGCGTTTTATATATCTCCGTCAAAACCTTCGTATATATAAGCGAATTTACAAACGATATAAGACTGTTAATCATATTATCTGGTGGGTGCATAACTCTTTTATCAAAATCAATGTTCTGGTCTATAATAATATTCCATGCCTGATAATAAGCTTTTCTTATATTCCCCTCTACTCCCATAAGCTGTTGTATAGTTGTTGTTTTACCTATTTCACGCCTGAGTGCCTCTATCGTATCCATATATTCTTTTACATCTTTTCCTCTGCCATTATAATATCTGAGGTTACGATATATGTTAAATGATGCAGAATTTATGAACTCTCTTGCTATAACCATTCGTTTCTCATAATCTGAATAATGTTCAACCTGTTTCGTCAATAATTGACCTGCCAATTTTTGTTCTTTAGGATAAAAGCTTCCTATATAAAATTGATAATAATTAAAAAAATGAACGGCTATTCCATTTTTCGAGATAAGATTAAGAAGGTTGGTGTTAAATGACATCTCAGACATAATATATAAATCATTGATGTTCTCTATTGGCAAGTCCCTCTTCATTCCATCAGCAGAAGTAAAACGCAAGGTGTTATCCTTTCTGCTAATATTACCATCAGTAAAAAAATAATAACTTTCTTCCATATATACACCTGCCTCTTTTAAATAAAACACAAATCATGATATGCACATTTCTTACAAATAGCATTTTTGTCAAGCTCTGGTATATCATCACTTGCTGCATATAAAACAATATCATGCGTAACCTTATCCAATGTTACAAAATCATCATCCTCCAGCTCCACAGATATACTCTGTTTTAATAAAGGATAATCAATTTTTGCATTAACATCTGTAATACCTCGTTTATACAGATAATACATATAATATTTAACCTGCATAATGCCCGCTTCCTCTATACTTCTGCTCTTCTTAACTTCATGTAAAACATGATTGCCACGCAAAAAATCTATGTTTATAACACCATCTATCATTATATGCTTGTTATCTCTCATATAAGAATTTTCATCTAACATTTTGCCAAGTTTTACATCCTGATTTTCTGTTTCCATACGGATTTCATGCAGGTAATACCATAGCTTCCTTTTGCAGACATAATAGTAATACACCATAATGCCTGTAACTTCACTTTCTTGCACCTTTTATCCCCCCTTGTACAAATGTCCAAAAATTTATAAAATGTTATTAACTCTCTCCTGTTTATATATTTCCTGCAAACCCATCTCCGAATCATAATTACAATGAACAATTGGTACTTTGAATTTCTTTTTTAATACTATATCCTTTTCGGTTTTTGCAACATCAGTCTTTACTAAATACCACGGAACGGAAATCATATAATCTCTGATATATTCTATAGCCTTAAGCTTATCTGCAACCTCCGACAACCTATCCTTGATAATTGTCTCACATTTTTCTATCTCCTCTCCATTTTCCTTGTAAACAGAAAATGGAATAATGTCTATATTATGTATATCCCGTATAGGTTCTTGGTCCTTCTCTTCAATATAAAATCCTTCCAGATTTTGATATTGTTTCTTATATTTCTTTACATAGTCTGATGCCTCAAGCTTTTCAACCGACATATATGTATTAATAAGTTCCGTCTTATGCTGTTCACTAAATACACCCGAAACAGTTTTCATTGCTTCTCTTGATAAATCGTAAATATCATCATCAACAAATCTCATATCACTATTTGTACTTCTGTAATGTCTCTCTGGTGCATCCCTTAATTGAAGAGCCACAAAACAATTAGCTTCATCTATACTCTTTAGTCCCTTACGGTTCACTCTTCCCATTCTCTGAAATAGAGAAAATAATTCTAATAATTCTGTAAACAGATAATCAAAGTCAATATCAAGACTCGCCTCGACAATCGATGTAGATATCCATATTTCATGTGATTTATATGAAGTTTTTCCTACATCTAAAATGCAACTTTCTTTTATTCGCCTATCAGCCCTTGTATACCTGCTATGTAATAAATTAATTTTTACATCTATGCCATCAGCCTGTGACAACGTTTTCAATTCCTTATATATTTTTTGAGCAGTCTCAATACTGTTACATACAACAAGCGTTTTTCTGCTTTTCTTATCCTTAAGTGATTTCCACTTATTCCATATATCTACCGATTCAAGCTTTTTATCCCAGACTTCCACATTATGTCTGTCCGATTTCAAATGCGAAAAATCTCTTATTGCTGTATCATCCCCCAGAGCCAGCTCTAATTCTTTTTTCGCAAACGGAGGCATTGTTGCCGTCAATATAGCAACTTTTCCGCCAAACCTTGTTATCAATTTCACGCCATATATAAGATATGCCAACAAATCAGGAGAATACATCTGTATCTCGTCTATTATTATCTTAGAATACGAAAATGTACTGAGTTTTAACTCATATCCATAATATTTCAGAGCAAAATCAAATATCTGATCCAGGGTAGCAATAGTGATAGGCAAAGACATCTGCCTACTTTTTGTAACATAATCCATTAAATCATCTATATCTACTCTGTTCTCATCCTTTGACCTGTCAGACAAATAATAGGATTGCATGTCAGAATGTAACAAAGCCAGCCTTGTATCAACATCAGCGTTTCCCAACATAGCCTTTATACGTTCATACATTGCATTGATGGCAGTCCTAAGAGGAAGTACGAAAAAGCATTTATTATTTCCTGCCCACAAAAGGCCTGCCTCAGTCTTGCCACTCCCAGTTGGTGCTGTAACAATAACATTTCTGTTAGTGTTATCCATCATAAATTTCTGCAAATCATTCCATCCGTCATGCCATGTAGCAACCAAATTATTCAAACAAGATATCAGGAAATTATTAGGATATTCACATTTAATATGTGCACTGGCACTATAATCGCACTTATGTAACAGACCTTTAAACTTTATACATTTATCCAGTAACTCCAAGTCTCCATCTATAAGCTCATCCCGATCACATTCCCGTTTTGCTGTTATCTTGCCTATCTTTTTCAATGCCCTTTTATCTATACTGTGTACAACGAATTCACTATATTTTTTTCTAAAGTCATCTATTAAATCATTAGGATGACCTAATATACTTGTAAAACTGTTTTTATCCGCTCTGTTTGGGTGATGATATAAAACTGCATATAAAACTGCCAAATAATCACTATCATCCTTACTTACATCAAAATCATCTTTAAAAACAAACAAAGCAGATAAAATGTTATGCTGTATCTCTTTGTCAGGATTAAAACTCACATATTTATTTTTCATACGATACTGCATCATATCATTAATCTTTCCATAGTCATGTTTCTCGCATGCATATGAAAGTAAATTATAAGTGTACTCATCTATATATCCTATATCGTATAAATCAAAGGCAGCTTTCTTAACAAGCTCCGTATGCTCAAGAATTGATTCCTCACCATATTTACCTATAGCTGTTTTAGCTAAATTGTCTTCTAACAGCTCTTTTACTTTTTCACTTCTATCATTTCCCACACCCAAATTCACTTCCTTTTTGCTTTTATTTCCAATATGGTTATATTAATATTTCAAGATTACACCAGTCCTACTATGTAATTTTCTTCTCCCTTATCTATATATACATTATCAATGCAATCAAACACACTAAATTCTGATATATAGCTGACTAACTTCTTATTAAATATACGTTTCTTACCATCAGGGCTCAGCTCATAATTCTTGTTCAACAAATACTTTGTTCCATGAGCCTTTATACCTTCCCTTTCATTGGCAAACATTCCATCTGCCTCTATTGCATCAGCAGGTATATATGCATGATATTTGCAATAATAGTCATCATCTATCTCAGATAATTCTGTAAATTCACACTCCTCAACATCTACAAAATCCTCGCTTCTACCAATAGATGTAAGATTATCTATATTGTCATATATACACTCAAGCACCTCATCTGCTGCCACAACATGAATTATCAGCTCTATATCAAACAAAACCTCGTAATACTTTGGAGCTGTGGTCAGCGTTCTGAATAGTGATATAGGCTTTCTATAATATTCACGCTCATAATCCTCCAACCTGCCCTTAGCATCCTTCTCCAACTGCTTTATGTCTGCCTCACGCTCCAGAACACGTTTTAATCTCTCTGGTGAAATATCTGTACTTTTCTTAAGCTGTGCAAGAGTGTTCTTTCTCTCCTTAATCTTCTTAAGTAATGGCTGAAATCTCTTCTTTTTAAACTCTGATATTTCATCATTCAAATCCTTTAAGGCACGATATTCCTCAAGATATTCCGGTTGTAAAACATCAATGGTAATACCTTTTCTGAAATCATTACCTTGGCTTTTCTTAGCTGCAGCAACTTTTATGTATCCTTTAGAAATGGTATCATCATTACTCATTTTTACTAATATACCTCTGTCATTTTGTAGCGAATTAAGTATACAATGATCCAGATATACCTCTCTACGCATACCACCATAATCTCCCTGTATACTTAGCTGCATAGGCATATACTCAGTAGAGCCACAGGCTTTATGCAAAGCTCCTATTACAGTAGAGTAAGGCGGCAAAGGATATGTCATCTTATTGTCAACCGTCTCTTCACGTCTATAGTTAGCAGATGACTGTCTAAGCTTAATTCTTAACGCTCTCATTCAATCACCCCTATTCTAGGCATAATACTCACTAACCTCTTTTTTCAGATTGTCAAAGAATTCTTCTATTGAAACAGCGTTTAGCTCACGGACAATATCATCTTCATTGGCAAATGTGCCACATTTAAGCACACCTGCCCTGAAATTACCCTTTGAGCTGTTCAATTTTTCTTTAATTCCCTCTTCAAGAATTAAAGACTGCTCCCTAACATTGACTACATTTTCAAAATAATGAGTCTTTCTAACAGACATTCCGCCTATTACAAACAGAGGCTCCGCATTGTCAAGATTACCCTTTACAACCAATGACAGATTCTCTATAGCATCTAAAATCGCATTTACACGTTCTGCCTTCTCTGAATTATCTGCCTCAGCTTTAAAGTTCTCATCTACACCGACCTTCTCCAAATCAATAGTAATACTATATACCTTCAGCGACTTATCATACTCATATTGGTATGGCATAAGACCTGTATCAGCCGCATCATTCTGAACACTCAGATTATTATGCTTGGCATGTGTAGCAGCCAAATATAGGTTATTATGAAATCTAAGTTCATTGATAAATGCATCCACAGCGATAGCATCAGTCAGATAAAAAGAACTATTCCTTACATATGTAAGTCCCTGAGTTGACATATAGCCACCCTCTAAGGCTCTACAGTTAGCAGCGTTTAGATTCTCATCTACCTTCTTCTGCATAACCTTATCAAGTGATGTTTCTAAATCGTCATACAAGCCTGCCTGAACACATATTGCATTCTTCAGGCTTTCACGGCTTCTCATTGCATATTCTCTTCTATTCTTATAAACTCTCTGAACGCTAGACACATTACCAAGACCTTCTCCGTAATTACTTGTCATGTTCGCTATAATTGTTAATGTTACTGCTTTACTAATCATACAAAATACCTCCTAATCTACTTTTTTCTCATCATTATTCTCATCGTTAATCAATGCACTTACGAACCCTGCCGCAACGTCAAACCAGTCGCTTTTATCATCTAGCATATCAAACAGTGTATCATTTGAAGCACCTACGCATCCAAACATTTGTATCATAATTGTCACTACTCTGTTTTTGTCCCTTGAAATTATAGCATTAGTTAATTTGATTCTATAACTATTTACTTTGTTATATCCATACTTAACCTCTATTTTCTGTCTTATACTATCACCAGTATCTTTTGCTCGCCTTACTCTCCTATCCATGTTATCAACTCCCTTCCAGTCAACATTAATATCAATAAGTATCCCTAATACCGAAGACGGAAAAATCTCCGATTTTCTTAAAACAAGTAATTGTTCAATTAAACCATCAAGATATCCATCATTTACACAACAATTAATAATTTCTTCCTCTACATTAAGTTGATAATTATCATTGTATTTATGGGTATATTTTACACTGTACTTCTCATATATCTTTTTCAACCGTCTTATAGACTTCTTTCTTAAAAAAAATGTATTAAACACTTCCTCCTTGCGACTTTTACATATAATCTCGACATCAAACTGCAAAAAATCATCCACATCTATTAATGCTTTAATCAATTTTGTCCTATCAGAATCCCGTGCCTTACGATTGTCAATAACTTTAACATTCTCACTAAATACTGTTTTTACACAATCATTACTTTTTATCAAGTCGTGAATACTAGCATTATTATTTATAAAAAAGCCTTCTCCTGAATATGTAAATGCAAATGGAATAAAATCATATTCCCGCTCATCTCTAGATACAAATGTATCTGTATCAAATCTGTACGAAACCGCTTTACTTTTTCTGTTCTCATCTAAATCAAAGCCAAGCAATCTGCAATGTGGATTTTGTTCAGAAAATAGCTTATTTACATTGGCAAAATTCCTATACATAGTTGTCTTATATCTGAACGTTTCTCTAATTATGTCCTGCCGATTACATTCAATCAATTCTAATATTTCATCTTTATTTTTGCCATCAAATCTTGTTTTACCAAACACCTTCTTCAGAATGGTGTTGGAGTTCACACCAGCAATATAAGAATTAATATTATTTATTTTATCCTCGGTGTATTCTGCATCCTGACTAGATAATTCCCTTTCTAGCTTTATATGCTGAAATTCCTCCCCATAAAACACCTCACAAAACTTTAGGTAACGAGCCTCTGTTATATCAGCCTGATTATATAGTATACCCTCTATGTAACCACCAATTTCCTCATACACGGGATATTTATCAGCATCTCTTTTTCTTGTAACCTCGTATAACTTCACCCCTTCTTTATCTTCGATATACTCAAAATATCTTATAATACCTACAGTAGCAGCCGAGCCCCTCCATTCTATAGGTATAAGGAGGGTATCATACTGCTGTCCTTCTAACTTAACCTTCATAGTATCCTCCTATTCATCTACAACTGCCATCAACTGTGCCACACCAAAACCAGATGATTTTCTTGAACCCATTCCTGACTTCAATAAATAATCCAACGCCTTCCTATCTCCCTGTAACATAAATTCGCCTATAGAACACTCAATATTAATAGAGTAATGCTTAACAACGATTGTCTTTGCATTTATAGGACTGATTTTTACTATACTCGTCTCTTCCGAAAAACCTGCTTGAAGAAGCTGATTCTTGATTACATTACTGGCTTCTCTCTCGAAATCATCCTTTTGTTTGCATGAATAATACCAATCTCTGTTGTTATCTCTGTTATGGCATCTGATACATAATGGCTCTAACATTTTTATTAATATAGTGTTTCCTGTAACTGTCTGTTCATTTAACTGTCTAATCTGTAACAATTTCATTCCATTATTGCAAGGAAGATTAAATGTTTTACCTTGATATGCCAGGATAGACGCAAACAGTATAAATCCTGTTCTTGTATCAGCAGTTGAAATAATGAGCTTCATTCTCTTTTCATGTACTGTAATACTATCCTTCGTAAATGTAGGATTACCAAACACTACAGAAAAACAAAATGGCTTGTCCTTGGCAGGTCCATAGTAATCAGCGAAATATTTACCTTCATCGGCTATACTTAAACATTTTTTGATATATGACATAATGCACCGTCTATAGTCTATAGGTAGTATTTCTGTTTTTAATGTGAATCTACAAATTACAATAACTAATATATTATTTCTTTTATTATTATTTAAACTATGATATAATTAAAATCTGTATAAATATACTCATATTGAAATGTTAAGTAATTAATTTGCAACATATTTTTAATTTATCCACATTGGAACCTATACCACATTTTTATACTATTTATACAATACCACACTCACTGTACAAAAATCAGGACTTGCAATAGCGTTTTTATTTTTTCGCTTTTACAAATCCTTGTCCTGCTTTACGAAGCTCTTTTTACCAGTCTCGGCTTACTTCCCCTCTCAAAAAGATATGCCTCATCAATACTCATATTAAGTATCTCCCTTATCGGCTTATTTGCCCTGACACTGATATGCCTTGCTGTGTCTACATCCTGTCCGCCCAGATAAAGCATATGGTCACAGCCATTTAATATTGTCATTGCCTGTGCTGGTGTATACAGAGAATCTAATTGGCTGATACTCTGCAAAACAACGCTTACCGATAAGTTTCTTGAGCGTATTACAGAAATTATTTTGTCAAAATCTGCAATAACTGCACTTCCGGCATAATCATCTAATATTATGCGCACCGGAACATTAAGCCTGCCATCGGGATTATTATCTGCCTCTCTGCACAGACATTGTATTGCCTGCGTGTAAAACACATTTATGAGATTATCATAGGTATGGTCGGTGTCACTTACGTTGACGAACAACGCCACCTTCTTTCTTCCTAAATCCTCAACCCATATTTTATTTTCTCCCCGCAGCATATTTCTGACATCGGCAAAATCATAGGTATTCAGTGCTACATTCAAAAACTGCAGCACGCAAGCCCACGACTTTTTCGAGCTAGTCATAATATCGCGATACCCCTTGAACTTCTTTACTGCGAAGCTGTCTGGTTTATGACGCTCCAGCTCGTTAAACAGAGATTCGGCATCAGAGCCGGTATACAGCATATTGGCAAGCGAAGTAACACTTACCATATCCTGTTCTGTCTCAGGTAATGCTTCCTTTACAAATGCAACCAGACTGGCAAGAACCATCCGTGCTGTCTCCTCCCAAAATGGATCGTCCTGCCTTGTTGTGGGAAGAAGCGAATAAGCTACTGACAGCACATCCTGTTCACACACCTTTTCTGTCTCGGTGTCTACTCTGACATAATCCAAAGGATTGTAGCATGCCGACTTACTCATTTTTACGAAATCAAGCAGCTTAACCTCATAACCGGAAGCCAAAAGCTCATTATGGAGCTTATCATATAACAATCCCTTAGTGTCCGATATCACCATACTCTCCCCACAAAGCATTATATTAGGAATTACATATCCGCTGGTTTTACCAGAACCGGATGCCCCGATGATTAAATCGTTGTTATTTAATCTTGTCCTCCATGTATCATTTGATACAATGACATCCTTTGCCAATATTCTGTTTTCTGATTTAAAACTACACATTATTACACATCCCCTTCCATGGTAAATAAGGTTACTTGCTACAATGTAGTGACAACACCTGTAGCAAGTCCAAATTCAAGTGCTTCAGCGACTGAGAAAAAGCTGTCAGTCTTTGTTTTTTCATATACCTCTTCCCGGCTTCTTCCTGTTCTTTCGGAAATAACTTCACACAGGGCGTCTCTTGCCTGAAAAATCTTTTTAAGCTCCATCTGAAGCTCCAATGGTTTCTTTCCACCCACATCATACTTCGTGAATGTAGGATCGTGAATCATTATCTGCGTATGTGGCAGCATTTCTCGTTTATCACCTGCAAGAAAAATAATAGAGGCAATACTCGCTGCCATACCCGTACAAACAGTTCTCACCTTAGCCTTCATCAGGCGAATACAGTCATATACCGCCAGTCCACTTACCAGTTCTCCTCCGGAGCTGTTTATGTATAATGTAATCTCTTTTTCAGGATTTTCCTGATTTAAATACATGAGTTGTTTTATCAGCTCATTTGCGACTTCCTCATTTATGAAGCCCGTCATAAATATTTTTCTTTCCTTATAGAAATTATCCTCCAGCGTATAAAACTCACAGCCTCTCGCTGTCTCATCAATAATCCTAGGCATTCTCATATCTCCATCACCTCCGGTTCATACCCTGTCTTAGTAAGCCATTGTTCAAATGGCGTAATCATAAGAGCATATATCTGCTCAAAAATCTCCTCTTCTTCAGATTCCTCAACTCCACCAAGCATTACGTTCGTTTCCATCTCGCTTATTTCATAACCTACAGTACCTTCCCATTTTCTCTTCGTTCCCTCACCTGTATACATAAGTAAATCCTCCGGTTTCAGTTTCAGGTATCTATCCTGCATATAAAGCTTTCTGCTTGAATACGCAGAGCAGGTATCTTTCCATTGCTGCAAGCTTTTTCTCTCCATAAAATAGTTCCTCCATTCAAAATATAATCTCATGCAAATGGGTAGCGATTGTGATTTTCCACAATTTCAGCTAATAACCATACCGCAGATTCAGATTTCTGTTTAAGGTTCTCGTCCTGAGAGTTTCGATATTTCACTATCAGAAATATCAAATCCTTTAATGTGTTATCAAGACAGCTCTCCGGCAAATCCAAGGTGTCCAAAATCTTTAGCATCATGGTTGACCTGACTTCCTTCGTCTTTTGACCCAGCTCTCTATCATAGAACAGATAAAGAGGGGTATCCATCAAATTCTGAATTATCTCATCAATATACGCTTTGCGGCTTGTAATTCCTGTCTTTGCATTGTCAATCATTGTTTTTAATGGTATTTGACTTATCATTTTCCCCATCTCCTAATCGTAAATGTTTATTTTTTCAACATACTCCGGTTTCTTTCCGCGTTCAAAAAGAATCGCCTCATTCAACCCCATGTTAAGTATCCTATCCATTGGCTGGTCTGCCTTGATACTTATATACTCTGCGGTCTTTATATCCTGTCCGCCCAGATACAGCATATGGTCACAGCCATTTAAAATTGTCTTTGCCTGTGATGATGTATAAAGTGTTTCGAGCTGGCTTATACTCTGCAAAATTACGCTTGCAGAAATATCTCTGGAACGTATCACCGAAATCAACCGGTCAAAATCCGGAATGAATACATTTGTTGCAAAATCATCTAAAATGATTCTGACCGGTACTTTTAATTTCCCATCTGGATTGCCATCCGCCTCTCTACATAGTCTCCTGAAAGCCTGTGTATAAAATGTATTTATCAGGCGGTCAAATGCACGATTTGTATCGCTTACATTGATAAATAAAACCATTTTCTTTCGTCCCAAATCCTCTATACGAAAGCAGTCTGTACCTCCAAAAAGCTTTGCCGCTTCTGAAAAATCGTACATCTCAAGCATATTGGACAACTGCTGGGAGATATTCCCCCATGTCCGTTCTGCCCGAAATACTTTTTTGTAAGAGCAATACTTTTTAACAGCAAAGCTGTCCGGTGCTTCCGCTTCAAGTTCCTCAAACAATCTTGCTCCAATCTTGTCTGGCAGCACCTTATACAGCTCTGCCACACTACACATATTTCTCTCCTCCTCCGGTAAACACTCAAGTGCAAATGCAATCAGGCTCTCAAGTACAATCTTTGACATCTCCTCCCAGAAGGCGTCATACTTATCCCGAACCGGAATCATAGCATCAGCAATGCTTACGATATCCTGTTCTCTGTATCTGCCATCAGCAATCCTTTCGATATAGTCAAAAGGATTGTAGGAGCATGATTTTTCCATATTTACAAAGTCAAGAACCCGAACCTCGAATCCCCTCTTTTCCAGCTTGCCCTTGAGCAGCCTATGCAAAATGCCCTTGGTGTCTGTTATTATCATGCTTTCCTCGCTATGCAAAATATTAGGTATTACATAGCCACTGCTCTTTCCAGCACCACTTGCACCGATTACTAAATCGTTGTTGTTAAGCCCTGTCTCCCAACCATTGCTGGAAATTAT
>Ga0129311_1000686_pt1 | contig 27889 bp, 21 predicted proteins | sample Go1ome_FD_94435 | JGI IMG/M metagenome (GOLD analysis project Ga0129311, IMG submission 94435) | Western lowland gorrila individual fecal microbial communities from Wisconsin, USA - Go1022B metagenome | ecosystem: Host-associated > Mammals > Digestive system > Large intestine > Fecal | place... | reverse complement strand
TATATCGATGTGCCTCGCTTCTTAACGAATTTAAGCCATGAAAAGGTGAACATCGTGAAGCTTTTCATGCGATTAAATGAGTTTAGCAGCGTGAGGCACATCAATATAGCGCGAGCGTGCCTGGAAGGTTATATGCCATACCTACGAAAAGTGTATAGATAATTGATGTATTCGGCAAATCAGAATTTCTTATGCAAAGACAAAATACTAACACTTCACAAACGCCGTGATAGGTCTAAACCCAGCACGGCGTTTGGTATTTATTTTTGTTAGAAGCTATATCTTTTTTAGCCCAGTACGCTAATATCCAGATGTGGGAAGCCTGTTACCATTTCCTTCACAATGGCAGTTAGCTTCTCACAGCCTCCTACATGGGTGCTTTCCATATTCATTGGCATATTAGGATCGTGGAGGGACATACGCAGAAGTACCCAGCCTTCTCCTGGGAATACCAGACGGATTCCCTCATAGGATGGAGTTGCCATCTTGATACCCTTGGCCTTAGCCCGCTTCTCAAACTCGGCCAATACAGACTGGCCATAGCTGCGGAAATCCTCCACATCCTTAATCTTCAAGCGATATTCTTTTTCCTCCGCTGGATGTTTTAAATCCTTAATCAAATCAGCCAGCACCTTGCCCTCGGCTTTGGCCTTAGCGGCAGCAATCAACAGCTTAACAGCCAGATAAGCACCATCATCCAAATAGTAGTTTTCGCTAAGAGCACCATGTCCAGAGGTTTCAATGGCTAATGGAGATACAGTGCCAGCCTTGTTCAGGCGAATACATTCATTGATAACATTCTTGTAGCCCCGCATATAGCGATGATGCTTCAAATGCAGCTTGTTCTCCAAAAAGTCTGCCAGCTCATCAGAGGTTACAGAATCTGTAATAATGGTGCTGCCTGGATAGTCTGGAGCCAGAATCGCAGCCATCATGGCAATCAGGGCATTACGGCTAATCTGCTGACCATCAGGCAATACAGCACTCATGCGATCCACATCAGTATCAAAGATAATACCCAAATCTGCATGACTGGAGAGAACTGCTCCCTTAATGGCATCCATAGCAGCCTGATTCTCTGGATTTGGAATATGATTTGGGAAATGTCCATCTGGCTCCAGATAGAGACTGCCCTCAATATCGGCCCCCAAAGGAACCAGTACCTTGTTGGCAAAGAAGCCACCAGCACCATTGCCAGCATCTACTACAATATGCATTCCCTTGAGAGGCTGGTCATAGTTCTCAGCCTGAATCCCCTGACGAATCTTTTCACAGAGATTCTTGGCATAAATATCAATTAAATCCAGTGGTTTAGCCTGAGCCAAATCTGCACTGCGCTCCTGCAGTCCTGCTGCAATCTCCAAAAGCTCAATGATATTTTCCTTTTCCAAACCGCCATCCTTGGTAAAGAACTTCAAGCCATTGCGATTGAAAGGCAAATGGCTGGCAGTAATCATGATGGAGCCATCCATTGCAGTTTCTGGGAAAACAATGGACATAAACATGGCTGGAGTAGATGCCATATGACAGTCGTAGGCCTGAGCTCCCTCTGCCAGAATACCCTGCAGAGCAGCTTCCTTTAGGCTGATGGCAGACAGACGGGAATCATGGCCTACAGCCAGCTTCAATTCCCCAGCAGGACGGCCCAGCTTCTTGCTCAAAAACTTTACAAAGGCGGCGGCAATCAGATTAGCTGCCTCGGGGCGCAGGTTAACCTTTTCCCCCTCTACACCTTCTAGGGCAATGCCACGAACATCGCTGCCATTCTGCAATTTCATCAATTCTTTTTCTGTCATATTATGCAACTCCTTATATAGATATTTCTTCATATTTATTAATAATTTTATCTGCCAAAGACAAATCCTGCTGGCCAGAATTAGGATTCCGAACAGCAATACACTGCATACCGGCAGCCTTGGCCGCCTTTACTCCAGAAGCAGCATCCTCCACAACGGTGCAATCGGCAGGATTTACCCCCAGCTTCTTGGCAGCCAGCAAATATATGGCTGGATCCGGCTTGGCATGCTCTACCTCATCACCTGTGGTCAAAGCATCAAAATACTCAATAATGCCAAATCTGGTTAGGACATTATTGACCATAGGCCGTATTGAGGAAGAACCAAGACCTATTTTGTAGCCCTTGGCTTTCAAGCGCTGCAGCAGCTCCGGAAGTCCCGGTATGGACTTAATGGTGGCATCATTATTGAGAATATCCATGTATTTCTCATATTTTTTGCCTGCCATAACCTGCCATTCCTCAGTAAAAACCTCTGGAAATCTGGCCTTCATATCCATCCAGAAGGATTTGGCGCTGCGGCCTACATATTTGTCTAGGCCAATTTCCTGGGCACTAAGGGTGATGCCATATTCCCGCAGAGTAGCCATTTTGGCTCTAGCGTGTATAGGCTCGCTGTCAATAATAACTCCATCCATGTCAAAAATAAATGCTTTGTTGTTCATATTTTCCTTTCTATATTTCCTCACTCATCTTGGGGCTTAATGGTTCCATGCTCATAAGCTAGCAACAGGCTGTACAAATCCGTGATTTTCTCCTGTATCACCCTGCCCTCATCTGTATCTCCTACAGAGGTGATTTTGGACTGAAGCTCAATGGTACGGGACACGGATTCAATATCCTTGTTGTTCCGCAGAGCTTCCCTGACATCAGCCACATTTTGATGTTCCAAAAGCCTAAAGCCTCGGGAATTGTAAATCAGAGTATAACCGGAAATACCGGTTTTCTGATGATAAGCCCGACAGAAGCCGCCATCTATACACAGAGCCTTGCCATTGGCCTTGATAGGGGTTTCCCCCTTGGATACCTTTACTGGCACGTGGCCGTTAATAATATGGCCATCCTTGGGATTCAAACCAAATTCCTCCAACAGCTCCTCACAGATTTCCTCCCGGTCAATAAGCTCATAATAAGGATCGGAAGGCTCCTTCCAGGTGCTTTCATCCTCTAGGAACATGCGCTCAAAGGTGGTAAACTCCCGGCCAGAAATAGGGGAAAGCAAACCATTCCACAGGAACCACATAAAGTCCAAGGCCTTTTGTTCCTTGGTGGCTCTTGCCTTACGGGCCATCTGATCGCAGAAATCCATATAGGACTTGCCCTTGTAAGGCTTGCCATCAAAGGAAACCTCCTTCATAGTGCCATCCCAATTCAGAGGTATACAGCCATGAAATAGCAGGTTCTGATTACAACAGGTATAGACACTGCCTTTCTTGTAGATAAACTCCACATGGCGCTGCAGCCGTTCGCTTTCAATAAAGTAGGACTTCAAATCCCCAATAATCTGCTTTTCTTCATCCGTCAGCTCATAAGGATTCTTAGGGTCCACCGTAGGGAAATAGGCACTGCTTAGCTCATAGCGCTTGCCATTAAGGCTATAGAAGCTGGCATTATAATCCACATTCTGCAGCTGGAGACGGCTTTCCATTTTGAAATCCGGATTCCGAAGAATCAGCTGTCCCTCCAGCTTGAACATTATCATGGAAATAGCCTTTTCCGATGCCTTGAGTGGATTTTCATCTGGATATATCCGCTGGGCATACATGGTGAGAGGCCGCAGGCTAATAGCATAGCCTTTTTCCAGCACCTCGGTATTTTTGTATCGCAAACTGTTTCTTACTACCCCGGCAATACATACCTCACTGCCACTGGCAGCTCCCATCCACAGAATATCGTGGTTGCCCCACTGAATATCCAGGGAATGGTAGTCCCGCACCATATCCAGGATGGTATCCGGCCGATTGCCCCGGTCAAAGAAATCTCCAATAATATGCATATGGCCCACAGCCAGACATTTTATCAGGCTGGTTAGAGCCACAATAAAATCTGACGCCCCTCCCACCTGCACAATCATATTCAGCAATCTTTTACTGTAAAGGAACTGTGCTCTATCTGCCTCTGGATGGGTGTTAAACAGCTCCGTGATTACACTGCGATAGTTTTGAGGAATAAAGCTTTTCACCTTGGCCAAAGGATATTTGTAGGTCATGAGCTTGCTAACCTCTAACAGCCGGGATAGATTTTCCCGATACCATTCCGGGGTATTGCGCCGCTCTGCCTCCATCTGTTGAATTTTTTCCACAGGATAATATATCAGGGTGCAGAATTCCGCTTTTTCTTCGGCTGTTAATCTGGCCCCAAAAACATAGTCTACCTTTTCCTTAATAACCCCGGAACAATTATTGAGAATATGATAAAAAAGCTCATATTCACCGTGCAAATCACTGACAAAATGCTCTACTGACTTAGGCAGACACAGGCTGGCCTGAAGATTTATTAAATCCGCATAAACAGCCTCTTTGGTAGGATATTTTTCCGCCAACAACCGCAAATACTTTTGCTTTTGCCGCTGCATGGTATTTGCCGAATTCATCATACTAGCTCCCTTTCCAATTCCGGCAGTCATTAACCCCTATATACCCCATGCTAACGGGTGCTAAAGTTCCCTCCTCTTAGGAGGGAATAAGCACCCGTAAAGCTCTGGATTTATTCGACTAAATTCAGTGGGAGTCTAAAGCTCCCACTGAATAAGTCTCATTTTACTGCTACAGAATTTTACATGGTCAAAATACTTCTTCTCTAAATATTCGCTTCAAAAAAATTTCCCTTTTCCTATTATAACATTTACATTGTGCAAAGAAAATGCCTCCCCCTTTCTTTCCGTAGCGAAACCTAAAGATTGATGAAATCCCCTCTTGCTTTAAATAGATACAGCCATCTTATTTTATGTAAAAAGAAAGTCGCTGTAGAAAGCAGAATTTTCCCTATCTGTTTCTCTACAGCGACATAGCTTGACTATTTAATTGTGAAAATATTTTATTTCAGCAGGTTCAGGAACCAGCTAGAGTTCTGATAGGACTGAGCCAGCATAGCCTGAGTGGTCTGCATCAAAATATTGTCAGAAGCCAGATTGGTTATTTCCTTGGCCATATCTGCGCCAATTAAGGTGGTCTGAGCTGCCGTAAGGTTCTCCGACTCGGTATTCAGATTCTTGTAGGTATATTCCAGGCGGCTGCTGACAGCACCTACAGTAGTGGACTGATCCAGCACCTTGCTAATGGCATTGTCTATAACAGCCAGAGCTGCCTGAGCATCCTCTGCGGTGGCCACACTAAGACAGGAACCATCGCTGCCCTGCAAACCTAGAGCACGAGCGGAAATATTCCCCAGCCCTACCTTGATGGACTGGTTGGCATCTGCACCTACCTGCAGGGTAAGAGCGTTGCCAGAGCGGTTCTCTGCTGCCCCAATGGATTCATAAAAATTATTAAAGACATTGTTTACAGCCTTCCGCTCCTGACCATCTGCTGTCTGAACAGAAATGGCAAAACCTGCAATCTCTCCTGCCTTGCCAGCCTGAGCAGCCTTGACTGTAATGGCGTTTTTCCCATCTGGGGTATTCAAGGTCTTGCCATTGGCATCTGTGCCAATTTCCTTGGTGCTGCCTATATTGGTATCAAAAATATCTCCAATACCAGCCTTCTGGCCTGCCTGATTGGCACTGTCAAAAATATCTGCCAAGGTGGCATTTCCTGCCTTGAAACTATTGGTATAGGTCTTTCCATCCTTCACAAAGGAAACTGTAACTGTATCTGTGGCCTGAATCTCCATACTGTCACCATGACGATAAGCCAAATCTGTCAGCTTGGTATCCCCGGCAGTATCTGCGCTGAAGGTCTTGTTGGTGTAGGCCTGAGTGGTCATACTGCTCTGACCGCCATGACTGCCATCCATTAAGCTCATGCCGTTATATTCCACCAACGAATTATCTGTAATCTGGTCAATATACTGGTTAAACTCCTTCTGAATGCTGGCTCTGTCACTATCCTTAGCAGTGGAGTTGGCAGCGGCCAAAGCCCGCTCCCGCATAGTGGCCAGAATATCCAGAGTATTGCTCATAGCTCCATCAGCTACCTTTAGCATAGCAGAACCAGTCTGGGTATTGGCTGCTGCTTGGTCTAAGGCGCCGATACGAATCCCCATCTTGGTGCCAATGGCATAAACGGAAGGGTTGTCTGCCGGACTATTTACCTTGTTGCCTGTGGCAATGGCGGTCATATGCTTGTTAAAGGATTTATTCGCTCTATTCAGCTGATTCAGCAGGGCCAGCTGCTGAGGATAACCTCCTACTCTTGCTGCCATATTAATTCCTCCTTGATTGTATAAACATCCCTGTTTTGATGGGAAAGGCCTAATATTTCAATTGACATTTCTTAACTATGTTATCGACAATATAAACTACAATCTTTATAGGCTTGGAAAGTTTTTTAGAGGGGTTATAATTTGTCCTAGCAGGACTTCAATGCTATAATATGAATATTGAAAAAAGAAGGGATGGACACAATGGGTAAATTTGATTGGCAACAGCAACTGGAACAGCGTCGCCGACGGACTCGCTATGAGCGTATAGGAGTCCTATTGCTGTTGGTATTTGTATTAGGTTTTGGTCTGTGGCGTTTTTTTTATGCTGATTCTCCGGAATACGCCTTGGAACAGCTGCATCAGGCTATCAAAAATCATGATGCTAAGGCGCTGCAGGAATATTGCAATCTAGAGGCTGTTAGCGGACAGGCCTACGATGACCTCACCAGAGATATGTTTGCCCAAGATGACAATCTTTCCAATGATACCAAGGTGATGTTTGAGCAATTCTACATCAAAATCAAGCCCCAGGTGGTAAGAGATACCACCCAGCTCCTTTTGGCCTATGCCGACAAGGGCAGCTGGCAGAATCCTTCTGATGACAATCTTCTCAAGGGACGACAGCTAGGTATGGATTATGAATATCTGATTGAGCGTTCTCAGCTAAGAAATACCAGCATTGTAAAAATAGACAAAATAGACCGCAATAAGGATACTGCTTTGGCCAAGATACAGGTTAAGGATGATTATACCAACACCCTTTTTACGCTGAATCTCCTTATGAATAAGACTGAGGATGGCTGGAAGGTAGTTCGGATTGTGAACTATCGTGACTATCTGGATTTTGTTACCCCGATTCAGACCTCTGGTCTGCTGGCCTACAAGCGGGCTACTGAGGATATTATTGACAAATATAATGATATTCTGGATACACAGCAAACCAGATTCAATCAGCTGACTGCTACCTCTGATGGACGTTTGTCCGCTAGTCAGCGCAGCAAACTGGCTGATTATATCAAATCTGATATTATACCGGCTCTGGAAAAACGGCAGCAGGATCTGGATGCTATTCCACCTAGAGATGGTGCCCAGTATCTACAAGCTCTAAGAGCAGAGGAAACCAAGACCTCTATTGCCCAGTGGCAGCATTTCCTAACAGGTATTCAGAATGACAATCTATCTGAGCTGAATACAGCCAATGCCTTTCACAAAAAAGCTCTGGATTTGCAGCATCGCATTGATGATGTTAGCAAAAATACAGCTATTACCAAAATGCCTCAAAGCATTCCTTAAATAAATTAATTAATTTTCTGTCCTTACACCTAACCGTAAAACAGACTACAATATTTGATAATAAAAATCCCAGACGATAATTCATCTGGGATTTTTTCATGGTATTTTATTTTTCCAGCTCTTTAACCTTTTTCTCCAAGGCTTTTAGTTTCTTGTTCATATCTGTTATCTTCTGCAAATGAGCTTCCATCCGCAGCCATTCCTGATGTGGACGGGCTGGGAAGCCGGCGTAGAATACTCCCTCTGGAGTATTGCCAATAATACCGCTGCGAGCAGCAAATACAGAGTTCCCTCCAATGGTAATATGACCTACTGTACCAGTCTGACCGCCAAAGGTTACATTCGGACCAGAGGTGGTGGAACCTGAAATACCTGTCTGAGCTACAATAAGATTGCCCGCACCAATATGACAGTTATGGCCAATGTGTACCAGATTGTCAATCTTAGTACCCTTGCCAATAATAGTGGAACCAATGGTAGCCCGGTCAATACCTGCATGAGCACCGATTTCCACATCATCCTCCAGCACCACATTACCTACCTGTGGCACCTTGGTATGTACTCCATCCTTGGTGGTAAAGCCAAAGCCATCTGCACCAATAACTGCAGAGCTATGTACGATTACCCGCTGACCGACCTTGCAATGCTCCCGAATGGTGGCACTGGAATAAATAGTGGCATCCTTGCCGATTCTGGTGTACTGGCCAATATAGGTGTGAGGATAAAGGGTTACACCATCTTCAATTACTGCATGGTCATCTACAAAGGCCATAGGCATAATAGTAACATTCTCACCAATGGTAACATCCTGGCCAATATGGGCTTCTGGGCTAACGCCCTTTTCATGAATAATAGGCGGGGTGTACAGAGCCAGCATAATAGCAAAGGCTGCTCTGGTATCCTCTACGAAAACAGCCGGCAAAGGAAAGTCCTGCTGAGCCTCCTTAATGGCTGCTGGCAGCAGAATAGCTGTTGCCTGACAGGCTTTGGCCTCCTCCACATGATTTTCATCAGCAAAGGTAATATCTCCAGCTCTGGCACCAGTAATATTGTTAATGCCCGTAATCTCTACACTGCCATCTCCCTGAAGCTGGCCATTAATACGGGAGGCAATCTCCTCTAAGGTCATAATCATAGCAAATACCCCTCTAATCTCTTATTTTCTCTACCCAGACTTCTACAAATTACTGCAGCTTCTGAATAACCTCATCAGTAATATCTGTACCACCGCTGACAACTACGCCGTCCTTGCCATTGCTGTTCACAACAGTGTCCAGCTTCTTGGCCTTAACCACATCATCCAGGGCAGCATCCACCTTGGACTTTATCTGAGTGCTATACTGCTGCTGTACACCGGCAGCCTTCATCTGAAGCTGCTGCTGCAGCTTCTGCATCTCTTCCTCAGAGGTGCCCTTGGCCTGAGCCTCCTGCAACTGCTTATCCCCATCCTGCTGTACCTCCTGCAGCTTGTTCTGCATTTCCTCAATAGAGGATTTTATCTGAGGTGCCTCATTCTGGATTCTGGACTGATCGATATAGCCTATATTCACCTTGCCACAGCCTGTAGCCAAAGCAGCTACACATAATGCTGACATAATAACTGCGACAATTCTCTTTTTGGTTTTCATATAAAAAGCCTCTTTCCTGCTTTAACTTTTACTTATCTGCTCCTATGGGCTGAAAAGGCTGCTGCTTCATTTCCTGCAGCATTTCCTCTGTCAAATCCAAGGTATTTATGCCAATAACGGGACTAAGTGTAGGCTCCCATTTGCCTGCTCCCAGATTCTCATAGTCAATCCCCCGCAGATTGTCTGCGGGACTAGCCAGAATCAAGGTAAGCTTGTGCATAATAGCCAGCTTGGCAGCCCTGCCTGCAATATCATTGCGGATTTTGTCCTGTATCTGTCGAAGCTGAATTTTCCGCCCCTCCAAAAGAGCTCGCTTCTTGGCAGTATTAATTTTGCTTTCTACCGGGGATACAGCCTGCTCCATAGCCTGGGCATTGCGATTTTGTACCTCCAGTTCCTTATCCAGCTCTGCCTGCTGAAGCTCCTGCTTGGTCTGAGCCTCCAGCCGCTGCAGCTCTGCCATAGGGCCTGCTGCCTCCTGAGCCATCAACTGGCGAAAGCGTTCCTCCTGCTCCTGAGACAGCTGAGCCACCACCTGTCCCCGCTGCTGCTGCAAGCTCTCAATGCGAACTTGCATTTCCTGCACCTGCTCCGGGGTAAGCCCCAATACATCGGCACTATCTATCTTAATGCGCAGATTCAACATCTCGTTAAGATATTTTTGCTCTGCCTCCTGGCGCTCTGCCTCAAACTTAGGCCGCAGCTCCTGACGCTTTTCCTCTGCCAGAGCATTAAGCTGATGTATCAATTGGTCATGTCTGGCCAAACTGTCCAACCGGGACTTCTGACCGGCAGCCTCCTGAAATAACTCCTTCTCTGGTGTAGGTGCTGTCTGAGGCAGCTTAATATCCTCCAAGGCCAGGGCATTTTCCAGATGGTCAATATCCCGCTGAATCTCCTGAAGCCTGCCATAGTCTGGATGGGCCTTTATCAACTGCTGCATATCCAGCACCCCAATAACCGGCTCCGCCACCACCGTTTCTGGCTTGACTGCGCCCCACATCAGGTAGGCCCATAAAGCACCGAGGGAAACTAGCACCACAGCAGCACCAGCCAGCACTTGTCTCTTATGCTTCCCCAATAGGGTGGAGGCCTGCTCACTGTTTTCCTGCTCTGCCGCCATGAAATCCCTCCTTTGCCATTCACTTCTAGCCAATATCAGCAAAGTACCGAGCGCCTATGGAGCTCGGTACTGCATATGCTTCTATCCTTTTATTGATATTATTTGGACAGCTTCTTGATAACATCCTGAGTAATATCAGTACCACCGTATACAACAGTGTCCTTGTTCAGAACTACAGACAAGCCCTTAGCCTCTGCAATAGCCTTTACTGCATCCTCAACCTGCTTCTGAACTGGCTCCATCAGATCAGTATTCTGCTGCTGGAGTCTCTCCATAGTCTGCTGATAATATGCCTGCTTCTCCTGATCGCTCATGTTAGCAGACTTCTCATTGAACTCCTGCTGAGCCTGCTGTACAGCCTTCTGCATTTCAGCCTCGGCATCGGTATAAATCTTCAGAGTAGTAAACTGACGATAATCAACAACGCCTACATTGGAGGAAGATGCTGCGGAAGCTACACCAGCGCCAGACTGAGTCAAAGCCAATGCCACAACACTGCCTACGAATACCAGTGCAATCAAAACACTGACAATTTTTACCTGAGCTTTTTTCAACTGAATCATTTTCTTTTCTCCTTTTTCCTATACATAATATCTACAAATGCCTGCCCTTAATCATGTCACAGCATGACAATATTTACATATCTAAAGGCAAGTCCATTATAGCAAACTCTTATTTTTACTTCAACATAATGAATTAAAAATAACCAATAAATCTTAGCCAGCCATTATGTCTGTCCATAGCATATTCCACCGTCAGGAAATCATGGAGCCTGTATCTAAGTCCATATTCATTTTCCTGATCCCGACTGCGATAGGCATATCTTAGCTGCCATTTGCCTCCTAGAGGCTGAAACAGCTCAAAGCCTACATTGTTATGGCGCAGATCATATACCCCGGCCAAACTTGTCCCTCCCGGCAAATGGTAACCATAGCCTAGATTCCAATCACAGCGGACAGCCTGGGGATAAAAATCCAATCTGGTAAAAATTTCGTCCCGTGAGGACAACATCTTGCCCAGATGTAATCTGGCCATAATACTGGTATCCTCCTGATTGCCCCACTCATTACCCATATCTGCCCAGCCCTCCAGCCGGACTCTGTAGGTATCAGAATCTGAACGACTCATTACCACTAGCTGCTGCCCAGGAGTAATGGCTACCTTGGTATGCACATCCCAGCTGTGACTAAGGGAATCCTCATTCAGCACATTGGCTAAATAGTTTTCCAACTCCCCTTGATGCCTTTCCACAAAGGACACCGGCAAGCCTATCAGCTCATTTACCCGGTTTTGCATAGCCTGGCGCCGCAACAGCAAGCCTGCATTGAGCACAGTATCCGAATGCATGCTTAAATCTACGGTACGCACCACTGGTAACAAAGGATATAATACCAGATTTATCTGAGTATTTTCTGAAACCACCACATCAAAATCTGCCTTAAACTCTGGGGCGTGCTGCTGCAAAAAAGCATTTACCTGCTGTTTCAGCAAGCCCTGAGTCCAGTCTACGGCAGCAATGGGCAGACCCTGTAAACTTTGCTTAAATATTTCATCTATCCCAGCCACATCCTGATACAGCATATCCGACAGCACAGGACTCATGCCCTCCACCTGCACGCGAACCTTCACCTGACAGATTTTATCCTGCCAAGGAATTAAATCCACCTGCACCTTGGTGGTGTCACCGGGATAAATATGCACCCTATTCACAGTGTAGCCTATCAGTACCTTGTCAAAAACCTGCTGAATAATTTCGGCATAATGGGTTTCCTGAGCCTTTAGCTCCTCTACCTTCATGCCCTCCAGCAGTTGGACGCCAATGGCCTGAACGCTTTTCTCCATGCGCTGCTTCACTGGCAGGGGCAGTTGATGGCTATCTCCCACCACTGCCTCTACCTGGGCCACACGGGGTACAAATTCCTGAGCCTTGGCCCCTAAAGGCCACAGCAACAAACAGCACATAGCCAGCAATAGCGCCCCAAGCCCTTTGCCTGCCATTAGAAGGTGCCGCCTACATTGAAGTGAACTCTATTGCCCTGAGAACCATGACCAATATCCACGCGGATAAGTCCCAATGGAGAATCCAGCATAACGCCTACACCATAGCTGCCATGAAGCTTGGATGGAGTCCAGCCACTATCCCAGGCAGAACCAAAGTCAGTAAAGAGAGCTGCCTTGAAATTCTTGGACAGTGGGAAACGATACTCAATATTACCCAGAACCATGCTATTGCCCCGGAACATATCATCACGATAACCTCTGATAGTATCCTGACCACCCAGCATAAACTTGGATACAGTTGGCAAATCGTCAGTGGAATGACCATAGCTGCCGTGGAATACCAGAATCTGATTCCGGCCTACCTTGCGGAAGGTGGAACCATCAATGGTAAATTTGTGATAGGAGAAATCTCCGCCCAAGCCGGCATATTCGTAGCCCAAAGTGGACTTGTAGCCCTCAGTTGGATAAATATAATTATCTCTGGTATCAGTAATATGCTGCATCAGGATGGAACGAGTCAAACCAAAATTATCCTCTTTCCAGGTAGTATTAGTGCTTCTATCTGTGCCGCTCTTATGCTTCTGATATTTATCATCCTTGTTGCGGAAGGTAATGGAGTTGGAGGTATATTCACTCTGAGGTCTGGAGAAGCCCAGCTCAAAGCCTACGTTTTTACGCATGAATTCCTCAACGAAATCTCCGTTTTCATTATACTCATTGTACTCAAAGGTACGATTGTAAATCTTGAAGATGCCGGCAGTTTCCTTGCTATCCAGCCAAGGACGGCGATAGGAGAAAATATATCCCTTGGCACTGGTATCGGTACTGCTCTTGGTCAGGGTAACATTAATGGAATCACCGGTACCCCGGAAGTTTCTATCACCCAAGCTAATCATGCCGACAAAGCCATCAGAGCTGCTATAACCAGCACCTACACCGAAGACACCAGTATTCTTCTCGGTAACATCAACCTCCAGAACGCAGGCATTTGGCTCTACACCAGCAATAGGCTTTACATCTACAGACTCAAAGAAGTCCAGATTGGTCAAGCGCTGATAGCTGCGGACTACATCGTTTTTGTTCAGAGGCTTGCCTACCTTTGGACGCAACTCCCGCAGAATAACCTTTTCCTTGGTTTTTTTCAGGCCCTTGATTTTGAAGCCCTCCAAAATACCTTCATTTATTTTAATAACCAGCTTGCCGTCGTCGCCCACTTCCATATCACGGATTTTGGCCATAACATAGCCGTCCTTGATATACTGCTTCTGGAGTGCACGAACATCCTCCTTCAGGGCAAAACGATTCAAACGGTCCCCCTGCTTCAACTGCATCTTGGCCAGCAGCTTGTCGGTAGGCTCTATCTCTGTATTGCCATCCAGCTCTACGCTGGTAAGAATAGGAGTCTCAAAGAGATGATAGGTGATGATTACACCCTCTGGCACAGACTCAAAGGTAGGATACAAATCATAGAAATAACCAGTGCCATAGATATTGCTGGCATCCTCAGACAAAAGGCCAATGGAGCAAATATCACCTGGCTTGGAAACCTGAGCCAGCTTTATAGTCTCCATAATATCGTCGCTGACACCCTCGTATTTTACATCCACAATGGTGTTGCCCTCAATAGCCTTCATGGACTTGTCCAGCTCCTCATCAGCAGGACGGTTCTTGGCCCATACGCTATCCTGGCTTGGTGTGGCTGCCACATTGGCAGGTGTAGACTCTACAGAGCTTTCATCAGGCAGTTCCAGGGAACCCTTTACTACACCTTCGCTATTCATAGTAGCACTTTTGCCGGAATTCAGATCAACCCCTACTCCCATAGGAGCAGTAGTAGGATCTACAGCAGCCAAGGCAGACTGACTGCCGACACCCATGGACAGGGACAAAGCCACTGCACAGGCCAAATATTTGTAATCGTTTTTCTTCAAGGATATAACCTCCTATATACTCTTCTTTACTCCATCTATAAGTAAACAACCAGCCTGCTCTGCTTAGTATCAGGCCGGTGGTAATTTTCCTACAGCTATTCTCTCAGGGTACTGCCGGCAGACTGCATCAGCTTTTGCATGGCTGGTGCCGGCACCTCTGGGGACTGTACATTCTTTAAGGATGATGTTGCCTGCTGGCTCTCTACTTCAACAGGCCTGCTTTCAATAGTATTAGATACCTCCTCCGAGTGTGCTTCCTCATGGGGCTGTATCTGGACATAGGCAGGGGCAGGGGCATCAAATTCCCTTTCCTCACTGAGATTTTGATGGGATTTCTTTGCCTCCATCGCCTTGTCCCGCCCTGCACCGGAGCTGGAAGCTTGCTCCGCTAGGGAGGTGCTGGTTAACTGGTTTTGCTTTGGCAGGGATGGACTATCCTCTGACTGCTGAGCATAAATTATCCCCCCCAGAGCCAATGCACAAGCCAATGCTCCAGGAGCCAGCCTTTTGAACCAGCGCACACATAGCTTTTTATCATTTTTTTCCTGAGCTCTCTTAAGCTCAGCCTGAGCCAGCATCAGCTTCAAATCTCCCTGAATGTCATTTTCCTGCTCCAGAGAATCCTCGGCTCGACTTAGCCAGCCCTTGGCGGCTGTAATATGCTGACGAATCTTTCTGTCCTGCTTCATAGTCTGCTCTCCTCAAACATTAACTAATGAATACAATCCTCAGTTGTCATTCTTTCTGAACATACTATATCAGGGCAAATTCATCTATTTTGTAAAATTAACGCTTATTTTCTTATATTTTCACCGACAATCTGCCAATTATAACCCCTACATTATTCAAAGAAAATGCTTCTGCATTTTCTTTCAATGGGGTTTCGACGAGGGTTGAAATATTAGCTCCCCCCTGTCATTAGCACAACATCCCGCTACCTATAGAGGTGGGGGACATCGGACACCTCGTCATTTCCATTGATGGATAAATCTTGACAGCATACCTCTTACTCTCCGGACACCGCTTTTTTGCAACCGATAAATATGAGAGGTACTGACATGAAGCTGCTGAGCTACCTGTGCCGCTTCCTGACAGCCTACATAGATGCTGTCCAGAACCATATATTCCTTTTCCGGCAGCCTGTCCATAGCTTTTTTCACCCGCCGGGAGGCCTCCTGCAGCTCTACCTGTTCCGGCACAGGCATCCCTGTATCTGTCAAAAGCTCCAAGCCAGATTCCCTGCCTGGAATATCGGATTCCAGACAGGCAATATCCGCCCGGCCTTCCTTTTTCAGGAAATTGTACATTCTGCCTCGAATGCGATGAACCGCAAATATACTAAAGGCCACGCCCCTTGTATAATCGTAGCACTCCACCGCCTCAATCAGCCCCACAGTGCCCTCCTGAATAACATCCATAATATTATCCAGCTTTAGAAAAGCCTCTGCGGTCTTAAAGACCAGGGGCTGATAGGATTCTATCAGCCTGCTGCGAGCCTGCTGGCTCCCCTGCTCTTTGTACTCCTGCCACAGCTTCTGCTCCTCACTATAGGCCAGCAGCTTAACCTTATTCAGTTCTGATATATATCTATCCAGCTGCATAGACCTGCCTCCGCTGTTGTTGAACATTCTATCAAGCCAATCTGCCTAGAAGGTGAATCTGGCTTCCACACCAGCATAATAATCATTGTCCTGATTCCGCTGATAGGTGAGATTTATCTTGTTGGACAACTCGTAATCAACACCATAGCTAAAATCACTGGTTGTCATACTTTGAGTGTATTTTATCAATGCTTTATCGGAAATATTCTTTCCCAATGTGATATTGTACACCTCATACGCATTCTTGTCACCATTTTTTTCGGTTTCACTGCCATCTGTAACATCCCCCAAATTCTTGGTGCCATCAATGGTATCTCTTTCAATGGTCAGCACATCCAGATTTAGTACATTCCGCATGGCTGCTTCTACCTCGGAAAGGATGGTCATTTGCAGACCAATATTCAGCATAGAAGTTAGCTTGCTAGCTTCACTTTTATCCTTGTTGAAATAATCACTGCGCAAAGTTAACAGCTGAATAATATCTGCCTCTGCCATCTTAGGATCTGACATCAGCTTGAAATGCATATTTGGCACTATGCCATCCAAAGAAAGATATACACTGGTTTTGTTGATTTTTGTACCAGCCTTTAGCACCACCTTTGGCATCAGGGTATTTACCTGGCCAAAATTGATGGAACCCTCATATACCTTAAAATTGGTTTTGAGATAGCTGAGAGTACCTCTTTTTACATAAATAGAACCAGCGGTGCTAGGATGTATGGTATAACCACCAAAATATGCTCCACCTGCCAGACGCAAATCACCAAAAGTTGGACTGAGGAAGCGAACATTCTTCCCTAGCTCAACGCTATAATCCAAGGCTGCCAAAGGCATATCATCAGAGGATTCTGGCAGCTCATCCGGCAAGGAAATCAATACATTTTCCAAGAATAATCGCCCAGAGATTTTTGGTATAATCTGCTCCTCCATACCTGGCACAGCAAATTTCATACTATCCACATTCAAGGTGGCATTTAAAGGCCCCTTGAATACCGGGCTGTCAATATCCAGATTGTCACAAGCAACAGAAAGATTATATTTATCTGCCTTATTCCCTGCTAGATGGGCATAACCTGTTATATCAAAACTGCCTGCCCCCATCTGACCGTGACACTCCTCCAAGGTTACATCATGACCAGTAAAAAGCAATCTCACATTCAAATCAGTTACAGGCTTGGCCACATCCCTTATCTTGAAAGCACCCTGATATACATTCATACTGCCTGTAATATAAGGGCTGGCCAGAGTTCCCTGCAGCTTCATACGACCATCTGTAGGGCCTACCGCCCAATCTATGTATTTAGACAGAGTAGGCAATAGACTCAAATCTGCATTGGCCAAAGAAATATTCACGTCAAACTGGTTGGCAGCATTGGGCATTTCCTCTGTGAGAGCCGCCAAAGGCACCCGCCCCTGAGCTGTCAGGGAATAGCTTTGATCGGCATATACCTTGGTGGCAGTCAAATCCTTTATCTCCACAATATTGTTTGCCACCTGCAAATTTCCTTCTACCTTGTCTATCAAGGTGCTTTCTACCTGCAGATTCTTGATGGACAGCGGAATCTCCGCCCTTGGGGCTGCATAAGGCCCAGTAATATTAACAGTGGTATCCAGAGTACCACCTACATGATTCTTAATCCCAGCAGCCTCTGTCAGGGCACCAATATCAATATTATTGGCTACAGTCTTAATATTGATGTCCCCATCCATATCAATGACACCTTTGGCGCTAAAGTGGCCCTCATCCCCCTCTTGACCGCTGAAATCTTCAATATAAATCCTTCGCTTGTCCAGAGAGGCCTTCAATATTACATCATCCATAGCATAGCTGCCCAAGGCTCCCTTGGTAATAAAGGCACTAAGATTAACCTCTGGTTCATCCAGCGTGCCCCCAAACATACTATTGCCAGTAATAGTTCCTGTAATACCGTTATCCTTAAGACCGGCCATAGCTGCTAGATTGTGAATATCTCCCTTGTCCACATCCAGCCGTCCCTTGATGCGCTTGTTGTCAATATTTACATGACCGGTAAATTTATACTGGCCCTCATTTTGCTGGAAAGAAAGATTGTCCATAAATATATGGCGCTTTTCATAGCGGACAATTCCCCCTACATTGGTAATCTCCTGTCCGTTGGCAGCCAAATCATCTGCCTCCAACTTTCCTTCAAATAGTGGGTTAGCCAAATCCCCAGTCAGCTTGCCGTTAAACCTAGCCTTGCCCTGTAGCGGAATCGGCAGATTCTTGTTATACCGGCTCAGATTGATTTCGTGAACCTTGGCCGCCAAATCCAGCTTGCCCACCTTGTCTATGGTGCCGTTAAAGTCCACATCCAGCCAAGGGGTAAATACATGGAAGTCCTGCAGGATTAAATCTCTATCCTTGATGTAGTAGTCACCATCCATACCATTAACAAAAATACCATTGTAACTGCCCTGATAAAAATGCACATAACCAACCACATTAGGATCCCTTAAAGTACCTGTAATGGTAATAACATTATCCACATTACCAGTAAGCTTCTGGTCTGGAGCCACTGCCTGCATAATATCCTCCATACGGGCACCTACGGTATCAATACGCATATTGATGCCTTTGTCCCCCAGGAAGCCAACCATGCCCTTGGCATACCATTTGGTTTTTTCCCCATGCTCCATGACAAAATCGTCAATCTTTACCCCACGAAGACTGCCTGCCGCAGAACCATGCAAACGGTCAAAGGGCTGATGATAGATATGTCCATCATGAGCAGCATATTGGGCACGGACAATAGGATTATTTATATCCCCCTGCATAGTTCCCTTAATATCCAGATAACCGGCCACAGGCACATCTGGCAGGAAATTACTTAGGAGAGACAGATCCATTTCCGAGCCATAGAAGGCAATATCTATGGTTTTATCTGGCACAATAGTTCCTTCCATACCAAAGGAACCACCTCCCGGCAGACCGCAGCTAAGATAATCTATAGAGATAACCTCTCCCTCTCGGGCAAAGGAACCTTTGAGGGAATCCAGCGTTACCCCCTGATAGGAAAGCTGGCTACCCTTTAGGGTGCCATATACTTGCATCTGTTCTACATTATGTCCATTGCCTGTTACGGCAAAATCTCCATTTATAGTGCCAGCCACAGTAGAAAAGTCAGTATTCAATCCCTGAGCCGAGGCTATGGCCGCAGCCTGACTGGCAGAAATCCCTGCCAGCTGTACATTACCAGTAAAATCATAGCTTTTAGCATCAAAGCTGCCCGTGGCACTAATGGTGCCTCCTGCCGCCTGAGCCTGGGCCTGCTGAATCACTACCATGCTATCGGCATAGGAAACCTGAGCCGTAAGATTGCTAAAGCCTATCCCCTGCACAGCACCCTGAGGCACCTGCACATAGGCGTCCACTCTAGGATTATCCGCAGCCCCGGTAATATGAGCTGCAAATTTCACAGCCCCAGTATAAGGAATATCTTCCACAATTACGGCTGGCTCAAAGCCCTCCGACTCTGCCTGCAAATCCAGCTCTGGTGTGCCGGAAGTAAGGATAATCCGGCCATGCACAGAGGCCTGCTGTCCCTGAGTTTCTGCTCTGGCAAAGATTCTGGCCTCCTTTTCGTTAAAGGTAGCTAGAGCCTGAATATTTTCCACCTCATGGGAAAGCAAGGTGCATTTCCCCTGTTCCAGCTCTACCTGACCATGATAGATAAGCTCCTGACCTACACGCTCTCCTGCCACCTGCATGGATTTTACCTGACCAGAAATATTCTTAACCACATCCTCAGGGATGGCATCTGCTGGCAAATATGGCAAATAATTTTCCACCGCAGCATTTTCTACTGTAAGCTGGAAGGTCTGACGGCCTCCTGCCTTGCCCTCCTTGGCTATATCAGAAGTATCAAGGGTAACAGACACCCGAGCCTTTGCACCCTGATTTGTGCAATCTGCCTTAAGGGAAATAGCGGGATAAGAGGCCATATCTACATAGCCATTAACATCCTCCAACACAATAGGCTGATTGTTATAACTGCTGCGGAGAATGGAATCCTTAATGTTTATCTTGGCGGTAAACTTACTGCTGCTTTCCTTTTCGGACAGCAAATCCTCATAATTCCAACTGCCATCCTCCCGCTGGAGAATGCTTACATCTGCTTTATTAATATCTATTTCACTAATGCCCTCAGTAAGGGATTTGTCCAGCATAGTCCAAGGACTAAGCCTGACAACTGCTTCATCCACATGGGCCAGCTTTTCAGATTTTTTATCATATACATCCAAGCCCTCAACCTTCAGCTCCCGCCAGGACACAATCTCTACCCTGCCCAAATCCACTTTGGTTGCCAAAAGCTCTGTAGCCATTCTGCCAGCCTGGCTGGCAGCCGTTTCCATAAAGCTTTGAGAGGATATATATGTATATAACCCAACAAACACCAAACAAATTCCAGTCATAACTGCCCCCAGCAGTCCTGCTGTCTTTTTCTTATTAAGCACCCTCTCATCACCTTTCTATAAATTATTATCCATTTTCTATTATATCACAAATATAAATGTTGATAATGAAAATAAGATTAAAAATCCCCACCAGCCTTTGCAAAAATAGGCCAGTGGGATTATGGTAGTTAAATTCTTTTTTAGATATTGTACATTGCCTTTAACAGCCTAATGCCTGCTTCGGTACGGAAGATATTCTGCAATACCTTGGTCACAGTTTCTTTAGAAGAACCATCCTCGTAAAGATTTACCAGGAAATCTGCCTCGACCAAAATTTGATAATCCTGCTCCTGAATATTGCCATAGGTATGATGGTGGGCAATAAGATATTTGATGCGGTTGATTTGACCAGTGGTGAAGCCACCTAAATTAGTCAGCAGTTTCTCAGCCTCGCCAGGGCCTTCTATTTCCTGATATTTGCCAGCAGAACTGTGATATTTTTCCTCGCTTTTGTGAATCCCAATATCATGGAGGATGGCTGCCGCCTCCAGAATGAACAGCTCATTCTCTGGCAATCCCTCTAAAGTACCAATAGTTACAGCCAAATCATGTACCTTAAGAAAGTGCTGTATTCTCCGTACATCCCCTTTATCGTAGGCAATCATAGCCTCCATCAAATCAGCAATTTTTCTCTTCATAGCAAACCATTCCTTCTACCAATAGCTCTAACATATGCCATACAGCCTCTAGTTACCAAGGGTGTATTTCGAAAAAAAAAGCACTATCCGAAGATAGTGCTTCATACTCAATGGCAGGGGTAGCAGGACTCGAACCTACGAATGCTGGATTCAGAATCCAGTGCCTTACCAACTTGGCGATACCCCTAAGTATTCACGCGCTGTGAACAAAAAATATTATATGACATTTACCTATCCATGTCAAGAAAAATTTATTTTATTTTTCAGATATTCGGCAGCTGCCAATTTATTGGCTCTTCTCCCACAGACTCTAGGAACTTATTTACCTTGGAAAAAGGCCGACTGCCAAAGAAACCTCTATAGGCAGACAAAGGACTTGGATGAGGAGATTCCACAATAAAATGCTGTGGATTGGTAATCATAGCCTTTTTACGGCGGGCAGGGGAACCCCAGAGAATAAAAGCAACTGGCTTTTCCCGCTGATTCAGCAGAGAAATAATCTTATCCGTAAAAATCTCCCAGCCCTTATCCCGATGAGAATTAGCTCTATGAGCCTGCACTGTCAGCACTGTGTTTAAAAGCAGTACTCCCTGCCTAGCCCAAGGCTCCAAACAGCCATTATTAGGCACAGTACATCCCAAATCCGTTTCCAGCTCCTTGAAAATATTTACCAAAGAAGGTGGTGGCGGAACATTAGGCTGTACAGAAAAGCTTAGTCCGTGAGCCTGCCCAGGCTCATGATAAGGGTCCTGCCCCAATATAAGTACCTTGGTATCTGCATAGGAGGTATAATGCAGGGCATTGAAAATACTATACATATCAGGATAAACCTGCTTTGTACTATACTCCCCAATTAAAAACTGCCGCAGCTGCCGATAATAAGGCTGAGCCATTTCCTCCTTCAAATACTGCCCCCAGTCATTCTTAAAAATCTCCATAGCCGCCGCTCCTTAATTTATAATATTCTAACTACCTATTATTTTAGCACAAATCAAGGCAATTATTCCTCCTGACAAGAAATTTTCTCAATAAAAAGGCAGATATCGAAAATCCAATACCTGCCTGATAATTCTATTAAATTTGAAGTTATCCACAAACTTATCCACATTGTGCACATATTCTGTGCACAACCAAGGATTTATCCACAGAAACCTTTGCTTAGTGAGTCAAAGCCTCATGCAAATACTTCAGTACCTGCTCGCCAGTTTCCATTTCCATAACCTTGGCCAGATGCTTCTGAGCCTCCTCATAGGTTACAGAACGGAGCATTTCCTTTACCCGTGGAATAGAAGGAGCACTCATGCTCAGCTCACTAATACCCATTGCCATCAGAATAACTGCTGCATATGGATCACTAGCCATCTCGCCGCACATACCAGACCAAATGCCACGGTCAGAAGCGGACTTAATGGTACGCTGAATCAGCTGCAGCACAGCTGGATGGAAATGATTGTAGAGATACCCAACATTAGGGTTTACACGGTCTACAGACAGGGTATACTGAACCAAATCATTAGTACCAATGCTGAAGAAATCAACATACTTGGCAAAAATTGGTGTCATAACTGCCGCAGCTGGAGTCTCAACCATAATGCCAATCTGAACAGTCTTGGAGTACTCCTTGCCCTCATCCTCCAGCTCCTGCATAGCTTCACGAACAAAAGAACGAAGACGCAGAATCTCATCCACACTAACAATCATAGGTGCCATAATAGCAGCCCTGCCATAAACACCAGCCCGCAGAATTGCTTTCAGCTGAGGCATAAACAAATCTCTACGGTTCAAGCTGATACGAATAGCACGATAACCCAGGAATGGATTATCCTCATGTGGAATATTCAAATAAGGCAATGGCTTGTCACCGCCAATATCCATGGTACGGATAACACACAGCTCGCCATTGCAGGCCTCTACAGCCTTCTTATAGCTTTCGAACTGCATTTCCTCGGACGGAATATCTTCACGGCCCATGAATACAAACTCAGAACGGAACAAACCTACACCCTTGTTACCATATTTGGCAGCATTCTCAGCATCATTAGGACTGCCAATATTAGCAGCCAGCTGAACCTCTACTCCATCCTTGGTAACTGCAGGCAAATCCTTCAGAGCAGCATAACGCTCCTCATCAGCTCTCTGCTTAGCCAGCTTTGCTTCGTACTCCTTGATAGTCTCCTCATCAGGATCTACGAAAATATCGCCGGTATGTCCATCAATAATAACAAACGCACCCTCTGGAATAGCGTCAAGTCTGTGCTCCATACCTACAACAGTAGGAATCGCTCTTGACTTAGCAATGATTACTGCGTGACAGGTGGTGCTGCCCTGTCCCATAATAACACCAGCAATCTTATCATCTGGAACAGAAGCAATAACAGAAGGCTCTACCTCATAACCACAGAGGATTACCATATTGTCGCCAACTTCTGGCTCCTTGATGCCAAGAATCTTGCCTGCAATACGCTTACTTACATCCAATACATCCGCTGCACGCTCACGAAGATACTCGTCGTCCATAGACTGGAAAATCTTGGCAGACTCAGCAGCAGATGCCAAAATAGCTGCTGGTGCATTCCCCATCTCCTGAACCTTATCAGTCATGCCGTCTGTCAGCATTGGGTCCTGTGCCAAGAACAAATGAGCCTCCATAATATTGGCCTGCTCATCATGACCTACGGCACGCATCTGCTCAACGCTCTTTTCCAGAATATCTGCCACCTCGGCTACAGCATTATTGAGCTTTTCCAGCTCCTCTTCCACTGTACCTGGCTGATACGCAGCCAAATAGCCATCCAGTGCCTGACCAGCCTTCATAATATAGCCGATTCCTATTCCTTGAATGGCACCCATTCCCTGCATTTTTTCTGGCATAATATATCCGTCCTTCCGCCCTTTTACTAATTAGTCTTCGCCGAAACCGGATTTGAACATGCCGCCGAACTTCTCAATAGCCTCATTCTCATCAGAACCATCTGCAGTAATGGTAACTACAGTACCGTTCTTAGCCTGGAGAGTCATGATACCCATCAAGCTCTTTGCATCAGCCTTCTTGCCGGTAGCAGCTACAGACAAGGTTACCTTGGACTTAAAGTTTCTTGCCTCCTTGGCAATCTGTCCTGCTGGACGTGCATGGAGACCCTGAGCATTAACAACTGTGAAATTTTCTTCGCGCATTTTTACCCCTCATTTCTTGATTTGTGCTATACTGTAAATATAATTTAATACTTTCGCTACTGTTTTATTTCGACATCAATACAAAATTCCCTGCTTTTTAATAAAAAATCTTGGCATTTTTTACGGCGAGTGAATTTTGCCACTGAATTGAAAATTTCTAGCGAAAATTTATCTGCTGTATTATTGTACAAGTATTGTGTGATATTTGCAAGCGAAAAACAATACAAACAAAAAAAAATAATGTAAAACGAAATTTAAGTATCATGAAATGAAGTTTTTTGTTATAATATTTTTAGTGAAATTTGGCAGGATTATAAATCTGTCATATGATATAATAAATAAGCAATAATAAATCGTGGTGTGTATTTTGGAATTTTTTGTAATAGCAGCCTCCATTATGTCGGTCTGCATTATATCCATTTATAAAATAGCCCGCAAGCTGGGAGCAGATATTTCTCTTTCTGCCTTGGTACTATGTGGCGTTTCCGCCCTGATTATCAACTTTATGGCCATCAGGGTAAATCCTTTTTTGACAAAAACCTACTATTATATATTAGGCACAATGATTATTTTTGCAGCCACCGGCACAACCTGCTATAATAAGTACTTGTTATACAGGCGTAGCAGATTGGCTGTTCATGGTGCCCCTAGTGAAGATGAGAAAATCACTCAGGTGACAAGTGAACCTGAAACAATAGTCGAAACCGAAGTGACAGAAGAACCTGAAATCATGGCTGAAGTCGAAGTGGCAGAAGAACCTGAAACAATGGTCGAAGCCGAAGTGACAGAAGAACCTGAAATCATGGCCGAAGTCGAAGTGGCAGAAGAACCTGAAACCACGGCTGAAGCCGAAGTGGCAGAAGAACCCGAAACCACAGCCGAAGCCGAAGTGACAGAAGAACCTGAAACCACGGCCGAAGCCCAGCAGGCGGAGGAAGCACCTCTGCCTGCTTTGCCAGAAGGACTTGATTCTATGGATGCCCTTTTGGACTTTGCCTTTGCCCAGACTGGGGCAGGGGCTTATGAGCTGGCTCTTTTAGCCTACAGCACAGCCTTAGAGCAATATCGCAACGACGATTATGCTCCTTTTATCATTATAGATATGGTTAACCTGTACAAATCCCAGGGCAGATATCAGGAAGCCATTGATTGTGTCCATAATGCTATGGACATTCCAGCAATTCAGGAAAGTCCTGCCTACCAGCAGAATTTCCAGAATTACTTAGCCCAACTTAAGTCAATTTCCCATAGTGCAGTTTCCACCCAATCCCCTGAGGATTAGAATGGAAGCTACACCTTAATATATTTTCAGGAGGAATTCCCATGAAAAAAAGTGTTGAAATTATTGGCTTGCCAGTAATCAGTATTACTGAAGGCCGGGAGCTTGGTATGAGCAAATCTTTGCTCATAGATGCTCCAAACGGCAGTGTTGCTGCTATTACCATTGAAGATGAGGATTGGTACAGAGGCGTTAAGCTGCTGCCATATTCCTCTGTAATTGCTATCGGCGAGGATGCCGTAACAATTACCAACAGCGAAAACATCCTTACTTTGGAGGATGCTGGTGACTATGAGGCTATGATGGATGCCAACATCAAGATTATTGGCACCAAGGCCATCACCAAGTCCGGTACCATTCAGGGCAAGGTAGTTGAAATCTACATTGGCGATAACGGCAAGATTGAGAAATGCGAAATCGAAGGCCGCGACGGCAGTCTTTCCGAGATTGTTTCTGAGCAGATTTCCATCTTCGGTAAGCAGGTTACTGTTATTGACTCCGATTTTGAAAAAAAAACTGAAATTATAGCTCCTGTTGAGACTCCAGCTGTAGCAGCCCCTAAGACTGAGGCTCCAAAGGCTGAAATTAAGGAAGCTCCAAAGGCTGAGGTTAAGGAAGCTCCTAAGGCTGAGGCTCCAAAGCCACAGGTTAAGGAAACTCCTAAGGCTGAGACTCCTAAGGTTGAGGTTAAGGAAGCCCCTAAGACCGAGACTCCAAAGGCTGAGGTTAAGGAAGCCCCTAAGGCTGAGGCTCCAAAGCCACAGGTTAAGGAAGCTCCTAAGACTGAGGCTCCAAAGGCCGTTGATGCGGCAGCTCAGATGGCAGACAAAGCCACTGAGGAGCGTCATCGCCGTTTCCTGTTAGGCAAGACTGTAACCAAGGACATTGTTTCCGCTACTGGTGTTGTTCTGGCAAAAACAGGGGATGTTGTTACCGAGGAGATTCTCCAGAAGGTAAAGATGGCTAATATGTTTATTGATTTGTCCATGAATGTAAAATAATTTCAGACAAATTTAGCTAAACAATTTTCCCTTAACACTAAAACATGATGGCAAAACCATAATAGACAGATTCTTTCTTTAGGCTGCCTTCCCAGGCTTCCCTGGAAAACACCTTTCTGTTGTGGTACATGTCATCATGTTTTCTTGTTTTTAGCCCCAAAATTTGCACATAATACACAAACCAAAAAACCAATCTTTTAGGCGCTATATAAACAAAATTTATGGTATAATAAATTATAAATTCTGGTCAATTTCTGGAAAATTTTTTGAAAAAATTTTTCTTGGCCGGGCACTGTTCGCCTTTTTTAACATCTTAAAAGGGGGTATTTCCATGACATCTACAACTAATCCCGATTTTTCAGAGCATCTAAATAACTTCTATAACAACAATCCCTTCGTACAATTGTTAGGTATACATTTAGAAAAAATCCAATTTGGACAGGTTACTCTGTCTATGAAAGCTCAAAATCAGCTTTCAAATTTTTATCATATTGCTCATGGAGGAGCTTTGGCCAGTCTGGCAGATACCGCTATGGGTGCTACCTGCCTCTCAGTCAACAAAAAGGTTGTTACCCAGTCCATGAATATGTATTTTGTCAAGGCTGTACCAGAGGGTACTACTATACAGGCTACAGGAAAAATTATTCATAATGGACGCAAAACCCTGGTCTGCGAAACAGAGATTGTGGACGATCAAGGACAGGTTTGCTGCAAGGCTACAGCTAATTTCTTCGTCATTGGATCTTACACAGCCTAAGAAAATTTTCTACGGTCATAAATCTCAATATGAATATTTATACAACGATTTTGTATACAAAAAATCACTGTTCACGTTCTTAGTCCATTATATATGCACATTTGTATACGAAATCGACCTTATCCGGAAAAAATCCTCGAAAAATAATAATTATTGTCATACATTTTTCTTGACAAAGTAGGAGTAAAATACTATACTATTTTCAGGTTAAAGAAATGGCCTCGCCGTTTTCTCGCACTTATTCTTTGATTGCGGCGTACGTCATATAACCGTCGAGCAGGGTGGAAGTTTTTCCACCCTTTTCTCGTATACAAAATATTTAAGACACAATCTTAAAACTCCACCAAAAATGTAGTAGCTCAATAAATTCTGATTTGTCGAGCTAATGAAGATGTATCAGCGACTCATTGAAAATAACGCAAAAAAATGCTATAATAAAAGCAAGAGGTGTACCGGTAAACGGCTCGCCCCAATGATATTGGACAGAAAAGTCGCCTAGCCATCGGAAAGCTGAAAGGCGACTTTTCTTATGCTTTAATTGCCGTTATAATGAGCAATATGATGGTCAATGCGAGTAAATATTCGTATTTATCCATAAGCAAAGCCCCCTTTCAGGGGCGTAGGATTAGCCGCCTACCGTATTGGTACGCCTCTTGCATAATGATTGTATCATATGTTTTTGCTGATAGTCAAACTTATATCCTGTTAAATTCTGATTTGCCGAATACATCAATTACTAATATGGCGATATGGGAGTACCCTTTCAGGCACGCTCTCGCTACTTTTCTCGCCTAGCGGTACTAAAGCTCTCATGAGGCAATTCGTGGCTA
>Ga0129311_1000685_pt1 | contig 27912 bp, 26 predicted proteins | sample Go1ome_FD_94435 | JGI IMG/M metagenome (GOLD analysis project Ga0129311, IMG submission 94435) | Western lowland gorrila individual fecal microbial communities from Wisconsin, USA - Go1022B metagenome | ecosystem: Host-associated > Mammals > Digestive system > Large intestine > Fecal | place... | reverse complement strand
AGTAATATAAGAATTGGTTTGATTGTTCATGGTAATATTTTACCATGAAAAAAGAGAAGTAATTGGCTGTTTCCAGCTATTACTTCTCTTTTTTTCATGGACTGATTATTTCACAGCCCCTTTATTCTTGCCATAGGATACTTTAATAGTGTACAGTGATGTAGTTAGATAACCCTGGCAAGTTCATTTGCATGAGGGATATCAGAAAACATATAAATTTTCAAAAGGGGAAAGAAAAATGAAGCAGAAAAGGAATTCGAACAGAGTTGTGCTTTTCCGTCTGGCAGCAGCTTTTTTGATGCTTGCCATGTTCTTCTCGCTGGAACTGACTAAGGCCAATGCAGCAAAAGAAGATGGGGCGGGAGCCAAGGCAGAGGGCGACAAGTTTATTGTTGGTTTTGATGCCTCCTTCCCTCCTTATGGTTATAAGAATGAGGATGGCGAGTATGTGGGGTTTGACCTGGATCTTGCTCAGGAAGTTTGTAAGCGTAACGGCTGGGAGTATCAGGCTCGTCCCATCGACTGGGATGCCAAGGATATGGAATTAAATTCCGGCACCATCGATTGTATCTGGAATGGTTTTACCATTACAGGCCGAGAGGATGAATATACATGGTCAGATCCATATGTAGACAATTCTCAGGTGGTTGTGGTAAAGGCAGATTCCGATATTCAGGAGCTGGATGACTTAGCGGATAAGACAGTAGTGGTACAGACGGATTCTTCTGCTCTTGCAGCTTTTACAAGTGAGGATGCAACAGAGGAGAACAAGGCACTTGCGGAGTCCTTTAAGGAACTTCGTCAGGAACCTGACTATAATACAGCATTCCTGAATATGGAATCTGGTTCTGTAGATGCGGTTTGCATGGATCTTGGTGTAGCAGCTTATCAGATTCAGAGCCGTGGTGATGGCTATAGAATGTTGGATCAGCAGATTTCTACGGAACAGTATGCAGTTGGTTTTAAGAAGGGAAATACAGCTCTTCGTGATCAGGTGCAGGATGCTCTGGATGCCATGGTGGAAGATGGCACTTTCGATAAGATTGCAGAAAAATGGGGACTTTCTGATGCGGTTTGTCTTGGTAAGAATCAGGATGCGGCAGATGATACGCTTAATACACTGATTGAGCAAACAGAAGATGCGGCTTCGAAAGCTTCCGATATCACGGGTAATGGGGCGAAGAATGAAGGAGACAACTTCATTGTAGGATTCGATGCTTCTTTCCCTCCATACGGATATAAGGATGAGAATGGGGAATATGTTGGTTTCGACCTTTCTCTTGCGCAGGAAGTAGCGAAGAGAAATGGCTGGAATTATCAGCCACGTCCTATTGACTGGGATGCCAAGGATATGGAATTAAATTCCGGAACCATTGATTGTATCTGGAATGGATTTACAATTACAGGTCGTGAAGATGAGTACACATGGTCAGATCCATATGTAGATAATTCACAGGTAGTTGTTGTTAAGGCAGATTCTGATATTCAGAAATTATCAGATCTTGCAGGTAAGACAGTAGTTGTACAGAATGATTCCTCTGCTCTTGCTGCTTTCACAGGGGAGGATGCAACAGAAGAAAATCTCGCTCTGGCAGCATCATTCAAGGAACTTCGTCAGGAGCCAGATTACAATACAGCATTCCTGAATATGGAATCCGGTTCTGTGGATGCAGTTTGCATGGACCTGGGTGTTGCAGCATACCAGATTCAGAGTCGTGGTGATGGCTATAGAATGCTGAATGAGCAGGTATCTACAGAACAGTATGGTATCGGCTTTAAGAAGGGAAATACAGGCCTTCGTGACCAGGTACAGGTTACTTTAAATGAAATGGTTGAAGATGGCACATTTGCAAAGATTGCAGAAGAATGGGGACTTTCTGATGCAGTATGCCTTGGAAAGGATGCAAGGAATACCGATGCAAGCACAAATGATGCAAATGTCACGGCAACAGATGGGGCAAGTTCTGATGGGACTTATAGTCCAGCAGCTGCCAAGAAGACAAAGATGAACTTCCTGGAAATCTGCAGAGAAATCTCAAAGGGTATGCTGAGATCTCTGATGATTTTCGTATTCACACTTTTATTTTCTCTGCCACTTGGCCTGCTTCTTACATTTGTTCGTAGAAGTCGTTTTGGCTTCTTCCGTTGGCTGGCAAGAATTTACATTTCCATCATGCGTGGAACACCTCTGATGCTTCAGCTTCTGGTGGTATTTTTCGGACCATACTATGTATTTGGTGTGGCAATCCCTGATTCCTACAGATTCCCTGCAGTTATCATTGGGTTCTCCCTGAACTATGCAGCATACTTTGCTGAAATCTTCCGTGCTGGTATTGAAGGAATTCCTAAGGGTCAGAGCGAAGCTGCTTCCATCCTGGGATATGGCAAGGCTCAGCAGTTCTGGAGAATTATATTCCCACAGATGGTTAAGCGTACACTGCCACCTGTAACAAACGAAGTTATTACACTGGTTAAGGATACATCCCTTGCCATTGCGATTTCTTATACAGAAATGTTCCTGATTGCTCGTCAGACAGCAGCAGAACAGACAAGCGTTTTTCCAATTTTCGTAGCCGGACTTTTCTACTATGTATTTAACTTCCTGGTAGCTTTCCTTATGGAAGGTATTGAAAAGTCTATGAAGTTTGATGCGTAAAGGAGGAGAAGACTATGGCATTACTTGAATTAAAAAATGTTAAGAAAAGCTTTGATGAGCTTGAAGTTTTAAAAGATATCTCCATCAAGGTAGAAGAGCGGGAAGTAGTTGCAATCCTGGGGCCATCTGGTTCTGGTAAGTCAACCCTTCTCAGATGTGCTACCATGCTGGAAACAATGGATGATGGTTCCATGTACTATGATGGAAAGCCAGCCTGTGAATCAAAAGACGGCAAGTCCATTTACGTAAAGGGAGCTGCAATGAAGGAAGTAAAGAATTACTTCAGTCTTGTGTTCCAGAACTTCAATCTTTTCCCTCATTACACAGTTCTTAAGAATGTGACAGATGCACCAATCCACGTGCAGAAGAGAGATAAGGCAGAAGTTGAAGCAGAAGCAAAGAAGCTTCTGGAGCAGGTTGGTCTGGGAGATAAGCTGGATTACCTGCCACAGCAGCTTTCCGGCGGACAGTTACAGCGTGTGGCTATCGCCCGTGCCCTCTGTATGAATCCGAAAATGATTTTCTTTGATGAGCCAACATCTGCGCTGGATCCTGAAATTACAGCAGGCATCCTGCAGGTATTAAAGCAGCTTGCTGAAGAAAAGATGACCATGGTTATCGTAACCCATGAAATCGGCTTTGCCCGTAAGGCTGCAGACCGTGTAATCTTCATGGACCAGGGCGTAGTTGTGGAAGAAGGTAGACCTGAGGATGTTATTGATCATCCAAGCAATGAAAGAACAAAGGCCTTCCTGCAGAAGTTAATGGATTAATGAAAAGCTTGGGAGTGTAAGGTGACTTACACTCCTTTTTAAATTGCAAGTTCCCAGGCTTTTAGGTACAATATGTCCTGCAAAATAGATTGAATTTGAAATGGAAAATGAAATGATCGAAATTACATTAGATGAATTAAATAAATTACAGAAGGATACTTATCAGATTTTCGATATTCGAAATGATGAGTCCTTTTCTTATGGCTCACTTCCAGGCGCAGTTCATTTGCCACAGAATGTGCTGGAAGCAGATATGGAAAAAGATATGCCGGGAGTGATTAAAAACTTCCCGGAAGGTAAGACCAGCGTGCTTGTATGTCAGCGTGGACAGCAGTCCAGGGAGATTGCAGAAAAGTTGACGGATGCAGGTGCCAAGGTGCAGTCACTGAAGGGGGGCTTCAATGGCTGGCTTTTATCCACCATGCAGGAAGAAAATGATGACGATGAAGAGGCTAAGATACGAAGAGAACAGATTGAGAAGGACTTCGAAAAGAAGTACAGACACGAAATCACAACCCCTTTCTCCAAGGCCATTAATGACTATGACATGATTCAGCCTGGTGATCGCATCGCTGTTTGTATCTCTGGTGGTAAGGATTCATTCCTGATGGCCAAGCTTTTTCAGCGCCTGAAGAGACACAATAAAATCCCATTTGAACTCAAGTTCATTTGTATGGATCCTGGATACAGCCAGATGAATCGTGAAGTGATTGAGAACAATGCCAAGCTTCTGGGTGTACCTATTGAGATTCATAATTCCAATATCTTTGACAGTGTAGACAATGTAGAGAAGAGTCCTTGCTATCTCTGTGCCCGTATGCGCCGTGGTTACCTCTATTCCATGGCAAAGGCTGCAGGCTGCAATAAGATTGCGCTGGGCCACCATTACGACGATGTAATTGAAACGATTCTCATGGGTATGCTGCATTCTGGTCAGTTCCAGACAATGATGCCAAAGATCAACTCTACAAATTTCGAAGGAATGGAATTAATTCGTCCTCTCTATCTGATTCGTGAGGATGATATTAAGAAATGGCGTGATGAAAATGGACTGCACTTCATCAGGTGCGCCTGTCATTTCACAGATACCTGTTCTACCTTTGATCCAGAGAGCCACAACAATTCTAAGCGTATGGAGACCAAGCATCTCATTGCAGAGTTAAAGAAGAACAATCCATTTGTAGAGGGAAATATTTTCCGCAGTGTGGAAAACGTAAATCTGGCTACCATTGTTTCTTATAAGCAGGATGGTGTGAGACATAACTTTACGGAATGGTATGACAAAAAAAAAGCGGAACATGCTGATGCTGCCAAGGCAATTCTGGAAGGAAATGCTGGAAAAGAAGATGTGGAAGAATAAGAAAACTATTCAACCTACTAAAAGACTAGGAATTTAAAATAGATAAAAATTAGTGTCGAAAATGTTATTTTCGGCACTTTTTTATTGGGGATTTCAAGAAAATTTTAAAGAAAAAATATTCTTGATTGAAAGAGTGTATGCTTGAAAAAGCCCTAAATAAAGGCCTTTCAAATATATAGGGAAGAACTATAACCAGTTATATCAATAAAGTTGCTGATAAATAGATAAATTTTATTGACAGTTATATTGCACTGGTGTATTATCTGATCAGGCTTAAATAAACATACAAACACAGTATGTTTAAGGAAATATAAATAAAGCTTATAGAACAAATTATTTTTTTACTCACAGGAGGAAATTATTATGGCAAAGGTTTACACAAGCGCAGATCAGTTAATCGGACATACACCACTTCTTGAACTTCAGAAGTATGAAGCGAAGGAAGGCATCAAGGACGCAAAGATCCTTGCAAAGTTAGAGTACTTCAACCCAGCAGGTTCTGTTAAGGATCGTATCGCTCTGGGAATGATTGAAGATGCAGAAAAGTCTGGAGCTTTAAAGCCAGGCGCAACACTGATCGAACCAACATCTGGTAACACAGGTATCGGTATCGCAGCAGTTGCAGCAGCTAAGGGCTATAAGGTAATCATCGTACTTCCAGACACAATGTCAGTTGAAAGAAGAACTCTGATGAAGGCTTATGGTGCTGAGCTTGTTCTTACAGAAGGCGCTAAGGGAATGAAGGGCGCTATCGCTAAGGCTAACGAATTAAAGGAAGAAATCGAAGGGGCAATCATCCTTGGACAGTTTGATAACCAGGCAAACCCAGCAACTCACTTTGCTACAACAGGTCCAGAAATTTGGGAAGATACAGATGGTCAGGTAGACATCTTTGTAGCTGGTGTTGGTACAGGTGGAACACTTACAGGTGTTGGTAAGTACCTCAAGGAAAAGAACCCTAACGTACAGATCGTAGCTGTAGAACCAGAAGGAAGCCCAGTACTTTCAGAAGGTAAGGCAGGCGCTCATAAGATTCAGGGTATCGGTGCAGGTTTCGTTCCAGCAACTCTTGATACATCCGTTTATGATTCAGTCATCAAGATTTCTAACGAAGATGCATTCGCTACAGGTAAGGAAATCGCTAGAACAGAAGGCGTACTTGTTGGTATCTCTTCAGGTGCAGCTCTTGCAGCAGCAGCACAGCTTGCTAAGGCTCCAGAAAATGCTGGTAAGACAATCGTAGTTCTTCTTCCAGACTCAGGTGACCGTTACCTTTCAACAACACTGTTTACAGACTAATTATCAGATAGGTTCTATCGGATAGCGGGGGCGGGAAGTAATTACTTCCCGCCTTTTGTATAAATGATGCACTTTAGTCGAATAAAGTGTATAATAGGAAACAGTAAATTCCGAACATAGATAATAGGAGAAAATTCATGACTTTACAGCAAATGAAATATGCTTTGGTAATTGCAGATAGTGGCTCTATGAATGAGGCAGCAAAACGTTTATATATCTCACAGCCAAGTCTTTCAGGTGCAGTGAAGGAATTAGAGGGAGAACTGAACTTCAGTATTTTCCTTCGCTCAAACCGTGGTATTGTTATCACTCCAGAGGGTGAAGAATTCCTGACATATGCAAGACAGGTTGTAGAGCAGTATGAACTATTAAATGCGAAGTTCATTGAGAAGAGTACTAAGAAAAAGTTTAGTGTATCTATGCAGCACTATTCATTTGCAGTTAGTGCTTTCATTGAGGTGGTTCGTCAGTTTGGTATGGACGCCTTTGAATTTGCAGTACATGAGACTAGAACAAGTGAAGTAATTGAAAATGTAAAGAACTTCAAGAGTGAAATTGGTGTCCTTTATGTAAATGACTTTAACGAAAAAGTATTGCGCAAGTTAATTCATGAAAACTCTCTTGATTTTCATCAGTTATTTACTTGTGATACCTTCGTGTATATAAGTGATAAGCATCCACTTGCTGAACGCAAGGAGATTTCTATTGAAGAGTTAGAAGAGTATCCATGCCTGGCCTTTGATCAGGGTAAGGATAGTTCTTTCTATCTGGCAGAAGAGCAGCTTTCTACTTATGACTATAAGCAGATTATCAAGGCTAATGATCGAGCTACTATGCTGAATCTTATGGTTGGTTTAAATGCCTTCACCCTTTGCTCAGGTATCATTAGTGAGGACCTGAACGGAGTTGGTTATCGAGCAGTTCCTCTGAAGGAAAGCCAGAAGATGAGAATTGGTTACATCAATCGTCGCGGAGCGAAACTTTCATCCATTGCACAGCAATATATTGAAGAACTGGCTAAGTATGAATCCTACGCTTATAACAAGGATCAGAAGTAAATTCTACTGGCAGAATTGCAAAGCGGATAACTTTGTCCTTAAAGCTAATTTGATATGAAACTAAAAAAACGTCCTTCCTGTGAAAACAGGAGGACGTTTTTTATTGGATTACTGATTCATAATTACTGATTTCATAATTACTTATTTAGATTCGTAGTTATCCTTAATTGTATGTGTTTCTTTGTACTCATTCAGGCGAGTCTGGATTCTTTCAGATGGATCTAAGAGATCGCTGATAGAAACATCATGGTTGAGGTGATCAATAATAAGTGCGATATACTTATAAAGGTCAGCACTCTGGTACCACTTTCTGCCGAAGAGATCAGGGTTCTGGTAAGAAACATTTGTAGTAACGATGAGGTCGATTGTTCCTTCTTCGTAAGCCTTATCAAATACACCAAGGCCAGCTGTGAAGAGACCGAATGTAGCGAAGCAGAATACACGACGAGCCTTACGAGCCTTAAGCTGACGAGCTACATCAAGCATAGATTCACCAGATGCAATCATATCATCGATGATGATAACATCCTTACCTTCAACAGAATCGCCAAGGAATTCGTGAGCAACGATAGGGTTCTTACCATTTACAACACGAGAGTAATCTCTTCTCTTGTAGAACATACCAACGTCTACACCGAACTGGTTAGCGAAGTAAATTGCACGATGCATAGCGCCTTCATCAGGGCTGATGATCATCAAGTGGTCATTATCCAGTTCAAGATCAGGAACTGACTTTAAGAGAGACTTAATGAACTGGTATGTTGGCATTAAGCTTTCAAAACCACAAGTTGGAATAGCGTTCTGTACACGAGGATCGTGAGCATCAAATGTGATGATGTTCTCAACACCCATGGAAGCAAGCTCCTGAAGAGCGAGAGCGCAGTCAAGGGATTCACGACCGCTTCTCTTATGCTGTCTTGATTCATAGAGGAAAGGCATGATGACATTAATTCTCTTAGCCTTACCAGCTGAAGCAGCGATTACACGCTTGATATCAGCGTAATGTTCATCTGGTGTCATAGGTACCATACGTCCACCCAGATTATATTCGATGCCTGTGTTTGTTACATCAGAGATGATGTAGAGGTCGGCACCACGTACGGAATCCTTAAGTGTTCCCTTAGCTTCACCGGAAGCGAAACGTGGGCAATCAGATTCAAGAATATAAGAATCACGCTCGTAACCGTTAAAAATCAGTCCGTCATTTGCAAGCTGATCACGATCTTTTCTCCACTTCGCAAGGTACTGGTCAACTTTCTTGCCCAGTGGTTCGCAGTTCTTCATAGGAACAAGTGCGAGCTTACCAACAGGAACTGTTACAAGTTTGCTTTGGTCTGGCATTTTTAAATCCTCCATTTGGGTTTCCCTATAAATTAATAATGTAGAACATCTTATGCAAATGAGATGCTCTTACTTTTTTAGAACTATTTTATATCTTAAATTATCTTTTCCATAAAGATAATATAAGGCGTAGTCTTGAACAATGCGGGACATGATTCTTTCAGAGTAACGCTCTGTGAGTCCGGATGGATCCAGATTCGTTGAAATAATTGTAGCAGCATTGTCAATCAGTCGACGGTTGATTACTTCGAAAATCTGAGTACGACTGAAATTGTTCAGTGTTTCGGTGCCCAGGTCATCAATGACCAGGAGATCACTCTTATAAAGTAATTCATAGGCGGTCTTCAGTCCTGGACCTGTTTCTTCGCGACGCATAAGATATGGGGCGATGACCTGATCCATCATTTCACTGGCTGTTAAATAGAGCACAGTATGACCGGTATCTAAAAGTGATTTTGCAATGCAGTGTGTAAGGAAAGTTTTTCCATGACCTGTTTCCCCATAGAAGAGTAAACTTTTCTTGCCAGTCGTGCAGTCAAAAGTATTGCAGAAATCTTTACTTTCTGCAAGGACTTTTCTCATATTTTCGGCAGGTGATACATAATTTACTGTCTTTCCAGCCTTGTTTTTGGTAGAAAAGTCTTCCTGACTGAATAAGGATAAGTCAAAATTATCAAAATTCTCGGATTTGAGAATAGATTCCAGATTGGAACTCTTATATAAATCGGCTACCTGCATTTTGTGAACGCAGGAGCAAGTGCCGTTTTCGTAAGAACCAGTATCTTTACAAAGAGGGCAGTCGTACTGCATATCCAGGTAATCGGCGGCAAATCCATTTGCCTGAAGGAGCTGGGAAATCTTATCCTGCAGTTTTTTGTTTTCCAGAGACAGGGCCTGTCTTTGGGCTTTCTTCTCCTCTGGAGAGAGGGTAGCACCTACCTGTTTTCTGATTAAGGCAACAGAAGAGGCAGAAATCTGCTTCTGTAATTCCTCAACTTCAGGAATTGCTTCCGCCACTTCTGCTTGTCTGTCCATGTGTTCAATCATATGCGCCTGACGTATATCTTCAAGGCGTTTTGAATAATCCGTTTTTACATAGGAAAAATCAATCATCCTTTTTCTTTGCTCCTTGTAAATAGAGGTCCTCGATAGCCTGCAGCTGATCGGATAAATCAGACTGAGGGAATACACTGTTGTCCTTGGCAGGGGACTGCTTGCCTGTATTATCTCTAGTATAAGACTTTTTGGCCCCGTTTTCCTTTTGGTATGCTTCGTCCAGTTTCAGGATATCATCAAGACGGTGTACATCCTTTGCGTACCAATCTTTGAGAATGCCATTTACATAAGCGAAAGTAACAGAGTTTGGCTTGCGGTCGATGGCACGACGGCAGGCTTCTAAAATAATGGCTTCAGAGAACTTTAATTCCTTCACCCAGCTATCGATGAAATCCTTTTCGGATGGAGCAGGAGTGTAGCGGTTTGAAATTCCCAGTGCCTTTAAAATCTTGCGGTAAATTCCGTAGTAGCGGGATGAGTATTCACAAGCTTCATCACGAGTTGTGATACCTTCCTGATACCAGTTGGAAGCAACTGCTACGATGTAACGGAAGTTTGTCTTTTTCACTTCTGCACAGTATTCCAAGAGGTACTCACAGAGGTCAAAAGAAAAACCTAAAGTATCATAAATATAGAAGAGATCTGTGATGTTAGCCTGTGAGATTGGCTTTCCACAATAAGCGTTGGCTTCGTTAATCAGGTTGGCGAAGTCGCGATTGTTTAAAGCATCCATGGAAGGAGCTTCCTTTTTGGGAAGAGGACGCATTTCAGAAGACTGTTTGTCTGCACTTTCTGTGTTGGAAATTGTAACTGCTTCTGTGGACAGTCCATTTGAAAAGTCTGAAGAAAATTCAGTAGAAAAATCAGTAGAAAAATCAGTAGAAAAATCAGTAGAGACTTCTGGCTGCTTTCCTTCAATCTGCTTGGAAGTCATTCCTTTTAATACATGATTGGAATCATCGAAACCGGAGATTTCGAAATCAATAATGTTGTATTCAGAAGAATCCCCTGGCTTTTCCAACTGCTGCAGAATGAGACCATTTACTTCGTGCTTTGCATTATAAGAAAGGCTAATGACATTACGAGCTATCCAATAGCCAATTCCACGCTTTACATCTTTCTCTGTGCAATTTAAATGATCTGCAATACTGGTAATGGAAAAGTCACGCTTGGATGAATGCAGGTAGGCCAGGTAAAGATATAACTTTACGAATTCCCCATTTGCGTCTGACATATAATAGCGAATGAAACTATTCGAAATATTTGTAAAGTGCTCTTCGGCAGAGCTGATTTTAAATGTTGCCATTGTTCTGGTTTCCCCCAACCAATTTTCTAGTGAGTGAATTATAACAGTGTCATTTTTGATTTGCAAAGACCCTGGGGCCATTTTCAAAGTCAAAGTTGATTTGTTGATTTTGTTGATACTGTGGATAAGGAAGAAGAAAATTCCTTACAAGTAGAAAAGCAGAGACTTTCCGGACATGGGAAAAATCTCTGCTTTTGTGGATAAGATTTTGGCCGCGTACGCAACGCGGGATTTTAAAATTTGTGGATACTGTTGATAACTATTTCTGAAGAAGGTCAGTACCTACAGAATCAATGTTTCCGGCACCCATAGTTATTAACATATCCTTTGTGTGAACATTTTCTTTAAAATATTTTTCAATCTTATCAAAAGAACCAAGGTAAATGGCATTGCATCCTCGGGCAACTAACTTTTCAGCCAGGTCTTTTGATGAAATACTTCCGTCATCAACTTCACGAGCTGCATATATATCTGCAAGAAGAACGTGGTCACAAGGAGAAAGGGCATCTGCGAAAGCTTCCAGATGAGCCTTTGTACGAGAGTAAGTGTGTGGCTGGAAAGCGCACCAAAGTTCTCCCTTAACAATTGACTTTGCAACCTTAATAGAAGCAGCAATTTCTGTTGGGTGATGAGCGTAGTCATCAATGATTGTAATTTCAGGATCCAGAGTTCCCTTATACTGGAAACGACGCTCAGCACTGTGAGCCTTACGGAGACCTTCCAGTGTCTTTTCAAATGGAAGCTCCAGGAAGTCTGCTACAGCAATGGCAGACAGAGAATTCATGGCATTGTGCTCACCAGTTACAGAGAGGCTGACTTTTCCACGGTTCTCTCCCTTAACGATTAATGTATATGTAGGCTGGCCAAGTTCATTTAAATGAATGTCCTTTGCCTGATAGTCATTGCCATCCTGGAAACCGAAAGTCACCAGTTTGATACAGCGACCTTCCAGGGCTGTCTTTACCTGGTCTCTATACTTCATATCTCCGTTGAGGATTAAGATACCACCATCTTTTGTATTGCCAGCGAACTTAGTGAAAGAAGCAGCAATGTTTTCAATATTCTTAAAGAAATCCAGATGATCGTTATCAATATTTAAAATGATACTGATCATAGGGAAGAAAGAGTGGTAGCTGTTTGTGTACTCGCATGCTTCTGTTACAAAGTATGGAGAAGAACCAACTCGAATATTACCATGGATCGAATCTAAGATACCGCCGATGGAAATGGTTGGATCCTTGGCTGCAGCCAGTAAGATTTCAGAAACCATGGCTGTAGTTGTTGTCTTGCCGTGAGTACCAGCAACGGCGATGGAATACTTATAGTGTTCCATGATTTGTCCCAGAAGTTCGGCACGAGTCATCATTGGAATGCCAGCAGCAAGAGCGGCAACATATTCTGCATTGTCTGGATGAATGGCTGCTGTATAAACGATGAAGTCGATGTCGGATGTGATGTTAGAAGCAACCTGTCCATAAAGAACCTTCATTCCGTGTGCTTCCAGAGACTTTGTAACAGCAGATTCCTTCATGTCAGAACCTGAAATTGTAAAGCCTTCCTTATTTAAGATTTCAGCAAGACCGCTCATGCTGATACCACCAATACCCATGAAGTGAGCGTGGCATGGTTTCGTAAAATCAACCTGATACATACGTTTTTCCTTCTTTTTTAAATAATGTGTTATCCATGCAAATGGGATTTGCATGTAGCTATTTCTTTCCTATATAAATGTAATAAATTTTGAAAGCCGGATTCATTACATTTCTAGCTTGTTAAATTTCATAGGATTATTTAACATCGAATAATTATAGCACAAAGAAGCGGGCCATTCCTATATAAAGAATCAAAGTAAAATACTCTAATGTGGATTTGTGGCGACAAGGGGGAATCGGGCAAGAATAAAATAAGAAAAATAAGGTTGGCAAAAATTATTTTGGTAAAGCATGAAAATAGTTTAATTATTTAGTTAAACGCTATTGACAATCATATTTAAGTAAGTACAATAGAAATAATTTTGTAAAAAAGAATGCTTTAAATCTTATGATAGGAGATGGATGATATGGCAAAGAAAGATATCGATTGGAGTTCTCTTGGCTTTGGTTATATGGAGACAAGCTACAGTTATGTTTCTATGTACAAGGATGGAAAGTGGGATGAAGGAAAGCTTACAAGCGACCACAACGTTACAATGAATGAATGTGCTGGTGTTCTTCAGTACTCACAGTCTTGTTTTGAAGGCCTTAAGGCTTACACAACAGAAGATGGAAAGATTGTAACATTCCGTCCTGACCTGAATGCACAGAGAATGGCAGATTCATGCGAAAGACTGGAAATGCCTGTATTCCCAGTAGAGCGTTTCCTGGATGCTGTAAAGCAGGTTATCAAGGCAAACGAAGAGTGGGTTCCTCCTTATGGTTCAGGTGCTACACTTTATGTTCGTCCTTATATGTTCGGTTACAATTCAGTAATCGGTGTTAAGCCAGCTGACGAATATATGTTCAGAATTCTGGTTACACCAGTAGGCCCTTACTTCAAGGGTGGCGCTAAGCCAATCGTTATCCGTGTTTCTGATTTGGATAGAGCAGCTCCTCATGGAACAGGTCACATCAAGGCTGGTCTTAACTATGCAATGAGCTTACACAACATTGTTGATGCACATAAGAAGGGCTTCGATGAAAACCTTTACCTGGATCCAGCCAGCCGTACAAAGGTTGAAGAAACAGGTGGAGCAAACTTCATCTTCACAAAGGGCAACACATTTATTACACCAAAGTCAAATTCAATTCTTCCATCTGTAACACGTCGTTCACTGGAAGTTGTTGCAAAAGATTACCTTGGAATGGAAGTTGAAGAAAGAGAAGTATTCTTCGATGAAGTTTCTTCATTTGATGAGTGTGGTCTCTGCGGAACAGCTGCAGTTATCTCACCAGTAGGTACAATCAATGACCATGGTAAGAATATCGTATTCCCAGGTTCTGCAAATGGAGAAATGGGACCTAAGGTTAAGGCTCTTTACGATACATTAACAGGTATCCAGATGGGCAAAATCGAAGGACCAGAAGGCTGGATCGTAGAAATCCAGTAAGTGAATAAACAGATGCCTTTGCGCAGTTCATTTGCAGGGGCCAAATGAATTGTTCACTATTCATTTCATGGAAAGCAGTTTATAATAAGAGGGGTGGTTCATGAGGACACCCCTCTTTTCTTGACAAAAGAAAAGTCGGACTTTATGATGTGAGTGTTTTTTGACCTACTCTGACTGATTGTTATTAGTATTTCATTTGGATTAAAGAACAGAAGTTCTCAGGGGGAAACAAATGAAAATGAAAGAGATGAATAAAATGAATACAAAGAAGAATAGAAGATTCTGTCTGCTTCCTATTATGCTTTTGCTTTTTGGGTTGCTTTTTACGGGATGTGGTTTTTCCAACAAGCAAACGGTAAAGTCAGAAGATATGCAGATTGAACTGCCTCGTGATTTCCAGAAGAGCACCATGGCAGATACAAGCTGGTATTATAAAAGTATGAACGGACCAGAAGCTTTAGGTATTCGTACAAAAAAGAGTGACCTGGAAAAGATGGGATTTGAATCAGATTCCGTTAATGACTATGTCACAAACTACATTAAAGCAAATGAAATTCAAGGAAATCCTGTTGTGGAGTCCAAGAATAACTACCTGACATTTACTTATAGTAAGAAAGTAAATGGTACAAAGTATTCATATGTATATTATATTTTTGAAAATGGTGATGAATACTGGCTGGTAAGCTTTTCATGCTACGCAGATGTTCTGAAGGAATATCAGAAGACATTTGATGCAGCAGCAAAATCTGTTGAATTCGTAGAGGAATAATCATGGATCAAAATCGCTTTTTACAGAATCGTTTTATCCTTTCTGAACTTGTTAAGAAGGGTATTCGATTAAAGTATCGCCGTTCTTATCTTGGTATTGTGTGGTCCTTACTGGAACCCCTTCTCACAACGGCAGTTCTTACAATCGTATTCGGTACATTGTTTGCAAACAAGGATCCGAAGTTCCCTGTGTATATCTTATCCGGACGTTTGATTTATAGCTTTTTCTCTCAGGGAACAACCTCTGCACTGAAGTCTATTCGAGCAAACAGTTCCCTGATTAAAAAAGTCTATGTACCTAAATTGCTCTATCCACTTTCCTGTATTTTATTTAACTACATAATCTTCTTGATTTCCCTGATCGTTATGGGACTTCTTTGTGTAATATTCAAGGTTACGCCAACCTGGCATATCGTGGAAGCTCTTATTCCACTTTTTAATCTGCTTCTGATTACAACAGGATGTGGCCTGATTCTTTCTACAGTGGGCGTATTCTTCCGTGATATGGAATATCTGTGGACAGTACTTCTGATGCTGGTTATGTATGCATCAGCAATTTTCTATAAGCCAGAAAGACTTCTGAACAGTGGCTATGGGTTCATTCTGAAACTGAATCCTTTATACTGTGTCATTTCTGATTTCCGTCAGTGTGTCATTTATGGAAAGAGCCCATACTTCCATGTGTACTCTCTCTATGCCTTCATTTTCGGAGTCGTTTCTATCGCAGTTGGCCTTTGGGCATTTAAAAAGAATGAAGATAAGTTCATTCTTAACATTTAATTATATAATTGTATAAGGCATGCAAATGGGATTTGCGGCAAGTCCATTTGCATGAAGTGAGGAAAAAATATGCAGGATGTAAAAGCAGAAGAAATCGAAACTGCAGAATCCACAGCCATTGAAAATAAAGAAGATAATCGTGAGACCGTTCTTAAAGTTGAAGATGTCAGCATGCTCTTCAATTTAAGTAAGGAAAAGAATGATTCCCTGAAGGAATATATACTTGCTTTGCTGAAACATAAATTGAAGTTTGATGAGTTCTGGGCACTGCAGGACGTATCCTTTGAATTAAAGAAAGGAGATCGTCTGGGAATCCTGGGCTTCAACGGTGCTGGTAAATCTACTCTCTTAAAGGTTATTGCCAATGTATTCAAACCTACCAAGGGTAAGGTAGAACGTAAGGGAGTGCTTGCACCCATGATTGAATTGGGAGCGGGCTTTGATCCACAGTATACAGGTTATGAGAATATTTATCTCTATGGTGCCTGCCTGGGATACAGCAGAAAGTTTATTGATCAGAAGATTGATGATATTATAGAATTCTCAGAGTTGCAGAAATTTATCGATGTTCCATTAAAGAATTACTCATCTGGTATGAAGACACGTCTTGGCTTTGCCATTGCAACAATCGTTGAGCCAGACATGCTAATCTTAGATGAAGTACTTTCTGTTGGTGATGCCAAGTTCCGAAAGAAGAGTATGAATAAGTTAAAGGCTTTGCTTGAAAAGAATGTAACTGTACTCTTTGTATCCCACAATGTTGAACAGGTTCGTTCGCTTTGTAATAAAGCTATTATCCTGGATCATGGTAAAATGCTTGCCTTCGGAGATTCTGAAGAAATTTGTAACCAGTACGAAGAGATGACGAATTCATAGGGGGGACTATATTATGGGGTTAATCGGATTTGGAACGTTTATGCTTGAATTTTTAAAAGTCATTTTCCTTGGTATCATTGAAGGAATTACAGAATGGCTTCCAATCAGCTCTACAGGACATATGCTTCTGGTGGATACCTTTATGAATTTAAAGGCCAGCCAGGACTACAAGGATATGTTCATGGTAGTAATTCAGCTGGGTGCTATTCTTGCGGTGGTTGTTATCTATTGGGAAAAGCTTTGGCCTTTCGCAAAGATGTCTACCATTGATGCCAAGTATCATGCACTTGGCCTTTCCTTAAATGATCCACTTACAAAGGAAGACAGACGTCTTCTTGGTAAGACATGGAGATCAAAGGATTTGATTCGCGTAAAGGGCATTGCCATGAATCGAAGAATCCTGCAGATGTGGGTTAAGGTTATTGTTGCCACAATACCTGCTGCAATCATTGGCCTTTTACTGGATGACTTTATGGATGCACATGCACACACAGCATGGGTTATCGCCATTGCGCTGATTGTTTATGGTGTAGCCTTCATCTTTGTGGAAGACAGGAATCGTACACGTACACCACGTGTAACAAGAATTGGACAGCTCACATATCTGGATGCTCTCAAGATGGGACTTTTCCAGTGCCTTGCCATTGTACCAGGAACATCACGTTCTGGTTCTACAATCATCGGCGGTCTCATTTGCGGAATTGATCGTAAGCTTGCAGCTGAATTTTCATTCTTCATGAGTATTCCAGTCATGTTTGGATGGAGTGTGGTAAAACTGATTAAGTTCGGTTTCCACTATAGCTTTGCAGAATTCATTCTGCTTCTGGTGGGCATGGCAGTTGCTTACTTTGTATCTGTCTTTGTTATTAAGACGCTGATGGCTTACATTAAGAAGCATGACTTTAAGATTTTCGGCTGGTATCGTATTGCCCTGGGTGTGCTGGTACTCATCGTATTTGCTGTTCAGGCAATTATGGCATAAGAATAAAAATCTGGGGACTCTGAGCCGGGAGGCAAAAGAGTCCCTTTTCAGTTACCCATCATTATCAAGGAAAAGAAAAGGAAAAATATGCGTTTAGATAAATATTTATGTGACGCCGGTTTCGGCACCAGAAGTGAAGTGAAGAACCTGATTAAAAAGGGAAGGGTAAAGATGGCCTCGGCAAATGAACTTGGCCAGGATTTTGCCAGTATGCAGCCTTTAAAGGATCCGGGATGGAAGGTGGAAGAAGGACAAGCAATTTTTGTGGATGGCACACCGGTTCATTTTGAAAGCTTCTCCTATTATATGTTGAATAAACCAGAGGGTGTTGTAACAGCCACAGAAGACAAGAATCAGAAAACGGTTTTGGACCTGATTACAGGAATGAAGAGAAGAGACCTTTTTCCTGTGGGGCGACTGGACAAGGATACAGAGGGACTTCTTCTGATTACCAATGACGGTCAGCTGGCTCACAGACTTCTGGCTCCAGGAAAGCATGTAAAGAAAGTTTACCTCGCCTGGGTGAATGAAGTACTTACAGAGGAAGAGATGGAACACTTCCGTCAGGGACTGGATATTGGAGATCCGGAACTTACAAAGAAGGCGGAGATAGAATATTTGGAGCGCAGTTCATTTGCAGAAGATGAGTGCTATCTTTATGAAGTAAAAATTATTGAAGGCAGATACCATCAGATAAAAAGAATGTTTGAAGCTCTGGATAAAGAGTGTCTTCATTTAAAGAGAATGGCCATGGGTAGTTTGAAACTGGACGAGTCTTTGGCACCAGGAGACTTCCGTTTGCTTTCGGAGCAGGAACTGGATGAGATTTAATCGTGCAATTTGTATGGAAAAGACTTGATAAAAGCCTTTAATTGGTACAAATAGAACCCTTGACAGTTCAAAAAACTATATGTTAATATTACGGTTGCGTTTTTATAGACGCAAAGGCTATAGTTGTACAAAATTTAAAAATGGAGGTGGCAGTTGTGCGCGTGAAAGTAACACTTGCATGTGAGGAATGTAAGAATCGTAATTACAACCTTACTAAGGACAAGAAGTTACATCCAGACAGGATGGAAACTAAGAAGTATTGTAAGTTCTGTAAGAAACATACAAATCACAAAGAAACAAAGTAACTAGAGTTAAGCATTTAAGAGGTAAGAATCATGTCAGAAAACAAAGAGACATCACCTACTCTTAAAAGAAGCTGGTTTCAAAATCTGAAGCTGGAATTTAAGAAAATTACATGGCCTACTAAGCAGCGTCTTGCTAGAGAAGTCCTTGTAGTTCTTATTTCAGCTGTGCTTCTCGGAGCAATGATTGCGTTGATTGACTGGCTGCTTAAGCTTGGTCTTCAGTTTATTTGGTAGGCGGTGATAATATGGCAGAAGAAGAAATCAAGAATATTGATGATGTATCTGCACAGGATGCAGAGAAGACATCTGCCCCAGCTGTTGATAATATCAAGCAGCAGGGTGATAACGTACCACATTGGTATGTAGTACATACCTATTCCGGCTACGAGAATAAAGTGAAGAATGACATCGAAAAGACGGTTGAGAATCGTAAGGACCTTCAGGAGAAAATCCTGGAAGTTATGATTCCTACAGAAGATGTTGTTAAGATCGTGAAGGGTAAGAAGAAGGTTAAATCTGTACCTCTTCTTCCAGGATACATTCTGGTTCACATGATCAACAACGACTTAACCTGGTACATCGTTCGTAATACGAGAGGTGTTACAGGATTCGTAGGACCTGCATCTAAACCAGTTCCTCTTTCAGAAGAGGAAATGCGCCGCTTTGGCGTTCGTCCACAGCAGAAGATCGACATTGATGTTGCCGTTGGTGACAGAATTGAAGCTGTTTCAGGACCATGGGAAGGTACATCAGGAACCGTTGTAAGTGTCAATGCATCAAAAGAAACGGTTACAATTACTACAGATATGTTTAACCGGGATACATCAGTTGAAATCGATCTGGCTGATATCCAGAAAGAGTAAGTGGAAGGGTAAAACCGTTAACACCACATTTAGGAGGTTTCAAAATGGCTAAGAAAGTCGAAGGATACATTAAGTTACAGATTCCAGCAGGAAAGGCAACTCCAGCACCACCAGTTGGTCCAGCACTTGGACAGCATGGTGTAAACATCGTTCAGTTCACAAAGGAATTCAACGATCGTACAAAGGATCAGGGAGATCTGATCATTCCTGTTGTTATCACAGTTTATACAGATAGAAGTTTCAGTTTCATCACAAAGACTCCACCTGCTGCCGTTCTTATCAAGAAGGCTGCAAAGATCCAGAAGGCATCTGGCGAACCTAACAAGAAGAAGGTTGCTAAGATTACTAAGGCTCAGGTGCAGGAAATTGCTGAACTGAAAATGCCAGATCTCAACGCAGCAAACGTTGAAGCTGCATGCAGCATGATCGCTGGTACAGCTCGTTCAATGGGCGTAGAGGTAGTTGACTAATTAGCAAGTGGAAGAAGAATGCCAAAAGAGCATTTTTCGATAATACCACAGGAGGTATAAAATGAAAAAAGGTAAGAGATATACAGAAGCTGCAAAGCTTGTAGAAAAGAATAAGTTATATGACCTTGAAGAGGCTACAGAAATCTTAAAGAAGACAGCAAGCGCTAAGTTTGATGAGACAATCGAAGCTCACCTTAAGCTCGGCGTTGATGGTCGTCATGCAGATCAGCAGGTACGTGGAGCTGTTGTTCTTCCTCACGGAACAGGTAAGACAGTTAAGGTACTTGTATTTGCAAAGGGTGATAAGGTTGACGAAGCACTCGCAGCTGGCGCTGATTACGCTGGTGGCGATGAGCTCGTACCAAAGATCCAGAACGAAGGATGGCTTGATTTCGACGTTGTTATTGCTACACCTGATATGATGGGTGTTGTAGGACGTCTGGGACGTGTACTCGGACCTAAGGGTCTCATGCCAAATCCAAAGGCCGGCACAGTAACACCTGATGTTGTTAAGGCAATCAACGATGTTAAGGCTGGTAAGATTGAATATAGACTTGACAAGGCTAACATTATCCATGTTCCTGTAGGAAAGGCTTCTTTCTCTGCAGAGGATATCGCGGACAACTATAAAGCCTTAATGGATGCTGTAGTAAAGGCAAAGCCAGCTAGCGCAAAGGGTGCATACCTTAAGAGCGTTACAATTACTTCTACAATGGGCCCTGGCATCAAGCTTAACCCACAGAAGTTCCTTGGCGCTGCTTCTGGTGCTTCAGAAGAATAAGCCAATACAAAAGCGTTCGCAATAAATATTGCAAACTCCGGAGGACTCACCATTATGGCGGGTCCTCTTTTTGTTATACACGATGAGTAAAGCGGAATCTCGATGTTTTGCCAATCCGTCATCTCCAAAATGGTTGATTTTTACTGCCAAATTTCGTAGAATATTTTCAGGTATTTTGTGAAATATGCACAAAAAAGAATGTTCGAAAATCTTTTTTGTAGTGAAGGAGGAGTAGAGTAATGACAAATGAAGAAGTGAAGATCAAGTTAAAAGAATTGATCGAAGAAGTTCTGCCTGATGTGGAAGACTGCGATTTTTCTAAGAAAATCGTGCCTGAATATGGAGTGGAATCCGTTGGAATTATCAGACTGATTGTTGCTGTAGAAAGTGCATTTGACGTCAAATTCACTGATTATGAATTAGATCTGGATGCATATGATACATTCGATGATCTCGCAGTATCTTTACAGAAAAAACTGGATGCGGAAGAAGACTAATTTCAAGGGGGAAAACGTTCATGGCTAATATTAAGAAATTACCTGTTACAAATCCATTAATTACATCCTGGCAGTGGCATGCCACTTTATTCTCAATCCTTTCCAATGATGAGAATGCCAAGAAGTGGATTTTCAGTAACTATATTCAGTTAAGATGTTACAACATCGAAGAAATCTTCACAGGAGATGACATGCTTTTCTGTGATATGATGCCAGGCTCTTCATCATTAAAGCAGTGTCCTTATCTTGTTACTTCTATGATGACCAAGGAGCAGATCGAAAGCTACTGCGGAAATATCATTGATTTCATCGTTAAGACCATTGATCTTGGTGGTTATGTATATGGCGTATTTGATGAAGCTAAGATTCTTAGCCCAGAGACAATCGATTATAAGTTCCCTCACGAGCTCTTCATCTATGGCTATGATCTGGGCAAGCAGATTTTCAATGTTGGTGACTTTACATTCAAGGATCACTATACATCCGACAACACAGTTACTTTCGAAGATATTCGCAAGGGCTATGAAGATATTACAGCTTCCGATGACCACATGTTCAAGGATGACTATAAGGGCAAGCGTGGCCTCTATGTAATTATCAAGAACAGTGATACAAGTGCCTATGAACTGGATACAACACTGATTCGTGATACCATCAACGAATACTTAAATTCCGTTGATTCTAAGAATCATTTCCGTATGATGAGAAATCGTTTCGATGATACAACATTCGGTGTAGAAGTTTATGATCGCGTGCTGAAGAGAATACAGGATCAGATGCAGGCAGAAGAGCCTGACTTCGATATTCGAGCTCTTCATCTTATGTATGACCACAAGAAGCTTATGCTGGAGAGAATTCAGTATCTTATGGCCAATAACTGCATTGATTATGACAAGGATCTTCTGGATAGCTATAGCAATGTTGTCCGCAACATGCTGGCAGCCAGAAACTTACTCATTAAGATTTCCATCACAGGAGATGTAAGCGAAGCAGTGAAGTTTAAGCAGTACTTTGCCATTGCAAAGGAAAAGGAAATGTCTGTACTGCAGGAAGTCCTTTCTCGGCTGAACAAGAAAGCAAACTAAATTCGAATACTCAGAATCCATGCAAATGGTATTGGCTGTGCTTTCTGCACAGGTTTGTGCAGTTCATTTGCATTATTTTGAAGAAAATTGGAAGAAATATGAGCCCTTTTCGGTTTTGTCCGGAAAGGGCTATTTAGTTAAGTGCAAATTGCTTGCAGGTTTGAGGTTTTACTGGCCTTTATTGGGTAAATGTCACAGATATTTCAATTTACATTCATTGACCCAAGTGCTAAAATAAAACGCGGGTAGTTTTGCGTGTTTCTATGCCAGGAAACGCGATAAATATTATATTTAGGAGGATTTTACGAATGGCTAGATTCAAAAAGACCATGGATGGTAACGAAGCAGCAGCTCATGCTTCCTATATCTTCACAGATGTAGCAGCCATCTATCCTATCACACCATCATCACCTATGGCTGAACATACGGATGAATGGGCAACAGCAAACCGAAAGAACCTTTTCGGTAACACAGTTAAGATCGTAGAAATGGAATCTGAAGCAGGTGCTGCAGGTACAGTTCACGGTTCTCTTGTTACAGGTGCTATGACATCTACTTACACAGCTTCACAGGGTCTTCTTCTTATGATCCCTAACCTTTACAAGGTTGCTGGTGAAAGACTTCCAGGTGTATTCAACGTAGCAGCTCGTTGCGTAGCTTCTCACGCACTTAACATCTTTGGTGATCACTCAGATATCTACGCTTGTCGTCAGACAGGTTGTGCTATGCTTTGTGAATCATCAGTTCAGGAAGTAATGGACCTTACACCAGTTGCATATCTTGCAGCTCTTGAGGGCAGACTTCCATTCATCAACTTCTTCGATGGTTTCCGTACATCTCACGAAATCCAGAAGATCGATTGCTGGTCAAATGAAGATTTCGAAGATATCTTCCCATACGAAGCACTTGATAAGTTCAGAGCGGAAGCTCTTAACCCAAATCACCCATGTGAAAAAGGTTCTGCGCAGAACCCTGACATTTTCTTCCAGACTCGTGAAGCTTGTAACCCAGCTTACGACGATATGCCAGCAATTGTTCAGAAGTACATGGACAAAATCAATGCTAAGATCGGTACAGACTACAAGCTGTTCAACTACTACGGCGCTGCTGATGCAGAGCATGTAATCGTTGCTATGGGTTCTGTAAACGATACAATCGAAGAAACAATCGATTACCTTGTAGCTAAGGGCGAGAAGGTGGGTGTAATCAAGGTTCGCCTCTTCAGACCATTTGCAGTTGATGCATTCCTTAGCACAATTCCTGAGACAGTTAAGGCTATCACAGTTCTTGACCGTACAAAGGAACCAGGTTCTATTGCTGAACCTCTTGCACTTGACGTAATGGCAGCAATCAAGGATTCTAAGTTCGCTAATATCCCTGTATTCTGTGGACGTTATGGTCTTGGTTCTAAGGATACAACTCCTAACCAGATCGTTGCTACATACCACAACACAACAAAGAAAGAGTTCACACTGGGTATCTTTGATGATGTTACAAACCTTTCACTTGATGCTGGTGAAGATCTTGTTACAACTCCAGATGGAACAGTTTGCTGTAAGTTCTGGGGACTTGGTGCCGACGGTACTGTAGGTGCTAACAAGAACTCTATCAAGATCATTGGTGATAACACAGATAAGTACGTTCAGGCTTACTTTGATTATGATTCAAAGAAGTCTGGTGGTATTACAATGTCTCACCTTAGATTTGGTGATAAGCCAATCAAGTCAACATACCTCATCCATAGTGCTAACTTCGTAGCTTGCCACAATGCAGCATACGTAAATAAGTATCACATGGTTGAAGAACTTGTTGATGGTGGTACATTCCTTCTCAACTGTCCTTGGGACGTTGAAGGTCTTACAAAGCACCTTCCAGGACAGGTTAAGAAGTATATCGCTGATCATAACATCAACCTCTACACAATCGATGGTGTAAAGCTTGGTATTGAATCAGGAATGGGTCCTACACGTATCAATACAATCCTCCAGTCAGCATTCTTCAAGCTCACAGGTATCATTCCTGAGGAGAAGGCAATTGACCTCATGAAGGCAGCTGCTAAGAAGACATATGGTCTGAAGGGAGATGACGTTGTTCAGAAGAACTGGAAAGCTATTGACCTTGGTGCTACAGGCGTAGTTAAGGTTGATGTTCCTGCAGATTGGACAAATTGCGTTGATGAAGGTCTTGCATATCCTGCAGCTACAAAGGGTACTCAGGAACAGATCGACTTCGTTAACAATGTTCAGATCAAGGTTTCTGCTCAGGAAGGTAACACAATCCCTGTTTCTGTAGTAGCACGTTACATGGATGGTTCTACACCATCTGGTACAGCTGCATACGAGAAGCGTGGTGTTTCCGTAGCAGTTCCTGTTTGGTCTGCAGAAAAGTGTGTAGAGTGTGGTCTCTGCTCATATGTATGTCCTCATGCTGCAATCCGTACAGTTGCTGCAACAGCTGATGAAGTAGCTGCAGCTCCAGCAGGATTCAAGTCTAAGGATATTATGAAGTCTGATTACAAGTTCAACATCGCAGTATCTTACATGGATTGTCTTGGATGTGGATCTTGTGCAAATGTATGTCCTACAAAGTCACTGGAAATGCAGAACCTTACAGATGATCTGAAGGCTCAGCAGGATCAGTTCGACTATGCGATTACTCTTGATGAGAAGACAGACCTGATCGAGCAGCTTGGTGTTGCTACAGTTAAGGGTTCTCAGTTCAAGCAGCCATTACTTGAGTTCTCAGGCGCATGTGCTGGTTGTGGTGAAACACCTTATGCTAAGCTCATCACTCAGCTCTATGGTGACAGAATGTACGTTGCAAACGCTACAGGATGTTCTTCAATCTGGGGTAACTCTTCACCATCTACTCCTTACACAACAAACAAGGCTGGTAAGGGTGTAGCTTGGGATAACTCACTGTTCGAAGATAATGCTGAATTTGGTTTCGGTATGTATCTTGCTCAGAAGACACTTCGTGGCAACCTGAAGAAGCAGGCTGTTGCACTTGCAGAAAAGGATGCTTCTGTTAAGGATCTTGTTGACAAGTATGTTGCTACATATGATTCAACAGATGACAACACAGACGCAGCTGAAGCACTTGCTGCTGCACTTGCAAACAACGATGCAGCTGAAGCTAAGGAAATCGTTAAGAATAAGGACTTCCTTGCTAAGAAGTCACAGTGGATCTTCGGTGGTGATGGTTGGTCATTCGATATCGGTTTCGGCGGACTTGACCATGTACTTGCATCTGGTGAAGATGTAAATGTATTCGTATTCAACACAGAAGTTTACTCAAATACTGGTGGACAGTCTTCAAAGGCTACTCCTACAGGTGCTGTTGCACAGTTCGCTGCAGGTGGTAAGGAAATCAAGCAGAAGGATCTTGCAGGTATTGCAATGTCTTACGGTTATGTATATGTTGCTCAGGTATCAATGGGCGCTAACTACAACCAGCTTATAAAAGCAATCAAGGAAGCTGAAAGCTACCATGGTCCATCACTGATTATCGCATACGCTCCATGTATCAACCACAGAATTAAGGCTGGTATGGGCAAGGCAATGGCAGAAGAGAAGAAGGCTGTTGATGCTGGTTACTGGAACCTGTTCAGATTTAACCCAGAAGCTGACAAGAAGTTCACTCTGGATTCTAAGGCTGCAACAGTTTCTTACCAGGAATTCATCGGTGGTGAAGCTCGTTACACAGCTCTGAAGAAGGTTAACGGCGAAAAGGCTGATAAGCTCTTTGCAGCAGCTGAAGAGAATGCTAAGAAGCGCTTCGCTCATCTGGAAGGACTTGTTGAACTTTACGACAAGAAGGAAGACTAATCTATTAAATAGATTTCGAATCTAGCTATTTTGACCCCTACATCGCTTTGGCGGTGTAGGGGTCTTTGCATGTAGGGGCCATTGCGTATTTTTAGTTATGTTCCTAGGTTAACAATAGAATTTTAATTTGCTATAATGAACGAGCTGGTGCCTTATAGAATAAGGAATTTCAGCGTTTTGAGATTTGAATTAATATGAGAAGAATTCAAAAAGAATAAGAACAGAATTAGAAAAGAATAGGAGAAAACACATGACTCCGATGATTTCAGATGAAAAGCTGAATGCAATGTTCCGCAGTATGCTGGAGGAAGATCATTGTGCCGTTGTTGTATGTGATCTGACTCACACCATTGTATATATGAATCCTGCTGCAGCTGCAGCCCAGGCGAAGCACGGTGGTTATGAATTAGTAGGAAAGAATCTCCTGAACTGTCATGGCCCTGCATCCCAGGAAAAGATTAAGCAGGTAGTTGCCTGGTTCCAGGAGTCTGTAGAGCATAACCGAGTTCATACCTTCTTTAATCCGAAGCAGGATAAGGATGGATACATGATTGCTCTTCGTGATGGAGATGGAAGCCTTCTTGGTTACTATGAGAAACATGAATATAGAATCAAAGATGAGAGTCCTTTTTATGGGGAGTTAGGACAGTAGCATTTGTACCAATGCAAATGAGTTTGGCTGTGAATAAATTTGTTCTTCCTATAAATTTGCCAGCACAGTTCATTTGCTTAAATATTAGGAGGGTTGTGGGAATGAGTGTTTTTGATGAAAAGGTTACGGAAGAAAGCCTTGTGGGTATGACTCTTCCAAATCAGGGAAGAAATGTGGATATATTCCGTGGAAAAATGGAATACAAAGAAGCTACCATGAGATAGAAGATACATTTTTCTTATTCCATTGACAAATATGGCAGAAAATTTATACAAAAATATGGAAATGTACCATATATTATTTTAATAGCGTATGCTATGATTCTAGAGGAGAAATCCTATATAGAACTTGGGAATAAGGGACTTGAATTATAACGTCCATTCTAATAAAATTTATTGGGCTTGCTTTTTTGAGTTTTAATTCTTAAAAATAAATGGAGATGAAAAAATGGTTGAGCAATCAACAAAAGAAAAATTAATGGCATCCGCATTAGACCTTTTCTCAACAAAGGGATATAGTGCAACTTCAGTAGATGAAATCGCTGAAAACATTGGAATTAAGGGGCCAAACCTTTACAAGTATTTCAAGGGTAAGGAAGATCTCTTAGATGAAATTTTTGACTCAATTGACGAAGAATATAGAACGGAAATGGGCATTCGTAACCAGGGACTTTATGGAATTTCTTCTGGGGAAGAATTTAAGAATTTCTGTATGAAGCAGATTAAGTATACAATCAAGAATGATACAACAAAAAAAATTCGTCGTATCATGACTCGGGAACAGTTCAGAAATAAAAAGATGGCTGCTTTTGAAACATACCATCAGATTGAACTTATAGAAGATATGTATACAAAGGTTTTCGATGAATTAATTGCTAATAAAGTTATGAAAAACGCGCATGATTCCAGGGATACTGCATTCTTATTCACTGCACCAATTACAGTTATGATTCAGATGGCTGATCGTCAGCCTTCTAAACAGAAGGAAGCGCTGGCAAGGATTGAAAAGCATATCGACTATTTCATCCATGTTTATTTCTAAGTCTTGCTTTTTATAACATATGATTTTTTAGTAAACGTTATTCTATTATTCATATAGATTTGTTAGAATATTAATGTACTTGTTCCCTTGGGGGCAAGTGTTGTGTCATAGTTAAAAATGTACAAAAGTTCTGAAATAATTATGTACAAATGATATCATCTTACAGTCTATTTACAGGAGGACTTAAGATGATATTGCAATCACAAATCATGACAGATCT
>Ga0129311_1000684_pt1 | contig 27963 bp, 28 predicted proteins | sample Go1ome_FD_94435 | JGI IMG/M metagenome (GOLD analysis project Ga0129311, IMG submission 94435) | Western lowland gorrila individual fecal microbial communities from Wisconsin, USA - Go1022B metagenome | ecosystem: Host-associated > Mammals > Digestive system > Large intestine > Fecal | place... | reverse complement strand
GTTATAGCTTCTAAGAATAAGGGCATGATTATGAAGAGTGTAATGCCAGCGCTTAAGGGCAAGGCAGATGGCAAGCTCATAAATAAGGTAGTTGAGGAACTTTGTAAATAGGCAGAAAGGAAAAGATAATGAGAAAAACAAAAATCGTATGTACCCTTGGACCATCCACAGATGATGAAAATGTAATGAGAAAGCTTATGCAGGCTGGAATGAATGTTGCAAGACTTAATTTCTCGCACGGAACACATGAGGAGCAGAAGCGAAGAATGGATATGGTTAAGAAGATTCGTGCAGAGCTTAACCTTCCTGTTGCAATACTTCTTGACACAAAGGGACCTGAGATCCGTACAAGAGATTTCGAGGGTGGCAAGGCAGAGCTTAAGACAGGTGACTTCTTTACTCTCACAACAAGAGAGCTTATGGGTGACAGTACGATAACATCCATAACCTACAAGGATTTGTACAAGGATGTAGAGATAGGAACTCATATTCTTATAGATGACGGACTTATTGAGCTTGAGGTTAAGTCAATAAGTGACGGAGATATTCTCTGTGAGGTAATAAACGGAGGAATAGTATCTAATCATAAGGGAATAAATGTACCTGATGTACATTTGAATATGCCATATATGAGTGAGACAGATATAAGCGATATTTTGTTTGGTATAGAGCAGGATGTAGACTTTGTTGCGGCTTCATTTGTAAGAAGTGCAAGAGATGTATTAGAGATAAGACATCTTCTTGACGAGAATGGCGGCAATAATATAAACATCATATCTAAGATAGAAAACTCTGAGGGTGTAAATCATATTGATGATATCATCTATGTATCAGACGGAGTAATGGTAGCAAGAGGAGATATGGGTGTTGAGATTCCTTGTGAGGAAGTACCTATTATACAGAAGCTCATTATCCACAAGGTATACAATGCAGGTAAGCAGGTTATCACAGCAACACAGATGCTTGATTCAATGATTAAGAATCCAAGACCTACAAGAGCAGAAACTACCGACGTTGCAAATGCTATCTATGACGGAACAAGTGCAATCATGCTTTCCGGTGAGACAGCAGCAGGCTTATATCCTGTGGAGGCTGTTGAGACAATGGCAAGAATAGCAGTAAGAACAGAGAAGGATATAGATTACAGAAAGCAGTTCTTTCACTATGACAGAAAGGCTAACCAGAATGTAACTGATGCAGTATGCCATGCAGCCTGCACAACAGCTATTGACTTAAATGCGACAGCTATAGTTATAGTAACAAAGTCAGGAAGGTCTGCAAGAAACATATCTAAGTACAGACCAACATGTAATATCATTGCAGGAACAACAAGTGACAGAGCATACAGACAGCTCAATATGTCATGGGGAGTTACACCTATACATCTTGAGGAGCAGCAGGAGATATTCGGACTTTTCGACCATGCTGTAGAGCAGGGTAAGGAGCAGGGACTTTTACATGCTGGAGATACAGTAGTAGTAGGAGCGGGAGTTCCTCTTGGAGTATCAGGAAACACCAATATGCTTAAGGTACAGGTAGTAGAGTAAGAAAGAAGGCAGGACAAATGTACAACCCAGGGTCATTAAAGGCGGAGGAATTTATCAATGATGAAGAGATAATGGAAACGCTTAAATATGCAGACGACAACAAGGACAATCTGGAGCTTGTTGACAGTATAATAGAAAAGGCACGCCTTAGAAAAGGTCTTACGCATCGTGAGGCATCCGTTTTGCTTGCGTGCGAGGATGAGTCGCGGATAAGTGAGATATATGACCTTGCAGAGCAGATAAAGAAGGATTTTTATGGTAATCGTATAGTTATGTTTGCTCCGTTGTATTTGTCAAATTATTGTATAAACGGATGTGTTTATTGCCCATATCATGTAAAGAATAAGCATATAGCAAGAAAGAAGCTTACTCAGGATGATATAATAAGAGAGGTAACTGCACTTCAGGATATGGGACATAAGCGTCTTGCAATAGAGGCGGGAGAGGACCCGGTAAATAATCCTATAGAATATATACTTGAGTGTATCAATACCATATACAGCATTAAACATAAGAATGGTGCGATAAGAAGAGTAAATGTAAATATAGCTGCAACTACGGTTGAGGAGTATCGTATGCTCAAGGAGGCAGGTATAGGAACATACATCCTGTTTCAGGAGACATACAACAAAAAAGGTTACGAGGAGTTACATCCTTATGGTCCGAAGAGCAACTACGCATATCACACAGAGGCTATGGACAGGGCAATGGATGCCGGGATAGATGACGTGGGGCTTGGCGTGCTGTTTGGATTACAGATGTATAGATATGAGTTTGCGGGACTTCTCATGCACGCTGAGCATCTTGAAGCTGTACATGGAGTTGGTCCACACACGATAAGTGTACCTAGAGTAAAGCCTGCGGATGATATCAATCCGGATGATTTCGATAACGGAATAAGTGATGATATGTTCGCTAGGATATGTGCTCTTATCCGTATCAGCGTTCCATATACAGGAATGATTATATCAACAAGAGAGAGTCAGACAGTCCGCGAGAAGGTGATAAGACTTGGTGTATCACAGATAAGCGGCGGCTCAAAGACCAGTGTTGGCGGATATTACGAGCCGGAACCGGAGGACCTTAATTCAGAGCAGTTTGATGTGAGCGATACAAGAACCTTAGACGAGGTAGTGAAGTGGCTTATGGAGCTTGGCTATATACCTAGCTTTTGTACTGCCTGCTACAGAGAGGGAAGAACCGGAGACAGATTTATGAGTCTCTGTAAGTCAGGACAGATACAGAACTGCTGCCATCCAAATGCACTTATGACGCTTAAGGAATATCTGATAGATTATGCGTCAGAGGACACAAAGCGTATAGGTGATGCACTTATTGAGGCAGAGCTTAAGAATATCCCAAGGGATAAGGTAAGAGAGATATGCAGGGAGAACCTTGTTAAGATTGAGCAGGGAATAAGAGATTTCAGATTTTAGATACATGGAGGTGCAGGATATGAGTATGAACCAGACACCATCAGCGAACAGACTTCACATAGGCTTTTTTGGAAGAAGAAATGCAGGTAAGTCGAGTGTTGTAAATGCGGTAACTAATCAGGAGATGTCAGTAGTATCTGACGTTAAGGGAACTACCACCGATCCTGTAACCAAATCCATGGAGCTATTGCCTTTAGGACCGGTTCTTATAATAGATACGCCGGGATATGATGATGAGGGAGCTCTAGGAGAGCTACGCATCAAAAGAACAAGACAGATACTAAACAAGACTGATATAGCGGTGCTTGTGGTTGATGCAACTGTTGGAATGTCCGCAGTTGACCACGAGCTGATTGATTTGTTTAAGGATAAGAAGATACCACATTTGATAGTATACAACAAATGCGATTTGTTAAAGGTTCGTGACATGAAGCTTTTGTCAGAGGATGCAAACGCTGTGTTAGTAAGTGCAACTGATAAGAGAAACATAGACCAGCTAAAGGAAAAGCTGTCCCTTATGGTTGATGCGGGAGGGGAAAAGCATCTGGTTGCAGACCTTGTATCAGAGGGGGACATGGTAATACTTGTTGTTCCTATAGACTCTGCTGCTCCTAAGGGAAGACTTATACTGCCACAGCAGCAGATGATAAGAGACCTGCTCTTTGCAGGTGCGGTATCTGTTGTAATAAAGGAAAATGAGGTTCGTGAAACCATAGCGGCACTAAACAGGAAACCGAGAATGGTAATAACTGACAGTCAGGCATTTAAGCTTGTCGCTAAGACAACTCCTGATGATATATACCTTACGTCGTTTTCGATACTTATGGCAAGGTATAAGGGTTTCCTTAAATCAGCAGTCAATGGTGCAATGGCTATAGATATGCTTAAGGATGGAGATAAGGTGCTTATATGTGAGGGCTGCACACATCACAGACAATGTGACGATATAGGTACGGTAAAGCTTCCTAATTGGATAAATGCCTACACTGGAAAGAAGCTTACATATGAATTTACGTCGGGAGGAGGATTTCCTGATGATTTGTCAAAGTACAGTGTTGTGATACATTGTGGCGGATGTATGTTAAATGAGCGTGAGATGAGGTACAGAATGAAATGTGCAGAGGACCAGAATGTACCATTCACCAATTATGGTACGGTCATAGCTTTAACGCAGGGGATACTTACCAGAGCTCTTCAAGTATTTCATGGAGTATACGAATTGGAGTGTAAATGATATGTCAAAGAGCAGGATAATGATAGTCGAGGATGAAGTGGCGATAGCTAAGATGATAGCGGTCAATCTTAAGGTAGCCAATTATGATACACAGATATATTATGATGGCGGTGAGGCAGCAGCTTCACTTTCTTGTGACCATGCATATGACCTTGCCCTGCTTGATGTTATGCTCCCGGGAATGGATGGCTTTGCCCTGCTTGAGAGAATGAAGGAGTGGAATATACCTGTGATATTTCTCACAGCCAAGGATGACCTCACATCTAAGATTCAGGGCTTGAAGGGTGGAGCTGAGGATTATATAGTTAAACCGTTTGAGGTCTTAGAGCTGCTTGTCAGGATAGAGAAGGTGCTTGAGAGAACTAACAAGACGGAAAATGTTTTGCACATATTTGATATTGATATTAACTTGGAGGAACGCACGGTCAGAAAGAACGGTGTTGAGATACCGCTTAAGCCTATGGAATTTGACTTGCTTACAGTGCTTGTCAAGAATAAGAACAGAGCTATATCAAGAGAGAATCTTCTAAGCATTGTATGGGGAGTTGATTATATGGGTGAGACAAGAACAGTTGACGTGCACATAGGACAACTTAGAAAGAAGCTTGGACTTGCACAGCAGATAAAGACGGTATCTAAAATGGGGTACAGACTGGAGGAGTAATATATGAAGCTTAGAACCAAGATTACTCTCATTTGCTGTATAGTTCTTGCTGTAGCAATATTCATTATAGATATACTTATATTGGGAATAGAGAAAAATAACATAATAGATGAGGCTAAGCTTAATGCTGGGCAAAATGCATATCAGTTTACGAATATATGTAAGGCTGAGGAGGAATTAATCAAGGGTAAGGATACTGCAATCGTTGATACTGCCCTTGAATATTTTTTTAAGGGGCAGAATGATGTGCATAATATCTGCTTTAGAGAGCAGATAAGTTATAATGGCGAAGTGAAAGAGCAGTTAAAAACAATATATAACCGAACTGTTTTTGACTATGAGTTCTTTAAGAAGCTTAACTTTAAGGACGGGGCAATGGATTTACAGTATGCTGATATTAAGCATGAAAAGAGCTATTACATAGTATACAAAGTGGATATAAATAATGTTGTGGTGTACAGACTTGAGGATATAACATATGCATATGAGAGAGTGAGACAGCTTGTTATATATATACTTATAATATCATTCTCGGTTATACTGCTTGTAAGTGCAGCACTTTATTTTATATTGAAATACGCACTTGTGTCACTTAAAAGGCTTGATGAAAATGCAAGTGAGATAGCCTGCGGTAATTACAGTGGCCGGGTTTCGGTAAGCGGCAAGGATGAGATTGCTAGGCTTGGGGAGACCTTTAATAAGATGGCAGATGCGGTTAAGGAGAGGGAGGAGAGCCTTACACTCCTTATGGGTAACCTTACACATGAGTTAAAGACACCTATGGCAGCAATATCGGGGTATGCACAGACCTTGCTCACAGTTAAGCTTGACGATGCTGACAGGGAAGAGGCACTTGTCTATATAGATGAAGAGTGCAGGAGATTAGAGAGACTTTCAAGGAAAATGATGAGACTTTTTGATATAGAGGCTCAGGAGGCACTTGATATCAGAGAGGTAAAGATAAAAGATATATTTGAAATTGCAGCAAAGTCGTGCAGAGCACATATTGAGACTAAGAATATAACATTAGAGATAAATGAGCATGGAGAGAGCCTGATGGCGGATGGCGACCTCTTGACGGAGGTTATAATTAATCTCCTTGACAATGCTATAAAGGCAAGTGATGAGGGAGGCATGATAAGTCTTACGGCACATGATAAGAAAATTATTGTAAGAGACTACGGCCGGGGTATTCCTGAGGATGAGATAGCCAATATAATAAAGCCATTTTATATGGTGGATAAGTCGAGAAGCAGAAGAGATGGTGGTGCAGGGCTTGGACTTGCACTTACCAAGCTTATAATAGAAAAGCACCATGCAACACTTGATATAGAGAGCAAGGTTGGTGATGGTACAAGTATGATTTTACAATTTGTTTAAAAAACGATGAATACTTGATGTAAAAATTCATGTTAGTATAAGCCCATGTTGGGAGTTATGCTGGCATGAATTTTTTTAGGTGGTGGAGAAAACATTATGAAGAAAAACACGAAAAATATTAGAAATAAGGCTAACATGGCATTAATCCTTGCTGCACTTATGCTGACAGGATGTAATAAAAGTCCTGAGTCATCTATAGTTGCAAACAAGGATTTTGATAATATGATTGATGAGGCTGAAAATCCTGATAATGGTGTTTCAACTGTATCGGATGCTGCGGCAAATTATGATACTTATACTACAACAATAAATGACGAGAGCATGAGAGTTAATGTGAATGTTGACGCAAAGGTAGAGATTCCAGAGGCAGATAAGATGTCGGTGTACAGGGTTAAGCAGAGTGAGATAAGTCAGGATTTGATTGACAAAGCAATTAATTATCTTGCACCTGATGTTACCTTTTATGATGGAAGAGTGCTAAGTATTAGGACAAAGTCTGATATAGAGGGGGACATGAATTATATAAGAGAGCGCATGGCTGCAATAGAAGATGGTACAGATACATCTGTTTTGCCTGAAAACAAGGAAGCGGAGCTTGAAGAATTTCAGATGAACTTAGACAGCCTTCAGGCAGAATATGAGAATACACAAGATGACTATACTTGGTCTGATTACCAAACCGATTGCAAGCTTCACAGTGTAAGTGAATTATATAATCGGGATACTCAGGATTCATTTTACTCATGGGAATATGACTTAAATCCAAACGGGGAAATATTTTACGTTGCGAGTGATGGCAGTGATGGGAATTATGTATCAATGTATGTACAGAACAATCCTGATTATGGAAATTGTCTGAGATTTAGAAAGAGTACCATAGATTATGAGCATATATCTGGTGTATATGTGGATGGAAATATAGGGGGCGGCAGTATGCGTGCAGGCTGGAAAGCGTCTGAAGCACCTGAGGACGGATATACGTTAATAGATGATATAGATTATCCGGAGGATATGACTAATTTCGACAAAGAGACTGCTGCACTGTCTATGGATGATGCGATATCACAGGCTGACAACCTTATGAGCGAGCTTGGACTTAATGGCTACAAGCTATATGAAAATGATTTATATAATATCATTCCAGAGTTTTTACATAACAGTGACATGAATTATTGCGAGGAATATGTATTGCGTTATATGAGAAATGAAGATGGCGTATTTGTCAATAATGATGGTGGTGCGAAGATAGTAGATGAATGGCAGGGAGATACATACAACAAGAAGATATGGGGAAGTGAAAGCGTGATAGTCTATGTAAATGATAATGGTATTGTAGGCTTTGACATATCATCACCTATGGAGATAGTTGAGACTGTTGTTGACGGTTCGAGTATCAAGAGCTTTGAGGATATAAAGCCTATATTTGAGCAGATGGTTGTAGTATCTTATGCCCCGGCAGGTGAAGGAACAGTAAATATTTCTGTGGATAGCGTAATACTTAGATATACAAGAATAAGCGAGGAGGACAGCTTTGATACAGGACTTCTCGTTCCGGTATGGGAGTTCACCGGTACGCTGACGGATGAATATGGAAATTCTATGAATCCCCCAGGAAATCCTTCAGGATTAGACAATACAAGCATACTTACGATAAATGCTATTGATGGAAGTGTTATAGACAGGGCGGTTGGATATTAAAATACGATGAATACATTTGAGACAGATTTAAAACGTGCCATAATATCATTTAAGTTTTTGGCAGGAATTATAATCGAATATATCATCCTTAAGAGTGAAGGCTTTAATTCGGAGCTGTTCTTAGTGGCAGTTCCGGTTCTTGCCACTCTGCCATATAGTACTGCGTGGCTGTCCGATTATCAGCATGGTTACATAAAGGAGTATATTCCAAGATGTGGGAGCCTTGCGTACATAACAGGTAAGTTTTTTGCCTGCGGTATAAGTGGCGGAATACTTGAGGCAGCAGGCTGTTTTCTGTTTTCACTTACAGCTAAGAAGATACCTTCCATAGATTATTTGCTGGTCTTTATGTCGGGGATGCTGTGGGCTGTTATTGCGGCGACACTTGCCGCAATGTCAAACAGCAGATACATAGCCTATGGTGGTTCATTTGTAATATATTATGTCATGGTAATTGTTCACGACAGGTATTTTGAGAATATATATTGTCTTTACCCATATGAATGGATATCTCCAAAGCATGAGTGGGTATTTGGAAATGAGGGGATAGTCATTCTCCTTTCAAGCCTTATCGTAATACTGTATTTCGTGTACAGTGACATACTTAGGAGGTGCATAAGCCGTGTATAAATTAAGACAGATATGGTTTACTGCCATCTCCAATTTTCGCAGGTGGAGGAGAAGTCCACAGGTGATACTTGCATTTTGTCTTGCATTTGTAGTGTGCTTTCTTCTTTCAGACAAGGTTGTTACATTTGCGAAGGCACATGATACGCTGATTCAGGCAGCAGAACCATTCATATGGACCTTCGGAGATGCAAAATCTGTACTTATTATATCTCTCACATTGCTTTTGCTGTTTGCAGATATGCCACATCTTGGCAATGAGGTTCCTTTGTTTCTGGCAAGAATAGACAGAAAAATCTGGATGCTCGGACAGATATTATATCTTGTTATGGCTACATTTATATTCCTGATTTTTATACTCGTATCGACGATTATTCTCTCCGAGAGCATGGTGTACCCGGCTAACCTGTGGAGCGACACAGCGGCAGTGCTTGGGTATTCCGATATAGGAAATCACATATCAGTGCCATCCTTTGTAAAGGTGATGGAACGGGCACTGCCATATACGGTTATGCTGCATATATTTGGACTGATGCTTGGCTATTCGCTTGTTCTGGCTGGAATTATCCTTCTCTTTAACATGATAAAGGATAACGGAGGAATGATAGCAGGTATCATATTTTCCGGTTTGGGATTTCTGCTTACACCGGACACGATATCGGACTGGTTTAACATATCATCAGATAACCTGAGATATGCAAATATAATCTTTGGCTGGATATCACCGCTTAATCATGCAACCTATTATATGCACAGCTTTGGCTACGACAATCTGCCTAAGCTTTGGAACTCGTATATATTTTTCGCAATACTTACGGTGGTGGTATTTGCATTATCTATGCTTACCATAAAGCGTTACACATTCAATTTTACAGGTACGGAAAAAAGGTGATTTATCTATGGAGACAAATAATAAAAATAATGAAATTGACACTAAAGAGGGGATAGTCGTTATCGGTGTTAATAAATCGTTTGGTAAGGAAAAGGTTCTTCGGGATGTGAAGCTGACCATTCCTTCTGGAAAAATATACGGAGTAGTGGGAAATAACGGAAGTGGAAAAACCGTTCTTATGAAATGCATTTGTGGCTTTATGCTTCCTGACAGCGGTAAAATCTATGTCGGTGGACAGCAGGTGGGACGTGACTGTGACTTTCCGGATAGTCTTGGAATAATAATTGAAACACCCGGCTTTCTGCCGTATCTTACCGGATATCAGAACCTAAAAATTCTTGCCTCGCTAAAGGCGAAAATAGGTAAGAAGGAGATAATCGATGCGTTGGAGAAGGTTGGATTAAAACCGACCTTAAGGAAGCCGGTATCAAAATATTCACTTGGAATGAGGCAGCGCTTAGGAATAGCACAGGCAATTATGGAGGATCCGGCAGTGCTTATCTTAGATGAGCCGTTCAATGGGCTCGATAAGACTGGTGTTGAAGAAATAAGAAAGCTGTTGCTTTCCCTAAAGGAGCGGGGAAAGACAATATTGCTTGCAAGTCACAATGCACAGGACATAGAAGTGCTGTGCGATGATGTACACGATATGGAGGACGAGTGGTTATGAGCAATAAAAAACGTATATTGTCATTTGCAGTTATGATGTGTGTGTTATTTACATTTATGCCACTCAATGTGTGTGCTGAGGAAAATACAACATCCACAATATATACCCGTCTTTTGATAGATAATCAGAATAAATACGATGGCATGACTAAGACATATTCGGAGGGATATATGCCGACTGTTGCAAATGGAACTGCGGATGTTGTATTTCCGATTGTAAGTGAAGGCGGAGATATTTTAGGTAACACGATAAGAGCCTCTTTAAATCTTGGAGATGCGGAGGGCTCGCCGTTTGTGTATAAAAATTATGATAAGACCATACCTCTTGCCACTGTGTCTGTAAACGATGGTGCTGGTGAGACTGACTGCTATATGGCGAGATTTATACTTGAGCTAAGCAGCAACCGGATAAATGGCAATTATCCTGTAGTGTTAGCTGTAAGTGCCAAAGATACAGCCGGAAATGACATCAAATGTGAATTTACAGCTTATGTAACTATAGCAGATGGAAAAAATCCAAATGAGAGTGATGTGCAGGTACCTGTGACTGAGCCTGTGACGGATGATGCGCCGGTGTTTGCACCGAAGGTTATGGTTTCGTCATATGAGCTGTCTGAGGATGTTGTAAGTCCTGGAGATGAGATAACTGCAAAAGTTACGCTAGTAAATACAAGCAATCAGAATATGGTTAAGAATATGACTATATCGGCATCGGCAGATTCGGAAAAAATGATACTGACAAGCGACACGGACACCTTGTATATAGATTCTGTCGGAGCAGCGGAGAGCTTTGAGATTGAGTATAAATACAGAATTAACAGCCAGACACCTTCGGGACAGTATGATATTAACCTTTCAATGGATTATGCGGATGCAGATGGAAATACATACACTTCAAGCGGAAGGGTTAAGGTTAATGTTACTCAGAAAACAGATGTGCAGTTTGATAATCTTCTTATAGATAAAGAGCTTGTAGTGTCAGATAAGGTCATGGCTAAGGTTAATGTAATGAATCTTGGTAGAAGCAAGGTATACAATGTGCGTGCAGTGGTAGAGGCTGATGGAATCGTGCCAGACGGAACAATCTTTATCGGGGATGTTGAGGCTGGAACATCTGCATCTGGAAGTGTACAGGTGGCGGTGACAAGTCTTTCAACCACCGCATTATATGGTGAAACTTCAGGTACAGTTACTTACTATTATGAGGATGAGGCTGGGGAAGAATACAGCGAAGAGAAGGCATTTAAGGTTACGATATTATCGCCATTTTCAGATGACCAGACCGAGGTTACACCGGATGATACTAATCAGTGGTGGATTATAATTGGTGTGGCAGGAGTTATAATAGCTGCATTTGTTGTTTTGTATATAGTGAGAAGAATTATAGCCAAGAGGGCAGAGGATGATGACTGTGATTAAGAAATTCATTTTACTGAGGAGGCAGAATGACATAATAAAAATCCTGCTGCTGTTTGTGCTTGTAGGTATTGTTTCATTTGGCATGGCTTTATATAAGGGTGCCTGCCTATATCATATTTCCGGAAAATCAACCTGTTATGTGCTTTCCTATGGCGAAGATATACCACAGCGGACTCTGGATAAGGTGAGGAATATAAGTGGCGTTGACATGGTGAGCGGGGATATAAGTGAGACGTTAAGCTTTACATACAAGGGCGTGGATATGTCTTTGCAGTATGATATTTTGTCTGAGGAATATATAGAGAAGGTATATGGCATAATAAATAACAGCTCCATGCCTGTGTTTTATATGAATGATGCAGCATACAGCCTGTTTCGGCAGAATTCAGGAGAAGGGGTTCGCGTAGATGACAGGGATATGCAGATTATATATAAGAACGAAGATGGGGAAGAAATTACAGGCAGGCTCGTTGTAACTGATAAGGCAGATGATGAGATGGGGGATAGTGCTTACATTTTCTGTGCGGCAAAAGGTACAGAGCTGAGTGAGGGAGTGAGCAGACTTAGAGTACACTGTGCCGGCTATGACCTAACAGATAATACAACAAAAGAGTTTTCTATGTGTGGGATGCTGCCTGAAAATGAGAGCGACATACTTAAAACAGAGTATGAGGTGAAGGTACTTCTTAACGATATGCATTATATTGCATTTATATTATTGCTAAGCATTATTGCCCAAATAACTTTATTTCAAATATTCAAAAAATATGTTGACAATTAGAATTCCTCTGATATAATATAATCAAAACATATGAATAAGTGTTCATACGTTAAAGACGAAGAATGACGAGGTATTATATTATGAAGAAAACATACAAGATTGACGTTGATTGTGCAAACTGTGCAAACAAGATGGAGGATGCTGCTAAAAAGACAGCGGGAGTTAAGGATGCAACTGTTAATTTTATGGCGCTCAAGATGATTGTTGAATTTGAAGAGGGTGCAGACGCTAAGGCTGTTATGAAGGATGTCCTTAAGAATTGCAAGAAGGTTGAGGATGACTGCGAAATTTATTTATAGGGGGAATGTTTTATGAGCAAAAAGCAGAAGAAGATGCTTGTACGAATCATCATTGCTGCTGCTTTGATGATAGGCTTAAAGTTTGTACCTATTGAAGGAATCCCGCGTTTTTTGCTTTACCTTATCCCATATTTCATAATTGGATATGACATACTTAAGAAGGCTGGAAAGGGAATACTTAACAGACAGGTGTTTGATGAGAATTTCCTGATGGCTGTTGCAACGATTGGAGCTATTGCTGTTGCACTTACAGATAATGGAGATTATACAGAGGCTATAGCAGTTATGCTTTTTTATCAGGTTGGTGAATTGTTCCAGAGCTATGCGGTTGGCAAGAGCAGGAAAAACATCAGCGAGCTCATGGATATAAGACCTGACTATGCTAATATAGAGCAGGATGGTGAGACTGTGGAGGTTGATCCAGACGAGGTTGCCATAGGAAGTATAATTGTTGTTAAACCGGGTGAGAAGGTTCCTATAGATGGAGTCATTGAAGAAGGCAATGCTACACTTAACACAAGTGCTCTTACAGGAGAGAGCCTCCCTCGTGAGGTAACTGTTGGAGATGAGGTTGTCAGTGGATGCATTAATATGACAGGAGTTCTTCGTATAAGAACTACAAAGGAATTTGGCGAATCGACAGTATCTAAGATACTTGATTTGGTTGAGAATTCAAGCTCTAAGAAGTCGCGTTCGGAGAACTTTATATCGAAGTTTGCGAAATACTACACACCTGCTGTATGTATAGGTGCGTTGGCACTTGCAGTACTTCCACCTATCGTGAGAATACTTGCTATGGGCGCTGCTCCTAACTGGGGTGACTGGGTATACAGAGCACTTACATTCCTTGTAATAAGCTGTCCATGTGCACTCGTTATAAGTATTCCATTAAGCTTCTTTGCCGGAATCGGTGGTGCGAGCCGAGAGGGAGTGCTTGTCAAGGGCTCTAATTACCTTGAGACCTTGTCACAGACCAAATATGTTGTATTTGACAAGACAGGAACTATGACAAAGGGTGTATTTGAGGTAAATGGAATACATCACGGCGGATTGCCTGATGAGAAGGTGTTAGAGTATGCTGCCTATGCAGAGTCATTCTCTAATCATCCTATAAGTAAGAGTATCAAGAAGGCTTATGGCAAGGATATAGATAAGAACAGAGTGACAGATGTAGAGGAGATTGGCGGAAATGGTATTGTAGCCCAGGTTGATGGAATCTCTGTTGCTGTAGGTAATGATAAGCTTATGAAGCGCATTGGCGTGGAATATAAGGACTGCCACCATGTTGGTACAGTTGTCCACGTTGCAGTTGATAACAAATATGAAGGACATATTCTTATATCAGATGTTATAAAGCCTACATCCAAGGATGCCATAAAGGCACTTCATAAGGCTGGCGTTGCCAAAACCGTAATGCTTACAGGCGATGCAAAGCGGGTTGCCGATGAGGTTGCAAAGGAGCTTTGTATCGATGAGGTACACAGTGAGCTTCTGCCTGCTGACAAGGTTACCTGTGTTGAGGAGCTGCTTGCGGCTAAGGGTGAGCGTGAGAAGCTTGCATTTGTCGGTGATGGAATAAATGATGCTCCTGTGCTTTCAAGGGCAGATATAGGTATTGCGATGGGCTCTATGGGTTCAGATGCAGCTATAGAGGCTGCTGATGTAGTCCTTATGGATGATGATCCGCTTAAGATTGCAAAGGCAATTAAGATATCAAGAAAATGTCTTAGAATAGTATATCAGAACATCGCATTTGCACTTGGTGTTAAGGCTATATGTCTTGTGCTTGGTGCACTGGGTATAGCAAGTATGTGGCTTGCAATATTTGCAGATGTAGGAGTTATGGTTCTTGCAGTTTTAAATGCAATAAGAGCATTGTTCGTTAAGAAGCTGTAGAAGAAAAATTTAATAATTAAGCTTACAATATGAACAGTCCGCGAAATTCAGTGAAATAAATATTAGTTCATTGAATTTTACGGGCTGTTCGGTTAATATATAGTTGTGGAAGAAACGAGGTGTTAGTATGTATAAGAAAGATAAAAATGTAGAGTGCTGTGAGGCAGAGGAGGTACACGCAGATTTACTTAAGATAGTTGAAGATACGATGCCTGATGAGGAGGAGCTTTATGATTTGGCAGAGCTCTTCAAGGTGTTTGGCGATTCTACACGTATCAGAATATTATATGTGTTATTTGAGGCTGAGGTATGTGTCTGTGACCTTGCAAAGGCGTTGAATATGACACAGTCAGCTATTTCACATCAGCTTAGAATACTTAAGCAGAACAAGCTGGTAAAGAGCAGGAGAGAGGGTAAATCTATATTCTATTCACTTGCAGATGGTCATGTGAGAACTATAATTGCACAGGGAAGAGAGCATATAGAGGAGGACTAGCAATATTATAATTCAGAGAAAAGAGGATTAGACGTGGAAGAGAAGAAGGTAAAGCCTACAGGCTTTGAGGCACCGCCTAACGAGTATTCTAATATCAAGAAGGTTATAGCGGTTGTCAGTGGAAAAGGTGGGGTAGGAAAGTCGCTTGTTACATCAATGCTTGCAGTGTTGTCAGCCAGAAAGGGAGATAATACGGCAATTTTAGATGCAGATATTACAGGACCATCAATCCCGAAATCATTTAATATAGAAGGAAAGGCTGAGTCTGCCGGCGATGTAATTAACCCACTTGTCACAAGGACAGGAATAGAGGTAATGTCCATGAATCTCCTTTTGCCTAAGGAGAACAATCCGGTTATATGGAGAGGACCTATCATTGCAGGAACGGTAAAGCAGTTCTGGTCAGATGTTCTGTGGCAGGACGTTGATTGTATGTTCGTTGACTGCCCTCCGGGAACAGGAGATGTGCCGCTTACGGTATTTCAGTCATTGCCTGTTGACGGAATAATAATAGTGACATCACCACAGGAGCTTGTCTCAATGATAGTTGGCAAGGCTGCAAAGATGGCAAAGATGATGAATATCCCTATTCTTGGCATAGTTGAGAATATGTCATATTTCATATGTGATAACTGTGACAAGAAGCATTATATATATGGAGAAAGTCACATAGAGGATATAGCTAAGGAATACGGAATAGAGAACATTGCGAGAATACCGATAGATACAGAGTTGAGAAAGCTGGTTGATGCAGGAAACATAGAGGATTTCAAGGGAGACTGGCTGAATAATATATCAGATATAATATCTGCGATATAGGAGGAAGAAATGGAACAGGGAAAGACAATCAGCACCATAATAGGTGCTTACATAGTTATAAAGGGACTTATCAATCTTATACTTGGCTTTAGTGTAGGCAATCTCATAACACTGATAGCGGGAGTGGCATTTGCGTACACACTTGTACAGGGAATAAAATACTTTAATTACATAACAGGGGCATACCTGGCAATACTGTTTTTAGCTAACGTAATTCCTAACATAAGCGGACACCACTGGTTCTACCTTATAGAGGGAATAATAGATGCAATCTGTGCATTTGTATTGATAGCAGGACCATCCGTTAAGGAGCATTTTAGTAAGAATTAAGGAAAAATAATACACAGATTCATATACCAAATAAATATATGGAACATGTATATAAGAACTATAATACATATGTATATCAGCACAAATTAGGGGCTGTACTTGAATTAATCGAGCGAGAGCGAGTTTTAGAGTACAGCCCCTAATTGTGCGTTAATTACATAGTAAAATTAATCGTGGCATATCCAATATATCTATAAAACATATGAATCTAGTGTAAAATCCCAAAACTTTACATACATTTAACATCCCCCCGATAACATACTTAACTTTCCAACTGTATACTCTCCCTTGTAATGAAGAAAGAAATAAAAAAGACATTTTAAAGGAGAGAAAAACATGAAGAAAACATTCAAAAAGATTATGACAGCAGTTCTTGCAGGAGCTATGCTCACAGCATCACTTACAGGCTGCGGCAAGGGTGGTGCCAATGATAACATCACAGTAGTATCAAGAGAGGATGGTTCAGGAACAAGAGGCGCGTTTATCGAGTTGTTCGGAATCGAGGAGAAGGACGCTGATGGAAATAAGGTAGACAACACAATTTCAACAGCAGAGATTACAAACTCTACATCAGTTATGATGACAACAATCGCAGGAAACAAGTCAGCTATCGGTTACATATCACTTGGCTCACTTGATAATAGTGTTAAGGCAGTTAAGATTGATGGAGCAGAGGCAACAGTAGATAATGTAAAAAATGGTTCATACAAGATATCAAGACCATTTAACATTGCTACAAAGGGTGATGTAAGTGAGCAGACACAGGATTTCATTGATTACATTTTCAGTGCTGAAGGTCAGGCTGTTATCGAAGATGCAGGTTATATAAGCCAGGGCAACAACGGCAGCTACACAGCAAGCGGTAAGTCAGGAAAGATTACAATAATGGGTTCATCTTCAGTAACACCTGTTATGGAGAAGCTTAAGGAGGCTTATGTAGCTCTTAACCCTGATGTAACTATTGAGGTTCAGCAGTCCGATTCAACAACTGGTATGACATCAGCTATTGAGGGTGCATGTGATATAGGTATGGCTTCAAGAGACCTTAAGGACAGCGAGCTTAGCGAAGGACTTAACGCACAGGCTATAGCACTTGATGGTATCGCGGTAGTTGTAAACAATGACAGCGACGTAACAGATTTAACAAGTGACCAGGTTAAGCAGATTTACACAGGTGACATCACAAAGTGGTCAGAGCTTAAGTAATAGTTCAAAGATGTTTAAGATATGGTGCTGATACAGAAGTAAATGTGTTAGCACCATATTTATAGATTATAAAGTGGAGGCATTATGAGTAAGGTAAAAGAGAAAACTATGCATATCGTATTTATGATAGCAGCGTGTGTGTCAATACTGGCAGTTATCGTGATATGTGTATTTATGTTTGCAAATGGTGTTCCTGCCATGCATGAGATAGGACTTTTCAAGTTCCTTTTCGGTACGGTCTGGAAGCCTAACGAGGGACAATTTGGTATCTTCCCGATGATTATAGGAAGTATATATGTTACTGCCGGTGCAATAATCGTAGGAGTTCCAATTGGTCTTTTGTGTGCCATATTTATGGCAAGATTTTGCCAACCTAAGATATATAAGGTGTTAAAGCCTGCGGTTGATTTACTGGCAGGTATACCATCTATAGTATATGGATTTTTTGGACTCATGGTTATAGTTCCGATTATGCAGGATATATTTGGTGGAAGTGGAAAGAGCATACTTACAGCATCAATATTGCTTGGAATAATGATTCTTCCTACCATCATAAGTGTTTCAGAGACAAATATTCGTGCTGTGCCTGACAGCTACTATGAGGGAGCACTTGCACTTGGTGATACCCATGAGAGAGCAGTATTTAAGGCTGTAGTGCCAGCTGCTAAATCTGGTATTCTTGCGGGAATAATCCTCGGTATAGGCAGGGCCATAGGTGAGACAATGGCGATAATAATGATTGCAGGTAATCAGCCTGTCATGCCGGAAAATGCAGTAAGTGGTGTCAGAACCCTTACAGCCAACATTGTCCTTGAAATGGGATATGCAGCAGACCTTCACAGGGAAGCTCTGATTGCAACCGGAGTAGTTTTGTTCGTGTTCATCCTTTTAATAAATTTGATATTTTCAGTAGTAAAGAAGAAGGGAGCGTAAATTATGGATGCAAGCAGTATTATGAAACAGAGTAAAACATCTGAAATCGTTCCAATAAATGTACAGTCATTTGGTGATAAGTTAAAAGCATATAAGAGAAAACCATTTTCGCTATTTCTGCTTATACTGGTATGTTTATCTGCCCTTATAACAGTATTTGTGCTTGGAGCACTTATCGTATATATAGTTGTAAAGGGCGTACCTAATATAAATGGAAAGCTGTTTGAGTGGGAGTATACAACAGAAAATGCATCGATGATGCCAGCTATTATAAATACAGCACTCATGACTTTACTTTCACTTGTAATTTCAGTTCCTATCGGTGTATTTTCGGCTATCTACATGGTTGAGTATGCTAAGCGTGGAAATAAGCTTGTTGGAATAGTAAGTCTTACGACAGAGACCTTGTCAGGTATACCATCCATTATATATGGTTTGTTTGGATATCTTCTGTTTGTTATAGCACTTCACTGGGGACTTTCATTCTTAGGCGGTGCAATAACACTTGCCATAATGGTTCTCCCGACGATAATGCGTACTACCGAGGAGGCACTTAAGGCTGTCCCAGATTCATTCAGAGAGGGCAGCTTTGGACTTGGTGCAGGAAAGTTAAGAACAATATTTAAGATAATACTTCCTTCAGCAATGCCTGGTATATTGTCCGGTGTAATTCTTGCAATAGGAAGAATTGCAGGTGAGACAGCAGCACTCTTATATACAGCAGGTACACAGGCTAAGGTTCCTACAAGTCTCTTTGATTCAGGATGTACACTTGCTGTACATATGTATAAATTAATGTCAGAGGGATTATATACAAATCAGGCATATGCAACAGCAGTCGTGCTTCTTTTAATGGTAATTATTATAAATGCATTGTCTGGATTTGTGGCTAAAAAGTTCCAGAAGGAATACTAAAAGGAGATAAAGAATGGGTAATTTTAAGATTAGTAATATGGATTTATATTATGGTGATTTCCATGCACTTAAGAATATTAACCTTGATATTCCGTCTGGAAACATCACCGCATTTATTGGACCTTCGGGCTGTGGTAAATCAACACTCCTTAAGAGTCTTAACAGAATGAATGACCTTGTTGAGGGCTGTAAGATAACCGGAGAGATTACACTTGACGGAGAGAATATATATAAGGGTATGGACGTAAATCTTTTGAGAAAAAGAGTTGGTATGGTGTTCCAGAAACCAAATCCATTTCCTATGAGTATATATGACAATATAGCATATGGTCCTAGAACTCATGGTATACATAATAAGGTTAAGCTTGACGAGATAGTTGAAAAATCACTTAGAGATGCCGCAATATGGGATGAGGTAAAGGACAGGCTTAAGAAGAGTGCACTTGGTATGTCTGGTGGACAGCAGCAGAGACTATGCATAGCGAGAGCTCTTGCTGTAGAACCGGATGTACTTCTTATGGATGAGCCTACAAGTGCTCTTGATCCTATATCAACTTCTAAAATAGAGGATTTATCTGTTGAATTAAAGGAGAAATATACTATAATTATGGTAACCCATAATATGCAACAGGCTGCAAGAATCTCTGATAAGACAGCATTTTTCCTTCTTGGTGAGGTTGTTGAATTTGATGACACTGACAAGCTGTTCTCTAAACCACAGGATAAGAGAACTGAGGATTATATTACAGGAAGGTTTGGTTAAGCGATGAGAGTAGAGTTTGAAAAGCAGTTGGAACTGTTGAATGTTGAGCTTATCAAGATGGGAGCTTTGTGCGAGAAAGTTATCGATGGTGTTACTAAGGCACTTTTTGAGGGAGACGTTAATAGTGTAAAAAAGAGCCATGAAGGAGAACAAAACATTGATAAGAGCGAGCGCGACATAGAAAACATATGTATGAATCTGTTGTTAAAGCAGCAGCCGGTTGCGTCTGACCTTAGAAATATATCATCGGCACTTAAGATGATATCGGATATGGAGAGAATCGGAGATCAGTGTGCAGATATTGCTGATATGATAAGATTTACCGTGGGACATGATATGCATCAGTTCCCACATTTACAGCAGATGTCTGAGGCTGCCAAGAAGATGGTACATGAATCCGTTGAGTCATATGTGCAAAAGGATTTAGGCCTTGCAAGGGCAGTCATGGAATATGATGATTTAGTTGACAGGCTGTTTGATGAGGTAAAGCAGGATTTGATTAATCTTGTTGCCGAGAAAACAGGCAATGGTGAGTTTTTAATAGATGTTATTATGATAGCAAAATATTTTGAGAGAATAGCAGATCATGCAACTAATATTGCAGAGTGGGTTGAATATTCAATTACGGGAGAGCATGTAAAATAATGATTTATGTTTTAGAGGATGACAACAGTATAAGAGAGTTTGTAGTGTACACGTTATGCCATATGAATCTTCCTGCAAAGGGCTTTGACAAGCCTTCTTTGTTCTGGGAGGCTATGGAGGATGAGAAGCCTGAGCTTCTTTTGCTCGATATAATGCTTCCTGAGGAGGATGGTCTTACCATTCTTGGCAAGCTGCGTTCAAATAGCGATACTAAGGCGATACCTGTTATAATGCTTACTGCAAAGGACAGTGAGTATGACAAGGTGTTAGGACTTGACACAGGTGCAGATGATTATGTGGCAAAGCCATTTGGAATGATGGAGCTTGTTGCGAGAATTAAGGCATTGCTTAGAAGAACTGAAACTGGAAGCGAGGATAAGGATGTATCTAAAGAGACTATATACGAAATGGGAAGTCTTAGCGTGTATCCGGAGAGGCATAAGGTGAAGGTTTGCGGTTCTTCTGTTAATCTTACGCTTAAGGAGTATGAACTCTTATTGTTGTTGCTTCAGAATAAGGGAATGGTGTTCACCAGAGACCAGCTGTTAAACAAAATATGGGGATATGAATTTGATGGTGAGAGTCGTACAGTGGATGTACATGTAAGGACATTAAGACAGAAGCTTGGAGAAGCAGGAAGCCTTATAGAGACTGTCAGAGGAGTAGGCTATCGGATTGGAGAAGAATAATATATGACAAAGAGAATATTTAAAAACACAATGATAGTTGTCATAATGGTTATTTTATTGTGTGGAATAGTAATATTTGGAGTTATATATGGCTATTTTAACAAACGATTGAATAATGAGGTTTCAAATGAGACTAAATATATTGCAAGAGGCGTTGAGCTTGATGGCATGGATTATCTTAAGACTATGAATGATGCTGAGGTAAGAATAACATGGGTGGCAGCAGACGGAACAGTTATGTATGATAATCGTGCTGATATAAGTGAGATGGATAATCATGCCAATAGGGAAGAAATTAAGGAAGCCTTAATATCAAGCCAAGGAGATTGTGTTAGATTTTCCAACACTTTATCAGAGAAAACCGCATATTATGCACGTAGGCTCTCTGATGGAACAGTGATAAGGGTAGCACATACTCAGAATTCTGTCATCATTTTAGTGTTAGGTCTTATGCAGCCTATTATAGTTGTTTTCGTGGTTGCATTGATTATTTCAGGTATGCTTACATATAGGTTATCAAGGCAGATTATAGAACCTTTTGATAATATAGATCTTGATCATCCTGAGGAGACAGAGGTATATGAGGAGATGGCTCCATTCATCAGGAAGATAGTTCTACAGAATAAAGAGATAAATGACACGATGAACAGACTTCGTGAAAAGCAAAATGAATTTACCATGATAACTGAGAATATGCAGGAGGGCTTCATAGTAGTTGACAAAAATGCAATGATACTATCTCATAATTCAAGTGCGTTAAGGATGTTTGGTATATCGTGCAATGTAGAAAACAGGAGCATTCTTATCTTAAATAGAACAGCTGAATTCGGACATACGGTTGACAATGCCCTTAATGGAAGGCATAGTGAGAATGTTATAACTGTCGAAGGTCACTATTATAACATATATGCCAATCCTGTATTTGCAGATGATGAGCTTGCAGGTGCGATAATCATAGTTACTGATGTGACAGAAAAGGAAGAACGTGATAATCTCAGAAGAGAGTTTTCGGCAAATGTATCGCATGAACTTAAAACGCCATTGACTTCTATTTCTGGTATAGCAGAAATTATAAAGAACGGCATAGTTGATGATAAGGATATACCGGAATTTGCCGGAAAGATATATGATGAGGCAAGGAGATTGATAAGTTTAGTCGAGGACATTATACGGGTTTCCCAGCTTGATGAGGGGGAGACGATGATGACAAGACAGGCAGTTGATTTGTATGAGGTTGCAAATCAGACGGTAAGCCATCTTAAAGATGTTGCAGCTAAGAGAAATATAACGATTAAATTAAGTGGAGATTCTGCTGTTGTGCAGGGTGTTCCTTCTGTTATAGATGAGATGATATTTAATCTGTGTGATAATGCCATTAAGTACAATAAGGATAATGGCGAGGTGGAGGTATCAGTAAAAACTTTAGATGAGACTGCTGTTGTGTCTGTAAAGGACACTGGAATAGGAATTGCAAAAGATCAGCAGGGCAGAATCTTTGAGAGATTTTACCGGGTTGATAAGAGCCATTCAAAAGAGATTGGTGGTACCGGACTAGGACTATCTATAGTAAAGCATGGTGCTAAGATACATAATGCTGATGTTTCAGTTCATAGTACGTTAGGCAAGGGTACAGAGATAACGATAAGCTTTCCTTTGGTATAGATTGTTACGACCAGTCAGATGTGCAAAGTTTTGGTAATTGTAAAAAAAACCTTGATATATGTCTGAAAATGAATTAAAATAAAGAAAATGATAATTATTATCAAAAGCAGTTTAAGGAGGACAAAGATTATGGCATACGTAATTAACGATGGCTGCGTAATGTGTGGAGCATGTGCAGGTGCTTGCCCAGTTGGAGCAATCAGTGAAGGCGATGGCAAGTTTGAAATAGATGCAGATTCTTGCATTTCATGTGGAGCATGTGCAGGTACTTGCCCAACAGGCGTTATCTCAGAGTAAGTAGTTCGCAACATACAAAAAGAGAGGAACAGGTTATAGTTTATGACTGTTCCTCCTTTTTTGTGTTTTGATACAATATGGAAATAATTAATAGGTTAGTGCACATCACCTCCAATGTTTGTATTGCATATCATATTCAAAGACCTGTATAAGGGGATAGCGTTGTTCTGTGATATATTAAGTCCCGATAAAAAGGAAATATTCCTGAATATGAATGACAAATAATAAGATAAGTATAAAGAAAATATAAAATAATAAGTATATTAATATCAAATCACATGGGTAAATGTGGGAACACCACAAACGTAGTTGAAAAAAAGATGCGATTGATTTTCTTTGATACTTTCATGCTTAAGCATATAATATTATAGGGATAAAATCAATCCCCAAATATGAATTTCCATTAAAAATATTGTGAAAAAAATAAGAATTATCTTTACATGTTTATTTTTTGTGATAAACTAATAATAACTTTCAGGAAGGAGTGACTAGTATGAAAATTGAAAGATTGAGTGAAAATCAGATAAGATGTACACTTTATAAGTCAGACCTGGCAGACAAGGAACTTCTTTTAACTGAGTTAGCATATGGAACTGATAAAGCAAAAGAGCTATTTCGTGAATTGATGCAGCAGGCATCGAATGAATTGGGTTTTGAGGTGGATAACATACCACTTATGATAGAAGCGATACCTGTAAATCAGGAGTGCCTTGTACTCATCATTACTAAGGTTGAGGATCCTGAGGAATTAGATACCAGATTCTCTAGATTTACCAGACCTGTTGACAACATTCAGGAGGATGATGACAGCGAGGATGAAGATGAAGAGGATAATAATGACATTGCCATGATGAAGAATAAGGCGGCTGATGGTCTTATTGAAGCACTTGGTAACCTTGCTGATGGATTGTCAGCACTTGGAGGAGCAAGAATACCTAACAATATGAGAGCAGCCTCTAAGCAGACAGCTAATAATCAGGAGGTATTCAGAATCTATGCATTTAAGTCCTTAGATCAGGTAATCCTGTCAGCGAAAATAGTAGATAAGATATATGACAGTGATAACACGTTATATAAGAATCCGCAGGATAGTAAATTTTATCTTTATATGACTAAGAACAGAAATTCCGATGGAGAATTTGTTCGCACCTGCAATCTTATAAGTGAGTATGGCAGCAAGATTCGTGCCACATACGCAACTCCAAACCATATGAAGGAGCATTACAAGCTGATAATTTCAACTAATGCGCTCCAGACATTGGCTGATTTATAAAAGACATAAAAAGCTTCCCGACTAAGCTGTTTTGTATATGCTTAATCGGGAAGCTTTTTATATGCGATTAATATAGATAATTAAAAGCTATTTTACTACTTCTTTAACTGCTTTAACTACAGCGTCCTTTGTAATACCAAAATATTCAAATAGCTGTCCGCCAGGTGCAGAAGCTCCAAAGCCCTTCATTCCTACAAACTTACCATCTAAGCCGATGTATTTGCCCCAGCCAAAATCAGCTAAAGCCTCAACGCCAACTCTTGCTCTGACATTGTCTGGAAGAATCTGATCCTTGTATTCGTCTGGCTGCTCTTCAAAGACATCCATACATGGCATGCTTACAACTCTTACATCAATACCATCTGCAATAAGCTCTTTCTTCGCCTCAACAGCAAGAGAAACCTCTGAGCCTGTAGCAATGATAATTGCATCAGGTGTATCCTTCTCTGAATCCTCTAAGATGTAGCCACCCTTAAGAGCTTCTGTGCTGCTTCCATCAAGCTGAGGAAGATTCTGCCTTGATAATACAAGAGCAGTAGGTGATGTCTTGTTGTTAAGAGCATGATACCATGCTGCTGCACATTCTGTTGCATCTGCCGGTCTGTATACATGGAAGTTAGGCATAGCACGAAGCATAGCAAGCTGTTCGATAGGCTCATGTGTAGGTCCGTCCTCGCCAACACCTATACTGTCATGTGTGAGAACATAAGTCAAAGGAAGATTCATAAGAGCTGAAAGTCTTGCCATTGGCTTAACATAATCACTAAATACGAAGAAGGTTGATACATAAGGTCTTAAGCCTCCGTGTAAAGCTATACCATTACCTATAGCTGCCATTGCAATCTCCCTGATACCGAAGTGAAGATTCTTGCCAAGTGGATTTTCCTTAGAAAAATCACCCTCATCCTTCATGTTTGTCTTAGTGGATGGTGCAAGGTCAGCAGCGCCTCCAAACATATTAGGTACAACATCCTTTAAAATGTTAAGAAGCTTGCCTGATACATTTCTTGTTGCTTCCGGCTTATCAAATGAGTTCCAGAAGTCATCCATATCATATAAGCACTTTGCATTGTCCTCATCATAATACTTATCCCACAAATCCTTCATCTCAGGATAAGCCTTGCAGTAGTCGGCGAAAAGCTTATTCCATTCTTCTTCAACTGCTGCCTTCTTACCTGCTATATCAGCAAAATTATCATATACATCCTGATCTATAACAAATGGACCATTGTCAGCTATGCCAAGATTTTTACGCATTTCTGCAATGTTTTCAACACCGAGAGGCTCTCCATGTGCACTTGCCTTGCCTTCCTTGGCAGGACAGCCGGCACCAATTTTAGTCTTTATTTCAATCATGGAAGGTCTTGTCTTTTCTGCCTTTGCAGCCTCGATAGCCTTGCCGATTGCATCTAAATCATTGCCGTCACTGACAAGCTGTGTATGGAAACCGAATGCCTCAAACCTCTGTCTTACGTTCTCGCGGAAGGCGATATTGGTATCACCCTCAATTGATATATTGTTAGAATCATAGAGTACGATGAGCTTCTCTAAACCGAGTGTTCCGGCAAGCGAAAAAGCCTCATAGGAGATGCCCTCCATCATACATCCGTCGCCACCAAGTACATATGTGTAGTGGTCAACTACAGGATAATTTTCCTTATTAAATACTGCTGACAAATGTTTCTCTGCCATAGCCATACCTACAGCCATAGCCATACCTGCACCGAGAGGTCCTGTGGTAGCTTCAACACCTACAGTGTGACCATACTCAGGATGTCCCGGAGTTTTTGAGCCGAGCTGACGGAAATTCTTCATGTCATCTATGGTTACTCCATAACCAAAGAAGTGAAGAAGTGAATATAAAAGTGTTGAGCCATGACCGCCTGATAATATGAAACGGTCTCTGTTTTCCCATTTTGGATTGGCTGGATTGTGGTTCATGTGATTTGCCCATAACTCGTATGCCATAGGTGCAGAGCCGAGGGGAAGTCCCGGATGTCCGGAATTAGCTTTCTGGATTGCATCCGCAGCCAACACTCTTATGCTGTTGACTGACTTTATATCAATATTTGTACTCATGTCCAAATTCTCCTTAGTTATTTTGTGAACGTGCTAAAATTCTTAATATTCTCAAAAACAGATTGACAATGTCAACATATAAGTTAGCTGCAGAATCAATAGCGTTATCATATGTCTTAGGAAGTGCATTTGCCTTAGCCCAGTCATAACCTATATATCCACAGAAAATTAATACAACGATATAATCAATAAGACCGAGGTCAAAGCCTATAAAGCCCATTATAAGCTCAACGATGAGTGTTACAAGCAGCGTGACACCTAAGGTTCTTCCTATACTTAAGAAAAAGTTTGGTGCAAATGACGATACGAACATCATAATTAATGTTACTATTGCGGTTATTGCAAATGCGGTAGATACGATACCTGCATATCCTGCCATTACATAGGTGTTTACTACAAGTGCAATAATCATGCCGAGTGGTAACACAATAAGATTGTAGCCTACAAAGCTTACCACAGCACTATCTGATTTATTAATCATGGTAGTTCCGATAATTACCATAGCGAAGTATGCTATATAGAAGAATATCGGACTGCTTATGAAGAAATCAGCTATTGCGTCAAAGCCGAACTGAACCATAAGACAGTTTACTATAAAACCATAGAACAGTGTTCCGCCAAGTGCAAGGTTATATGCGGTAGGGGATACTTCACGATAGCCGCTTCGTTGCTGTGCATAGTCTGAATTATATCCGTTGTACCCCTGATTATAATTCTGGTTGTACCCCTGATAATAGTTATTCTGACCATTATTATAGTTCTGATTGTCGTTAAAAGCCATATCGGATACCTCCTTTAATTAACGGTTCTCCTTCTCAGCCAGATATTCATTTATAGAAGTGATAACCTCATCAACATTCATGCCGTGTACCATGCATGCCTCCTCGAGAGACTCCATAGCTGCTGAAGGGCATCCTACACAATGCATACCTGATGCCATAAGTATAGCTGCGTTACCTGGATCAATTTCAATAATTTCGTGGATTAGCATAGATTTGTTAACTGTTTGTGCCATAATCCAAACCTCCTTAAAAATGTTTTTACTATATTATATATGTTTCCATATCTACGATATAGTAGTTTACCATAGATACCGCAAGTATACCATATTAGAGAAAGAAATGTCTATAAAATGTGGTTAAAATTCTGTGACGTATACTTGTATACTGTATACAAGTGGTGTATTGAAAAAAGTACATTTTTTTGCTCTTTTTTCGTTGACGTGTATACAATTTAAAATTATAATATAGACAAGCTCAGAGATTAGGCGGGGGTACATGGCAGCTAAGTTATAATTACTATATGAATTATGTT